>Ga0208253_1000228_pt1 | contig 24932 bp, 29 predicted proteins | sample CryBogCBE10Oct08_FD_184573 | JGI IMG/M metagenome (GOLD analysis project Ga0208253, IMG submission 184573) | Freshwater microbial communities from Crystal Bog, Wisconsin, USA - CBE10Oct08 (SPAdes) | ecosystem: Environmental > Aquatic > Freshwater > Lake | place: Crystal Bog, Wisconsin, USA...
AGCCAAGCGTGAGTCTCTCGCCAATGGCATCGACGAACTTCCCGGAGATCAGGCCTGAGCCAAAGCGTGCCAGTGCAAAGGTCGAGATGATCAATCCAACATGAGTGGCATTGGCATGAAATGTCTTAGCGAAGAGTGGAATCGCCGGGACGATTAACCCATAACCAATAGCAACAAAAAGGCCAACCGCCGAAAGGACAAATACTTCCTTTGGCAGTTGGCCCTTATTGATCTTAATTAGGCGATCGCTTCCCCTGCAGCTTCGGTCTTTGCTGCATGATGTTCAGCGCCGGAACGAAGTGGTGTCTCTTTGAGCATGAAGGCGAAGATCAAACCAATGGCTGTGACCGGTGCCGCTGCAAAGAAGACAACGTGGAATGACTGCACGAAGGCATGCAAGACATTGTGTTGGAGAGTAGGGGAGAAGGTCTTCAAGATCGCAGAGTTGTTCTGGATCTGTGCGAACTTCTGTGGTGTTGCTCCTGCCATTGCAGCAGGATCTGTCGCAGCAGTCTTCTGAATAGCTAGAGGTAAGTAATGCTTCAAACGGCTGGCATAGATCGAACCGAAGATGGCTACGCCGACAGTTGAACCAACTGAACGGAAGAAGGTGTTGGATGAAGTTGCAACACCCATATCCTTGAAATCAACAGAGTTCTGAAGCGCGATAACAATCGTCTGCATCGAGAATCCAAGGCCAGCACCAATCAAGATTGCAAAGATTGATAGGCGCCAGAATGGTGTTGTCTCGTTGAGGGTAGACATCAGAAGAATTCCGGTAGTCATCAACGTGAGGCCGATGATTGGGAAACGCTTGTACTTACCATGCTTGGAGATGAGCTTTCCAGATGTGATCGACATCGAGACGATACCGAGCATAAATGGAATGAGCTTGAGCCCTGATGTTGTAGCGGTATTTCCCTTTACCAACTGGAGATAGAGAGGAAGCATCACGATCGCACCGAACATTCCGGCACCGATGATGAAACCAAGGATCGAAGTCGTTGAGAAGGTGTGATTCTTAAATAAGCGAAGCGGCAAGATTGGCTCAGAGGCGCGCGTCTCTTGGAAGAGGAATGCCGCGGTGAGCGCGATGAAGACTGCGAAAGCTGCCAAGGTCTTCTTGCCGGTCCAGCCATTCTCTGGTCCATAGACCGAGATAGCAAGGAGAAGAGATGAGACGCCGAGAACCATAAGGAGAGCACCGAGGTAATCGATCTTGTGCTTCTTAACAACCTTAGGGATGTGAAGCGAAGCGGTTGTGATTACGAGCGCCGCGATACCAAATGGCAAGTTGATGTAGAAGATCCAACGCCAGCCAGCGACACCAAAGATGTGATGGCGGTCAGAGAAGAATCCACCAAGGAGTGGACCTGCAACAGAGGAGAGACCCCAGACGCCACCGAAGTAGCCCTGGTACTTACCGCGATCTCGTGGGCTAACGACGTCGCCGATAATGACGAATGTCAGCGCCATCAATCCGCCCGCTCCAAGTCCTTGGATTGCACGGAATGCGATGAGCTGGTTCATTGAAGTTGCAGCACCGGCCGCAAAGGAGCCAATAAGGAAGGTGATGATTGCAAACTGGAAGACCGGGCGACGACCATAAAGGTCTGAGATCTTTCCGTAGAGCGGTGTTGAAGCAGTAGATGTGAGGAGGTAGGCGGTGACAACCCAGGTGTAGTGGGAGAGGCCATTGAAATCTTCAACGATCTTCTTGAGAGCGGTTGAGACGATCGTCTGGTCGAGGGCTGCGAGGAGCATGCCCATCATGAGACCAGAGAGAACAAACATGATCTCTTTATGAGTCATCTGCTTGTTTGTGTGACCTGTACCGGTCTTTGGCGCAGTTTCAGCGGACATGAGAACCCTTCGTCGTTACGTATATCGAATATGCGAGCGTCGGTTGAGAGGGAGCACTTATTCGCTCACCTGTGCGACGATTGTTGAACTTTCAACCTCAGGTTACCACTCAATATTCCTGGACGCTCGCATAACTGGCGTACTCTGGGGCTATGAAGAGCGTCGTTGCTGAGAATTTGGTTAAAACGTACGGAAAAGGTGAGCATCAGGTCCGAGCCCTGGATGACCTCTCTATCGATGTCGAAGAGGGCACCGTCCTCTCAATCCTTGGCCCAAATGGCGCCGGTAAGACCACCACCGTGCGAGTCCTCGCAACGCTACTCAAGCCAGACTCTGGCCACGCCACCGTCGGGGGGATCGATGTTATTAAAGATCCCAAGCGAGTCCGCGAGATTATCGGCCTCTCTGGGCAATATGCGGCGGTCGATGAGACTTTGACTGGTTGGGATAACTTGGTGATGTTCGGTCGTCTCTACCACCTCAGCGCCACTGCTGCGAATGCACGTGCCAAAGAATTATTAGAACAGTTCTCACTGACCGATGCTGCAAAGCGTCCAATCAAAACTTTCTCTGGCGGTATGCGCCGTCGCCTCGATTTAGCAGCCTCGCTCATCATTCGACCGAAGGTTCTCTTCCTCGATGAACCAACAACCGGGCTCGATCCACGTGGCCGCATGGAGATGTGGAAGGTGATCGAAGGATTGGTTGATGAAGGAGTAACACTTCTTCTCACGACACAGTATTTAGAAGAGGCAGATCAACTTGCCGACGAAATTGCAGTCATCGATCGCGGCAAGGTGATTGCTCGTGGCACATCGGATCAACTTAAAACTCAGATTGGTGGCGAGCGTCTCGAGCTTGTTGTTGCCGAATCAGATCTCTCGGCAGCAAAGGTGATTGCGGATCGCATTGGTGGCACGTCGTCAACGATCGATGCTGGACTTCGCAAAATTTCTACACCTGTAACAACTGGTGGCAATGCACTCATCGATCTGCTCCGTGAACTCGACGCAGCGAAGATTCATCCACTCGATATCGCGCTTAAGCGCCCATCACTGGACGATGTCTTCATGTCACTTACCGGCCATGCTGCCGAAGAGGAGAAGCCAGAAGTTCCAGGGGTTAAAGGCAAGAAGGGAGGCCGCAAATGAGAGCGATAAGCGATTCTCTGGTCATCATGAAGCGTCAGCTCCTTCAATTGACTCGCGTCCCAGAAGTACTGATCTTTAACACGATTCAGCCAGTGATGTTTGTTCTTCTCTTCCGCTATGTATTTGCCGGTCTCGGTGCTGGAATCAAGGGCGGCTATGTCCAACTCTTGATGCCCGGCATCTTCGTTCAGACTGTCACATTCACACTCGCCGCTACTGCTCAGGGCATGGCGCAGGATATGGAGAAAGGTCTGATCGATCGCTTTAGATCACTCCCGATCTCCCGCGCTGCAGTTGTTACCGGACGCACCTTGGGTGATGGTTTACTCAACATTGTTGTTATTGCCGTTATGGGAACAGCCGGATTCATCGTGGGTTGGCGCCCAACGTCAGGCTTGCTCAAGATTGGTCTTGGCTTCTTAATGCTTCTGCTCTTTGGTTATGCCTTGAGCTGGGCAGGTATCTTCACTGGTTTAATTGCAAAGGATGCTCGAGTCGTTGCCAATATCAGCTTCCTCTTCACCTTCCCGCTGACATTTCTCTCTAATGCCTTCGCCTCAACCACATCGATGCCGAAGGCGTTGCAATATGTCGCAGAGTGGAATCCCGTTTCGACTATGGTCGCTGCGGTTCGCCAGCTCTTTGGCTTCCACAATATGTTCGGCGTTACAAAGAACTCATTCCCGAGTACGCATCCGATTCAGACATCGCTGCTCTACATGGTCTTAATTATGGCGATCTTCGTTCCGCTCAGCGTTCGTCGTTACAAGAACACCAATAAATAAGTATGAGAACTAGAGGTACTCAGCAGCCTTAATCGTTACTGAGATCTCTTTGCCATTTGGTGCGGTGTAGGTAACGCTCGCGCCAATGGTCTGGCCGTGAACGGCGCCACCCAATGGTGACTTCTCGGAATAGACATCAAGACCATCAACTGCGATCTCGCGCGATCCAAGTAAGAAGACGACTTCATCACCCATGAGATCGACGGTGACCTTCATTCCTTGACCGACGATGCCGTCGGCAGATGCAGGAGGCTCACCGATATGCGCATTCTCGAGCATATGCTTTAACTGACGAATACGGGCTTCGATCTTGCCCTGCTCATCTTTGGCGGCGTGGTAGCCACCATTCTCTTTCAAATCTCCTTCAGCGCGCGCTGCTTCAATCTTCTTGACCACATCGGTACGACGTGGACCTTCGAGCTCTGCGAGTTCTGTGCGGAGTCGGTCTGCTGCCTCGTGGGTCAGCCAGGTCTGAGGTGTTTCTGAATTGCTCATAAGAGGATGAACTTTACTTCAGGTTAGCCAAGGGCACAGCGGATAATTGCAGCGTTCACTGCAGCTACGCGCGTTGGAATCACGCTCACCAGCGTCTTTGACGTAGTACCTGCAGGGAAGTGGTCAGTAATCTCACCAACGGTATTGGCTGAAAAATCGCGCGCAATTAACTGGCAGAGATGGGCCTTATGGGTAGAACGGAATGAGACTGAGTAACGCACTGACATGTGTGAGCTATCTACCGCATTAAAGGAGATTAAAGTCGAACGGATCTCGGGGCGGCTGTAGTGGTTTGCCGACCAGGCGAGCCATCCACCACCCACCACTAGGAGGATGAGTGCTGGTGTGAACCACTTCTGATATCGATTGGTAGATGGCTCAGGAATTCCATAGCGTGCGCGCAGGTACGGGGATGCGGCTCGTGCCTCGGCGCTCATGTGATGGATTCTATCTCCTGGAAATGGGGGATACTTCACCTATGAATGACACGACGCAGAATGTAAATGTCGGCCTTGTTGGATCGCTGACCATGACCTTTCTCTGCATCGCAGTCACACTTCTCTGTATTAGCTTCTATCGCCGCTACAAGCGAATGCAAAATCGCCAGGATGGCACTACCAACGATTCTGAATGAGCACTCCCACAACTCTTGCCAAAAAGGCATCTGCATTTTTAGTTGTCCTCTTGCTCTGTGCAACCTTTGTTGAACTCGGTCTCTGGCAATTGCACCGGGCACAGAGCGTTCAACGCCAATCAGTAACTCCACCGGAGAAGCCGGTCGTTGACCTCGAGGGAGTGGCCGCCGCCGGCCATAATCTTCGCGATGCTGCCTACAATAGACTTGTTACCTTCACTGGCACTTATGTGAAGTTTTATGTTGCACCAAAGCAAGTGCTCTCTACTAAAAAAGTGGTTGATCTCGACGTTGGTTTGATGGAGTTGTCACGTAACCGCGCAATCTTGATAGTTCGTGGATTGCACGATGGTTCGATACAGCAAAGCTCAGATCGCATCACAGTGATGGGTCGCCTCTATCCCCACCAGAATGAAGACCATGCTGATACAACTGCTACAACACTCTCTCGATTAGACCCAGCACTTGTTGCCGGAGTCGGTAGCTACCAACTCTTCGATGGTTATGTCAGTGCGATCACCGAAAAGAGCCCATCTGGATCGGCCATCTCTGGAAATCGCATCCCATCGCCACAGTTGATCAATCCGATTGGTGGCTTCTATTGGCAGCACATCGCCTATGTCATCACCTGGTGGTTTATGGCTGGGCTCGTGCTCTTCGCCCCGTTCTACAATCGTTCCGTCAATCGCACTAAGCAGGTAGGGTGAATCTATGGATCTCTTCAAAGCAAATAAGGCTGGGGCGCTCGCACGCTTCCGGATCATGGCCAATCTCGCCGGCGTTATGTCACTTCTGCTCTGGTTGGTCTACCTACCAATCAAGTTGACCGCGACTAACGACAATGTCCCAACGCTGATCCGTCTCATCGCGGTGGTTCACGGATTTGCTTATATGGTCTATGTGCTCGTCACCTTCAACTATTGCTTCGCAGTTCGCAAGCCGCTCAAAGTTGCAGTCTTCTACATGCTCGCCGGCACATTCCCGGTCGCATCCTTTGTTGCTGATCGTCGCGCCGTCGCTGAGTTCACCGCACTCAACCACAAGTAATTTCCGACCATGGCAGTTGATCTCATTCGTGACGTCATTAAACCTGCCATTAAATCTATCCTCTACCCGACATACGAGAAGCGCCTGCTTCGCTTACTAGATCGAACCCAGACCCCCCACCATGTCGGTGTCATCTTGGATGGAAATCGTCGGTGGGCGAAGAATAATTTTGGTCGCCCCGAGGATGGCCATCGCAAGGGTGCGGAGAAGATCGTTGAGCTCCTTGATTGGTGCGAAGAAGCCGACGTCACGATCGTCACTCTCTGGCTGCTCAGTACCGATAACCTCAATCGAGATCCAGAAGAGCTCGATGCCCTCCTGAAAATTATCGCCGGTGCGGTTGAGTATCTCGCCGCTCAACGTCGATGGGAGATTAAAGCGCTCGGCGCACTTGACCTCTTACCGCAGTGGTTGCAAGAGCGATTGCATCAGGCGGAAGTTGATTCCAAAGGGTGTTCGCCCATGGTCGTCAATGTCGCGATCGGTTACGGCGGGCGCCGAGAGATTGTTGACGCTGTCCGCGATTACATCAAGAGTGGCATCGAGGAGAAGAAGAGCGCTGATGAAATCGCAGAACACCTCACCATCTCTGAGATTGATAAACACCTCTATACAAAGGGAATGCCGGACCCTGAGCTGGTAATTCGCACATCGGGGGAGCAGCGCCTCTCTGGATTCTTACTCTGGCAATCGGCTCACTCTGAGTTCTACTTCTGTGAGGCCTACTGGCCAGATTTTCGTCGCGTCGATTTTCTCCGCGCTCTTCGTGCCTATGCCCAACGACACCGCAGGTACGGCCTCTAAGAACCGTCACCAAAATTTAACTTTTCGCGGCTGCGTGTCGCCGACCCCCGCACTCTGGCGAGTTCTACCTTTTGTGTCATAAGTCCGATTCCCCCGGAACCGAATACTTTGCGCGGAAAAGCGAGATACCCACATTGGCCTCAGCAAAAAGCCATAAAGGTCGCAAGACATATGTATTAGATACCAGCGTTCTCCTCGCAGATCCGGCGGCTATCGGCCGGTTCGCAGAGCACGAAGTCATCATCCCGATCATCGTGATCAGCGAATTAGAGACTAAGCGGGACCACCCAGAACTCGGCTACTTTGCCCGATCCGCCCTTCGGATGCTGGATGATGTCCGAATCAAGCATGGCCGCCTCGATGAGTCGATCGATATCAACGATGAAGGTGGCTCACTTCGAGTCGAACTCAATCACTCAGATGTCTCATCGCTCCCATCTGGCTTCCTACGCGATGGCTCCAATGACACACGCATTCTGGCAATCGCCAAGAACTTAATGGCCGAAGGTCGTGAGGTCATACTCGTCACCAAAGATCTCCCGCTTCGCGTTAAGGCATCATCCTGTGGTGTTGAAGCCGAGGAGTATCGCGCAGAATTAGCATCATCCGCCGGCTGGACTGGCATTGTGGAAGTCAGCGTCGGCGGAACTGTTATCGATGCTCTCTATGAAAATGATCGCACCGCTCATGATTTGGGCAAGGAGTATCCAGTCCATACCGGACTCGTCCTCCACTCTGAAAAGGGAAGCGCCCTCGCCCGAGTTACTCCCGATAAGCGGATCCAACTCGTTCGCGGCGATCGATCGGCTTTTGGACTCCATGGTCGCTCAGCTGAACAGCGCGTTGCCCTCGATCTTCTCTTGGATAACGAGATCGGCATCGTCTCACTCGGTGGCCGGGCCGGTACTGGTAAATCTGCGCTCGCTCTCTGCGCTGGACTAGAAGCTGTCCTTGAGCGTCGCCACCATAAGAAGGTCGTGATCTTCCGCCCGCTCTATGCAGTTGGCGGTCAAGAGCTGGGATATCTACCAGGATCTGAAGGCGAGAAGATGTCGCCGTGGGCTCAAGCAGTCTTCGATACCTTGGGCGCACTCGTCAGTCAGACTGTGATCGATGAGATCATCGACCGAGGCTTGATTGAAGTTCTGCCATTGACCCATATCCGTGGTCGCTCACTTCACGACTCCTTCGTGATCGTCGATGAAGCCCAATCTCTAGAACGAGGCGTTCTCCTGACCGTCCTCTCTCGAATCGGCCAAGGCTCTCGAGTTGTCCTGACCCACGATGTCGCCCAGCGCGATAACTTGCGAGTCGGTCGCCATGATGGAATCGCAGCAGTGGTGGAATCCCTCAAGGGCCATTCACTCTTCGCCCACGTCACCTTGACCAGGTCGGAGCGGTCAGCGATCGCAGCACTTGTCACAGAGATGCTCGAGGAGCCACTCAACTTCACCGCCTGATCTCCCGTTCGGGACCAAACCGCATCACCTAAGAGCCTCACCCGTCCCCCATCTGGCCTACATTTGGGCCAGAATCTGGGTTAAATCTTCCTGTGCGGACAAATCGGACATTTGCCACTTTCAAGTGGCTGACCAGCACTTTTGCCTACCCCCAAAACTGTGAGTAAAAACTTTTTCCACCACTGGGCGGGTTTGAATTTGCCCTGTGTTCACATGGATGTAACTCTTTAGCCCGAACCACTCACCAGAGTGGGTGAAAACGGAGCGAGATCGCGACAAGTTCGCGAGAAGAGAGGAGCGGATCCATGATCGATAACTGGATTCCCAAGATGCGCAAACCTGCCATCGCCCTCTCCGCTGCCGTTGCGCTCGCGGTCATCGCCTCGGTCGATACCACCTTTGCCCAGGTCAGCTTCCATCGCGACCTCGTCCTCGGCGATATCTCGATCACCGCTGCCCGTCCCAATACCGGAGCTGCCCTTACCGGCGACCAGGTCTTGATGGTTCCAACCACAACTCCACCGTTGGCCCCAGGTCTGATCGACCTCGGTTCAGTCCCGGCGGTCAGTGCCCACCAGATGTCCTTGGTTGCACTCGCCTCAGAGCAGGTCCAGTTGGCCAAGACCCCTCAGGGTGCCCAGCAGGTTGCCCAGGATCTGATCGATGCCACCTACAAGTGGGATGCCTCCCAGGTCCAATGTCTGGACACCTTGTGGAACAAGGAGAGCCACTGGAACTTCCAGGCGCACAACTACCGCAGCGGCGCCCATGGAATTCCACAGGCCTTACCCGCTGACAAGATGGAAGTTGTTGCCATGGATTGGCGCACCAACCCCATTACTCAGATCAAGTGGGGACTTCGCTACATCAGCGTCCGTTACGGGACCCCATGTAAGGCGCTCGCCAAGCACAATCGTTCAGGCCATTACTAATTCATTCGTGGCGTTAAATTCAGGCGCCCTTCTTGCAGCGCTCGCTACAGAACTTCACTGATTCCCAGTCTCGCTCCCACTTTTTGCGCCACTCGAACTCCAGGCCACATCGCTGACAGACCTTTGGCGGAAAGCCATTCTTGATCTTTGCGATTCTCGCCATCCCATAAGTATAGGAATAGACGCTCTCGATACTCGCTCAATCCCTAGACTGATGGCGTGATCGATTACGACGAGTTTGATGGCGAATGGCGCAAGATCGGTCTCGCCGCACCTGCACGTCGAGCCCTTGTCGATGCCAAGCTCTATAAAGTCTCGGACCTTCGCAAGGTCAGATTAGAGGAACTCACCGCTTTACACGGGATGGGCAAATCCGCAATCGCTCGGATCAAGCAGATCATGGAAGCGAAAGGGATCCGCTTTCGCTAACCGAGTAGCTCCACTGCGCTCGCAATAATCTCTTCTTCGTAATTCACAAAGAGGCCAATATGGCTCTCATCAGTTCGAAGTTCATAGCGCGAACCGGCAATATGGTCGCGGAGCCATTCACCATGAACAACCGGCACATTGAGGTCGAGACCACCCTGCCAGATCACCACCGGAACCTTCACATCACGAGGATCGAATCCCCAAGGGTTGAGGTAGGAGCTGTAATCATCGGCGACCCAATCCCAACCATTTTGGATAGTGATAAAAGTTGAATCCTGATGCACCTTAAATGCCCGCTTTGATTGAGCTGCCAAGTCTTGAGGAGAGAGTCCCTCAAGAGATTCTGGACCGGGCACTTGCGTTAGGGAAACTTGGAAACGCTTCACCAGGTCATTGATATCGCGTAGTGCATCGCCATATTCGTCGATATCCACCTGCTGCATTCCGCGGTAGAAATCTTCACCGAGTTCGGCATAAGGTGCGAGACTGCCGACTGTCACAACTCCACGAGACTTTGGATCGAGTCCGGTCGCAATCGCATGCTGCCCGCCGCCCGATAAGCCAATATTGACGAAGGCCTCGATACCTAAGTGATCGGCGAGCTCAGCGATATCGCGAGCGACATCTGTCGTGACGCGACCGGGCATCTTGGTGCTGCCCATATATCCACTGCGACCAAATGAGATCGACTTGATTCCACGTGCCGCAAAACTCTCGTGCCAGGTGGTCCAGCCCGAAATATCTTGAGTTGTTCCAGCGTGAAGGATCACTGCCTTCGATCCTTCGATCCCATTGGTCATGTACTCGAGATTTCGACCATCTGAGAGGGTGAAGTTGAGTCTGCTCATAGGTGGAGTCAACCAGTATCGCTCAATTATCGCGAGAGGTATATCGTCATTACTCTTGGTGCATGAAACGACTGGCGGTAGCGGCGATGATCGCGATCATCACTTCTACAACGGCATATGCCGCAGAACCAGCGCTGCCGAATTCGGTGGCCACTCCAGGTGCAATTAATCCCGCTGTTACCCAAGCCAATATCGCGTCAACGATCTGCACACTGGGATTTACTAAAAAGATTCGCCCGCCTGTCACATACACAACCGCACTCAAGAAGCACCAACTACGTACGGCGCCATATTCAGCTTATGGCAGCACGGATACCCGCATCTTTGAAGAAGATCATTTGATCTCATTGGAGCTCGGTGGCAACCCAACGAGCCCTAAGAATCTGTGGCCTGAGCCTTGGACAAGTGCTCGCGAGAAGGACAAGTTAGAGAATGCCCTCCACGCAATGGTCTGTGCGCACCAGATCACTCTCAAAGATGCTCAGTCGCAGATCGCCACTAATTGGTACGCCGCTTACCAAGCCTATGTGCTTGGCTCGACCGCCAAGCCATAAAGAGCCTCAGGAATAATATTTCGGAGAAACCTCGGGGAAGACGAACGAGAGATCGAAATCAAAGGGATTGAGATCGGTTGAACTACAGATGTTTTCGCGAGTCACAAGATCGATCTCGTCACTCGATTCTGCGAAGGCAAAGATCTCGCCCAAGTCAGGTAGCGATGTCGTAATAAACCAACCATTATCACGAGGAAGAACTCGTGAAGAGAAAATTAACTTTGTCATTGTCTCCACCATTTGACTCCTAGCTTTGGCTCGCATTGTTTCATTATTGCGTCTGCAAGTAAATCATTAATCTCTCGCTTTTTTGGAATTACTATCCGTAATCCATCTAAAGAGTGCACTTCATGATCGCCGCTATTGCGGAGTTTTACGAAGAGTAATCCTTGATCTCTCGCAGATCTGCTTATTAAATTTTTAAGATCCACCCTTTTCATGGGCCGATCGAATAGAAATTTCCTCAAAGGGATGCGAGAAAAATTTTATGTTGTGGATCAAAAAGCACTGGGGAAACTAAATTGTTCCGGCTTCCAATCCGAGCAGGACTTCGGTAGCGCGTATCTTTAATTCGTCGCGATCACTCAATCGCTTCAAGCCAAAGAACTGCTGAGCCATCCGATGGTTCTTACTGAACTCACCTTCGTGGCGGTCTAAGAAATCCCAATAAAGCGTCGTGAATGGGCAGGCATCGGGGCCAGTCCGCAGCTTTGGATCGTACTTACACGGCTTGCAGTAGTTGCTCATACGCGAGAGATACGCGCCGCCCGCTGCATATGGCTTGGTCATCATGAGCCCGCCATCGGCATGGACACCCATTCCGATGACATTTGGGACCATGACCCAATCCGACGCATCGATAAATCGCTCACGCATCCACTCCAAGAACTCCTGAGGATTCACACCAGCGATCAGTGCCAAATTACTTAAGACCATGAGCCGCGGAATATGGTGAACCCAAGCCCGTTCATCAATATCTTTCACAATGGAACCAACACAATTCATCGATGTTGCTGACGGATCAGTAAATAGTGGCAATAACTTCCGATCAGCCCCGAGCTCATTCTTGTTTCGGTAGTCGGCACCCAAGAACCAATACATGCCATTCACATATTCACGCCAGCCAATAATCTGGCGAACAAAGGCCTCTGCCGATTCGATCGGAATCTTCCCTGCCCGGTACGCCTTCTCTGCCGCACCGATTACCTCAGAAGGATGGAGCAATCCGATATTGATATAGGGAGAGAGGAGTGAGTGATGAAGCGCCCAACTATCTGTGGTCATCGCATCTTCGAGCGGACCGAATTCTGCAAAGTGCACAGCAATAAAGTCCTTCAACTGCTTCAGCGCACCCGCTCGAGTTGTGGCCCAGACCTGGGTCGGCGTATGTCCTAGCTCAGCAGAAACGTCGCGATCAATATCATCTAACTCAAAGTGCGGATAAGCCGGACCTTCATACTTCTTCGGTGGTGGCAGGCGATTATCTTTGTCGTAGTTCCACGACCCACCCGCAGGTTGATCCCCATCCATCAAGACGTTGAGTCGCACACGCTGTTTGCGATAGAAGTTCTCCATCAAGAAGTTCTTCTGCGAATCCGCCCAGCTCTTAAAGAGCTCTCGTGGGGTTGCAAAGAAATCATTAGGAACGAACTCCACACCAAACTCACGCAGCGCAACATCTTGTCTAAATGATGATGGCTCAGCACAAACAATTGGCAGCCCCGGATATTTTGCAGTTACTTCCTTCAAACCATCGACCGTTGTTACAGCCTTCACATATTCGACAGTGAAACCCTCTGTTTGAAGATCCGCAGCAAAATGGCGAGCAGCAGAGATCATGAAATAGAGACGCTCTGGGTGCCAATTACGACCTGTTCTCATCCGTTCGCTCTCAACGAGAACAATGAGATCTTCTTTGATGGATGCGCCTTTAAGTGCGCCAAATTTTCGATGAAGGTGATCAAAAGGTATATAGATGATCCGCTTCATGTGGAGATCCTATTTCGTCCACAGTCGCCGGGCATCCCCAACCGAAATATCAAGCCCCGATAAAAGAAAAGTGCCGCATTACTTTGCAGCAATGCGGCTGTAGCTCAATGGATAGAGCACTTCCCTGACTCAGAAGCGGTAGTAGGTTCGAATCCTACCAGTCGCATATCGCTAACGGGGGATTGGATCGCTGGTCACGATTCAATCTCCTCGCGGTGATTACTCAAGGTAATCTCACAGGAATCGTTCATCGTTTTTCAGGAGATTTTTAGGGGAGATGCCCCATTGTTATGTCATGAACACATCAATGAAAGCACTCTCAACAGTAATCGTCGCGGGCGCTCTCGTAGCTGCCCCAGCACTCTCATTCGCCGACACAACGGCAACAACTCCTTCAACTACTACAACACCAAAGGCGACTCACACACCTAAGGCTGTCGATCCTGCGGTCGCTGCATTCCGTGCAGCAACTGTTCAATACCGCGCAGCTATCAAGGCTCGCCAGGCAGCTCGCACTGCAGCAGAGAACACTTACAAAGCGGCAATCGCAACAGCAAAGACTGCAGCCGAGAAGAAGGCAGCACATGCAGCTCTTAAGGCCGCAATCGCTGCACTCCCAACCCTTCCTCCAAAGCCAGTAAAGCCAGTTTCAACAACCAAGTAATTCCCGCAGTACCAAAGAACGGCCGGGTCGAATTCCCTGGCCGTTCTTTTATTTAGATCAAATCGAATTAATTTGTCCACACGTGATTCTTCTAAACACTTTTGGATAAGAAGTCATTGCAGTTAAAAATTTCTTCAAGCTTTTATATAAAAGCCTAGAAATGCGAAAGGCCCCTTGCTACTGCGAGGAGCCTTTCAACTGCAAGTGTCCTTGGTTTGACAGCTAGGGGCCACTTGTAAGGGCCGGCCCATAAGTGCTGGCCCTTATGGGTTTATTAAAGCACTTTCAATATTTCTTGCAAGAGCCATTTCTGTAATCAAAATCAACAGTTTTGGTGATTACTCTCGGTGAATAAATTTCTAGAGAAGTTCCTTCAGACAGATACATGGGTTCTGCCTACAGATAATGCACTCTGATGTTCCTTCTTTTTCTTTAGTCTCGTTATTCATGGCCTTCTCATCTCCCAAGTCCCTGGAGCGGCCGATTAGCCGCGACACTGAACTTCTGGTTCTTGGAGAGTAGCCCTGCAAGTTATTCCGTTACATCACGGTTGATATCTATTTTCCTCACGCGGTCCTCAATCGAGTGGTCGCACTACATATCCAAGGTCTCAAAGCACTGAAGAGAAGTACGATGGAGGTATGACACAGCGACAGGAATACCGAATCCTTAAAAGCTTCAGCAACTTCGAACTCCGCGAATATCAACCCTGTGTCCTGGCTGAGGTAAAGGTCGAAGCACAGTTCGATTCCGCTACCAGCATTGCCTTTGGCTCACTCTTTCAATACATCTCAAAGGGCAACCGCACCGCTTCAAAGATCGCCATGACCGCCCCAGTCATTGCAGCTCAACGCACCCCTGAAGAATCCAACGAATGGTTTGTCTCATTCGTGATGCCATCGGGCAGTACCTTTGGCCACTTGCCCGATCCCAATGATCCCAAGATCAAACTCCGCGAACTCGATTCCGAAACCTGCATAGCAATGTCATTCAAAGGCAAAGCGACCACCGAACTATCCGACAAAAAGACCCGCGAACTTCGCGCCGCGGGAGCAAAAGAGAACATCGCCCTGTCGGATGAAACTCGCATCTGCCGCTTCGACCCACCCTTCAAGCCCGGCTTCCTGCAATACAACGAGGTCGTGATCCCCGTGTACCTAGGGGAGTAGTACTCCTCTCGCGAGAAAAATTCAGGAACCACCCCAATCCCTCTCTTACTTTTTCGCCCACTCACTCTTCAAGATCGCATAGATCAAGGTATCCATCCACTGACCCTTGAAGAAATCATCGCGAATATGGTGCGCTTCCTTCCGCATCCCTAACGCAATAGCAACTTTCTCGGAAGCGACATTCCGTGGATCGATCGTCGCATAGATTCGCTCCACCCCAGACATTTCATAGATGTAACCAATCATCGCCACCAGCGCCTCGTTCACATACCCGCGCCCACCAAACTTAGGATTGATCACATAGCCGATCTCGCGCTGAAATTCCCGATCACCTTTGAGCATGTAATTAACCTGCCCGATGATTTTTCCATCAGCCTTGCTATGCATGCCAAAGACAAAGTTCTTATCTGCTCCGGTGGTCTCCACCATCTTCTCTAGATCAACGATCGATTGCGAAACCATCGCCCGATCCCTAACAGGCCATGGGATAAAGCGGATCACATCAGGATCTGATTGATACTCGAGCATCGCATCGACATCACCTTGCGTGAGTGGCCGAAGAATCAACCGCTCGGTCTCAATGATCATGGGGTAAGGAGACCATGAAAACTGCCCACTGTCCATGAAATTGTGGAGAGATCGGATCAGAAAATCTGACCGATCCTTGTCAGCAACCAGAGTGGCCCTGTGGCACGATTTCTCATGTGAATAAGGTGACCTCAGTGCTGCTCACCGCTGTAATTTCCATCACGGCTTTAGGCGATATCGCATCCGGTGCAAACCCGAAGGCTGGAGCATCTTGTATCAAATTGAGTCAAGCGACCGTAGTGAATGGAATTTCCTACACCTGCATAAAGTCCGGAAGGAAGTTTGTTTGGAGTAAGGGAGTTAAGGTTCCTACGTCGATGCCTTCACCAACTGCCCCAACGCCGACACCTACCCCGACGGCTTCGCCAACACCGACTACAACACCAACGCCTTCCCCTACATCAACCCCGTCCGCGACACCTGTCGTTACTCCGACTCCAACGCCGACACCTACCTTCACGCCCCCAGAGATTCCCACATCTTTCAAAGATTTAAGTAGCAATTTGAGCGGAATCATCTACGGCTCTTGGTTGAAAGCTTCTCAAAAAATTGCGCAAAGTTCACCAAACTTGGGAACTATCCATTTAATGGTTGGCCCTAACACCGTGATGAACTCGGAAGATAGCCAGTACCTCAACGGGATGAGTATGGTCTCGAGACTCTATTCAGATACCCCGCAACCAAAGAATGTCTACCTGATTTATTACAACAAGCAAGATATCAACTGGGCCCAGAATCAATTTGAGACATACATGGATGCCAACTATGGATACGGAAATCGTTCCACAATGGCAGCAGCAATGTGTCCTGAACCAGACTGTGCCGGTGGCTCAGCTCTACACACAAATAGTTTTGATTCAATAATTCTTATGGGGGACAGCAATGGACATGTATCCGAACGGCCACTTAACCAAGGAACTTTGGGCCATGTATTCGGACATGAATACGCCCATTCCATACAGTGGTATTCCCTTCGCGAGAACTTTAATATCCCCGCATGGCTTCGTGAGGGAAATGCAGAGTGGTCATCAACCGTCGCAGTTTTTGGAAGTACCTATGCTGACTATGTTAATTTTAGAAAAGAGGCCGATTTAGGTCGTTACTTCAATACCGAGACTTACAACCTTGACTATCTCACCAAGTTCATAAGCTCATCAATAAATCCAAGCGAAAATAGTGGCGGCCCTATCATTTATTACCCTCACTGGGATGACTACGCAATTGGCATGATGATAAATGAAATTTTCACCGCCCTTAAGGGTCCAGACAGCGTCATACATATTTATGAGAATATACGTGCGGGACAGACCTTTGTGCAGGCCTTCCAAAACGTATTTGGAACCTCTTGGGCAGAAGCTTCCCCGTACATTACTCAAGCAATATGCGATGAGATTCAAAACAAAGTAAATAGTTAATTATTAAATCTTCAAGCACCTTCTAAAAGTTTACTCCTTATCCCATAATGCACCTATGAGAACCCTTATTACTGCGCTGGCGATTGTGGGCTTAATCGGAACGCCGAGTGCGCATGCATTTGAGCAATCAACCAAGAATCCAAAGGCGGGTCAGTTTTGCGCCACGAAGGAAGCCGGTTTGAAAGTTGCGGGATTGGTCTGTAAAAAGTCTGGTTCTAGATACCGCTGGACCTACTGATAACGAATCACCTGGCTAATGCCGTTTTGGAGGGGAGTGAGAGTCAGCGAACTACGCGCGTAAGTGCGTTGTGAGGGACTCGAACCCCCGACCCGGTGATTAAGAGTGGGCGAGCAAGGCATCCTGCCTTCCTCACCTAACTGCAAGACCGTGCTTCGCACGCTCAGTCAGTCACCTGCTCTACCAGTCGGTCTTTCAGCGGAAACTATGTCAGGAAAATGGTGGGTTGGCAATCAACCCCAGGGTTATTAATTGGTCATTCACCAACTGGTTACTATTCAAGATAGGTTTTTTGCTAAATAATTTACTCATGACCATCTATTACTGTTCCGAGTGCTTGGCAGAGGTTCACCAATCTGCTCATAAGTGTCCTGATTGTGGAGCCAGTATGCGAAAATTTCGCTCCGCAACCGAAGAAGAATTTGAATTAATTAAAGTAGGGCAAGATACTTTAAATCCAACATCGCAATCTTCTTATCAAGTGGCAGCTAAGAAAGTCGTTCCAGCAACTTTGGATGATTTGCTCCTTGCGCAAAATAGAACTACACATGCGGTTCGCTCTCTGGCAATTACATTTGTTGCAGCCCCAATAATTTCATCCTTAGTAGTCATAGGCGTGGTACTCGCTTTTCATTCGGGGAATACTGCTGTCATGATTATTACTGGGCTGATAGCCGTCGTGGCATCTTTGGGAACACTTTTTGCGGCGGTAAACGAGTTAACTTTAAGTAAGGTTGATTAACGTCACTAGCTTTAGTAAATGATGTTTACAAATCAGCCAATCCAAATTTGCCATTTGTTTACTGGCGTGTTTGGTTTTTTCGGGTGAAATTAGACTAGCAACGCGATAGTATTGTTCAATGAGGAAAGACTATTTCAACATTTGGCTTGAAACTTTTGATTCGGGTCGCGTCTTAACACGGGCGAGTTATTGGCCTTTTGTTGCAATTATGTACTTCTGTATGTTCTTCTTAAGTTGGCTATCGGTCTGGCTTCTAAAATCCATTGACACAAGCATCCAGCCTTCAGCGTTGGTCCCATTCTTCATCTTCGCAACTCATGTGCCAATTATCACCGCATCTGTGAAACGCGCGCATGATGCTGGAAAGAGTGGCGCATGGCTTTTAATTCCTTTTTACGGCCTAGTCATTTTGTGTCTTCCTACGAAAGGAAGCGAGTCATATAGCTGATAGTCCCTAGCGCTTTATTGATTATTGCCTCAACCTGCACTCAATAGGTGAATCAACCCCTGGAGGTTCAATTGGTCAATACCTTAAAGCTCACTACCCAAAAATTATTTTTGCGAGATAATGGGCGAATGAAAAGTAAGTTCTTGATATTGGTGAGCGTGTTAGTTCTTCCTTTGACATTGGCGTCCTGTGGAGCAAGCACTGAGAAAGTTGATGTTTGTAAGAAAGTTATGAAAATCGTTGGAGCCTATACGGATATGCAACTTAAGGCTGCGAGTGACCCAAATGGTGTCATGGCCGATGCTTCAAAAATAGTAAGTGAGTTAATAAACCTTGCTGACCAGTTGCCAGCTGGCTCCCAGAGAGATTACATAAATACCCTGGCGAGCGATTATGAAGCTATCACGAGGCCAGATTCTGGTGTTGAAGCGATAATGGGACTACTTGCAGACTTACAACCAGGCAAAATCTCAATTGCGTGTCCTAAATAATGATTTTGTTGTCATTACTTTTGTTTGGCGAGTCTGCCAATTCCAACAAGTAAAGGAGTTGGGTTGTGGCCGACAAGTACAATAAGTTTCAAAAGAGACAAATAGTTTTAGCATGGTTGATGGGCATCTTTATTGGCTTTGCATGGCAGGTACCGAGCCATCCAAAAAATAGCTCTTGGATTTGGACGAGTTTAGCCAAATCAATTTTGGTTTCGCCCGTCCCGTGCGCATTCGTGCTAATCCTCTTTCCGATATTAGGTATATTTCTGGGGTACTTGAGGAGTTTTTTTACCGGAAAATAAGCTTTCTTTAGCTCGTTCTACGTGTCATGTAAATGTGGAATGGTTTATCACCCTTCCCAACAAATGATTTTTCCTGAATAATATTTTCATGAAACGTTTAATCGCAGTGAGTATCGTCCTATCTCTGACCTGGGCCGGCCCAGCACAAGCATTTAATCAATCCACCAAAAATCCTAAGCCCGGTCAATTTTGTGCCACTAAAGAGGCAGGGTTGAAGGTTTCAGGGCTAGTTTGTAAAAAATCTGGGACAAGATACCGCTGGTCACGCCCATGAAAGGTTGGTATTGAGGTGAATAATGGGGCTAGGAAAGGTCCAACAATAGGAAGTAAATTGGTCCAAGGTGCCTTCGTCTTCACACTTCTAAGTGAGGTAGTAAGCCTTTCAAGGCAAGATGGAGTGAGCTATCTTCTTAGTTTAGCGGGAATAATTGACTTAATTTTCTCCACTATGCTTGCTACGGCCCTCATCGTAGGTGTCGTGAGATTCTTTCAGTGGATTAAGAAGAAAGTGACGAAATGATTAGTAGAAAATTCTTAACTAGAATTCTCTTAATTTCGCTATCCTTCTTACTAGCCATTCCGGCCGAATCTGCAACAGCAGCAACCAATTGTCGTGCGGTAGCGAGAGATATTCAAATTCAACTCGTAAAGGTGCTTCAGGCGAATGCAAGCGACGTTGCTGGCGCGCAGAAAGTTCTTAATACAGCAGGTGTTTCGTACCCTGAATGCGCAAAAGAAATTCAAGAAGTTATTGATTGGAATAAGGCCGGGGTGAACTCAGGGCCCTGGCCATTTCCGCAATCCGGCGACCCGAAGTCATACCCACTTGGACCAATTAGCTGGTGGTGGGATGTAATTTGGATTAGTTTGTTTGGTCGCAACTACATCCTCATGTTCCTATTCGGATGGGAAATATTTCTCGCTCCCATTGGGCTTGCTTTTTCCATAATTGCAGCATTACTTGGCGGAATCGGCACTGCCTTCGGCTCACTGGGAAAAATCTTGTTTTGGCGAAAAGGTCCAAAAAATCGTCCAGAAAAAGAGCTTCCAGATTCTGAGTCAGACTGAGCAGCATTAAAAATGCTACTGGTCTTCAGTGCTCAATCTCTGAACAAATGCATCATGAAGCGTTTCAAGGCGGGCGCAATAGCAACGTTGCTCTTAAGCTCTATGGCTATCTCATGTTGGGCGGAAAGCCCAACCTTGCCAAACTCTATAACCACCCCAGGCGCAATAAACCCGTCAGTCACTCAAAATAATATTGGCTCCACTATCTGCATATTGGGTTTTTCAACAAGAATCAGGCCACCAACTTCTTTTACGTCCAAACTCAAAATTTCTCAGTTATCCACGTACCCATATTCCGCCTACAGAAGTAAAAATGCCGCACTTTTTGAAGAGGACCATCTTATATCCCTTGAATTGGGAGGCAGTCCTACAAGTGTGAAAAATTTGTGGCCTGAGCCATGGGATGGACCTTTTGGCGCACACGTGAAAGACCAATTGGAGAACAAACTTCACGCCTTAGTCTGTTCCCATCAATTGTCATTAGCGGACGCTCAAGTACTGATTGCAAGCAATTGGTATGCGGCGTATCAGACTTATGTATTGGGTATTTCCTCGCAGACAACACCAACACCAACACCAACACCAACACCAACACCAACACCAACACCAACACCAACACCAACACCAACACCAACAAATTCGGCAACCAAAGGCACTTTTGCAATGCCATTCTTCACCGACAGGATTGGCTCCGTTCTTGCAAACTGGAATATGACGGGTTTTCTTAACCCACCGATAGTGGTGCAAGATTCAGTTCTCAGCGGACTTTCTTGCAAGCCCTCCACGGACAACGACATCATCGTTAAGCAAGACCCACCTTGGAAAACAGTAGTTTCTTCTGATACTCAGGTGACTTTGACTCTTCTATGCAACGCTTACGTTGCCAAGTCTCCGTCTCAAACACCAGCGGTTAGTAACACCCCTCAAGCCGCTGGCTCATCAAACGGGTCCATATTCACGCCAACTCCCTTCCCGATGACAAGGTCATCAGCCTCACCAGTTAACCCAACTTCTGACCATCCGGCCGGTGCCACTGGCAGGTGTAAGGACGGGACTTATTCATATTCAGCCACTCACTCGGGGATGTGTAGCGGCCACGGTGGTGTGGCACAGTTCTACTCATGACTTTGCATCAATGGCAACAGAAGATGGCTATGCCCACTCTAGTTCTGAGCTTGATTTACACAGCTTCTTTTGTGTATCCCATCTATTGGTACCCCGTCGGGCATTCAGTCAAAGTAATCTGTTTAATCATAAACTACTTAACGTGGGCTGCCTTTGCATTTGATTATGTAATTCAGTACACGCTAGCCCCACATAAGAAGAAGTTCTTCAAGGCACATATTTTTGAACTAATTCTTGTCGCGATACCGTTTTTCCGACCGCTTAGAGCACTTCGCGCTCTTGTATTCACAACCCAGGCAAGCATTCGTTCCAAAAAGGCGTTCATCAAATCCATTCCGGTCGTGATGACGGGTGCTGCAATTGTCATGATTGTGATTATGGGTGCAGCGATTTTAGATATTGAACGAAATGCGCATGGCTCAAATATTCATACGCCAATGGATGCTCTTTGGTGGGGGTTGGTAACAATAACGACCATCGGATATGGCGATAAGTTTCCAGTAACTACCGAAGGAAGACTGGTCGCGGCGGTCTTGATTATTTTTGGTGTCGCAATGATTAGCACCTTAACCGCTTCCTTTGCAGCATGGATACTCTCAAATGATTCTGTAGAAAATTAAACTAGTTTGATTCAATCTTTCTCAAATAATATGAACTGTTACTTAGTTAAGCATTGGGCATCTTTAAGAGAGAATTTGAGACCCATAGGGTCTGTTGTGGAAGAAAGCCCACCGTATTGTTTGAAGTTAGAAACAGAGTCTTCGCTAATTAGCCCTTGTTCTTGACCAGCGGTTATATCACCTTTAAACGTATCCTTAAACTCTTCAATCACTTTGCTTCCCAAAATAACATCTTCAACGATTTGCACCCCAATAGGACAGTGAATACGAGGAATAATCTTATAGTTTACGCACCAAGCATCCGTGGCAGAACAATTTGAACTTCCATATTCACTTTTTTGAATTGGATAAAAGAATTTATCAGTCGTCTCAAAATTACTATTTATCAAAATATAACTTTTAGCCAATGTTGCTGCGCTTGCTGCAGCTACAACAGCTGGGTCATCTTTCAACATGATAGTAACCCCTGTACTAAATACGCTGTCGTGTAGTACTACATAACTAGGAACCGAGCTTGTAGGAATATCAAAATAAATATCGCCCAGAACGGAAAGGCCAGGATTAATAGAGTCGTAGCTTAGCGCGCCGTTAGCGCTCAAATCGGCAGCGCCAGAAACATCATATTCATTTCCGTTACTGTCATACATTTTTTGATTTGAGTCAAAAAAATCACCCGGCTTATTTGATTTATTTGTTACCCAAACACGAATTGAGCAAAACTGTCCTTTCGCTGTTTCTCCATTAAATTCATCGCCAACTTTGCGCATTCCACATTTTGGCCCAGCTGTAACTTGAAACTTAAACTGACCATCAAAGGCGTCCTGTGTCATATAAATATGATTAAGGCTGCTTTGTGCAGGGGCAGGGCTAGAACTACCGTGAAATGTTCCGTATGCCTTGTAAACTAGAACCAAGGCAAATATGCCAGCAACTACTTTTAATATGTTGCTTATATTCTGAGCGGTAACCTTGACCTTGTCAGTTGAAGACAACTCACGCGCCTGCTTTATGCCCTCTGGAGAAATTTCTTCTTGGCTGGAAGCTGTAACCTCTATTTTTGCTCCACAGTTAGCACAGTACTTGGTGCTCACCGAAAGCGATTGATTGCAATTCGGACAGCGCTTCATGGCCAACAGGCTATATGAGAATGTTCTATTTTTCATACCCCAGTCTGCTGGGCAGCTATTCAATGATAAAAAGTCGGTCTACTAGCCCTAGTTATTCCCATAGGCCGCCGGGAGGGCGGCCTAAAAGTATTTGTTACACGATAAATGCTTTTTCTGGATAGCGCCTCGGCTGGGCGAGGCGCCCCCAGTCACTATCAGTCCGGACAGGGCCTTTTGAGAAGGCCCATGGAGCATTTTTGATAGTGTAAGTAAGTTCCAATTATCAATAGATTATTCCAACTCAATTGCATCCATCTCAATCTGAGCCAATTGCTTCTTTCCACGCTTGTTGAGGAGAATGCGTCCTCCACAGACGTAATGTCGCGTCATGCCATTTACCGCCATAAATTCCCCGCGACGCATGGTCTTATGACACTTGGAACACAACCCTAAAACATCACTGTACTTTTGTGCTCTTTCGCCCATTAAGTGCGGTTTGTAACAAGACTCTTGGATGTAATACCTGTTGTATTTCTTTCCGTTATTCCAGTACTGAAATATCCTTAAAAAACCAAGTTCTATAAGGTCATCCAAGGCCGCGGATATGTCGTTTCCTCTCACACCGGAGAGAGCCTCAATCTGCTGGTAGCTCGGAAAGACTGCCCTCTGCTTGTAACCAAGGTGTGCCACTAGACAGATTAATATTCGTTGGGCATGGAACTGACGGGTTTTACCCAATATTTTGTAGGCAGGAATTGGAAGTGGGGAATAAAGCCCTCCCTTTCTTACAATTTGATATTCATCAACTGAGTCAAGTATTTCTCCAGTTTTATAGTTAACATCCATTGATTGCTCCTGTAATTAGGGTCGCAAAAGCGACAGAAAGTTTTGATTTTTTCCGTGAGTGCCCATCCTCACGGCCACCATGGGCTGACAAGTTGAGATTACAACCACCTGCTTGGTCGGTGCCCGATTTGGCGAAGGTGCCCGTTACCAGCGTGTCAGGTATCCCCTAAGCCGATATTTTCTGGAGCAGAGCTGCTCCTGCAGCGTCTATCTCATCATCCAAAACAGACGTGTACACCTTGAGGGTCATCATCGGGTCTGAGTGCCCAAGCATCTTTTGTGCCGTTGTCACATGGATGCCTTCTGTCTTAAGTAAGTATGCGTATGTCCTGCGAAGGCTATGGACGGTGATTCCATGGCGATTTACGGTCTTCTGAAGGGGTTTATAGGACTTGGGAAACTGTACGAAGTGTCCTAGGTAAGGAACTTTCCTGACACTGCTCTTTGACTTACATAAGCCGTGAACAGTTTTATTGACCCACACAAAGCCTTCGTGAATATCCTGCTCGGTCAATGCTGCCGCTTCACTCCATCGCAAACCATGGAGGGCGAGGAAGCGAACCTGTTCGTTGTAGCGCCCCCAATCCAAAGCATTCACTTCATCCCAAGTAAGAAACTTCTTGGGTGAGATTTGAATAGCGGGTGTGCGAAGTTTTGTCGTGGGATTGTTCTGAGTAATCCCATAGAGAGCCGCTTCTCGCCAGATGGTTTTAGAGAGCATAAGTGTGTGGCGAGCAGTTTGAGGTGGGAGTGTAAGAAGTTTGATTTGCAGAACTTGCGACTCAACTGAATCTATTTCTATCTGCCCAATTACTGGGGCTAGGTGCCTGCGATAGAGGCGCTTGTAATCGTGCAGGGTCTTTGGGCGAACCTGGAGGATGGTCCAAACTGTCTCAACCCATTGGTCAACTAACATGGTGTGTCCTTTCCGTAAGGAAGGACCTACTGATAACGAATCACCTGGCTAATGCCGTTTTGGAGGGGAGTGAGAGTCAGCGAACTACGCGCGTAAGTGCGTTGTGAGGGACTCGAACCCCCGACCCGGTGATTAAGAGTCACCTGCTCTACCAACTGAGCTAACAACGCGGGATATTTATATTGAGTTGTACTGCTTTACTG
>Ga0208253_1000229_pt1 | contig 24687 bp, 22 predicted proteins | sample CryBogCBE10Oct08_FD_184573 | JGI IMG/M metagenome (GOLD analysis project Ga0208253, IMG submission 184573) | Freshwater microbial communities from Crystal Bog, Wisconsin, USA - CBE10Oct08 (SPAdes) | ecosystem: Environmental > Aquatic > Freshwater > Lake | place: Crystal Bog, Wisconsin, USA...
AAAGCCATAGCCTGCATTGTTTTTTGGACCAGTCCATACTTGGCATCCATTAGGTAATGTTTCTTGTTTACGGTAAAATAGTTCTAGATTTATATATCGATCTACTATTAAATTAACCAATAGTTTTCGTCCCATTGCTGATTCCTTTAATTTGTGTTATTATATTTATAACAAATATTAAAGTCAGCATAAATAAAAGTATATAGGAATTGAATTGAATGGGCAAGTATACACATACCAAACAGGATGCATGGCAATGGCTTCAAGCCACACCACAGGATGTGCCTGACATTGTCAAGTTAGTAGACACTAACTACAGTCAAGAAATTGAAGATGTTATCTTTATTAAGAATCCTACACGTCTACACTATCATCTACATCGTGCCATATTGGATCAACAGTATGGTCTCAACACACAAAACATCAGCATTGCTCGAGATCGGAAGACACAGAAGCTTCTAGCTTGGGCATGGATTGAACGTGGCAAATACACAGTCTATTCCGATGAAGAAATGGCAGTGGCTGAATTTGCACACGTGGACTTGACCCTAAGTGTAAGAACACGCATGACGTTGATAGCACAGACATTGGAAATTTGGATCTGTTGGTGTGAACTACATGGCATACCTGTGCTGTGTTCAACCAGCATACGTGACAATCAACAAGGCTTTATGAGATTGCATGATCAATTTGGGTTTGTGGTTCGCGGCAGTTTTGCATACAGAAAAATAGGAGATTAATATGCGAGCAATTGGAAAGAACATTATAGTATCAAAACAACAACCAGAATCAACCACAGCAGGTGGCATTATCTTTACAGATAATTCACGTGCTACTCTAGCACAGGTTATTGCTGTAGGTGATGAAGTTACCAGTGTTGCAGTGGGCGATCAACTGATCATTAATTGGTCACAGGCCAATCCAGTCAAACTGTCAGACGAGACCAATTACATTGTGTCTATTGATCAAGTGTTTGCGGTGGTTTAATATGGACTTCCAAGACATAAGATTGACCTTTGATCCAGACTATCCAGATAAAATAGAAATTGAAATGCTAGAGGATGGTGTTGGTGTTGAAGGTGGCCAATTTGACCTTGGCCAATTTATTCAAGTAATCAAACAGTTTTACACAGAAAACTATTAATCTGGATTATAGTCTTCAGGTCTTAGACTATATTTGATATCCAAACATAGTTGTTCAATACGTGATATGCGTTGGTCAATAGCTGTTATCTTGTCTTCCAATTTTTGAAATTGATAGACATTATCACGTATGTGATCTTCTAAGCGATATAGTTCAGCTACCTTACTCACGACGTGGATGTCTTCCTGGAATGTCCAATGTTGCTTCTAACTTCCAACAAAATGCCGCAATGTGTTGAATATGGTCAGCGGCCATATTAGATACATCTGGATAACGCATAGCTTGTCCAGCATCATCCATAGCGTGATAACATTCAATTAGTGCATACAGGTCATCTAAAACATTGTGTAAGAGATCATCTGCATCCATTTGAGGCATGTCATCTGTGATGTCACTGGTCATTAGGACCATACCTAAAGTTTCTGGAATACGCCCAACGCCACAGGCCTGTATTTCTTCGCCTAGAGTATCAATATTATCTTGCAAATATTTGTAAATGTGCTTTAACAATTTGTGATCATTGTAAAAATTGCGACCACGTATGTTCATGTGTGCGGCATGTGCTTTATAGTAAGCTACAAAGTTTGTAGCAAACACACGTTCTAATACAGCATATAATTCATCTAATTCCATTTCAGTTCCTTATCATTGTTTCTTTTTTGGTGTAAACATTTTCTCAAAATCATTTTGAAAATTTCTAACCTGTTCTGGTGACATACCTGGCATTGAGTTTTGTTGTATTACTCTTGCTTGTTCGTATGGATCACTTGGTAGTTGTTGATGTGAAGTTAATCCACTATACAATGCTGCCGCTGGTGCTAAGAAATTACCACCTCTAAGACCCATTCTTTGTATAGCTGGAGTATAACGTTCAGCCAATTGATTAATACGTTGAATAAAATTAGTAGCTTGACCTGCTGCAGGACCACCTGTAGCAGCAGCTTGAGCGGCCTGTTGAACTGCTTGTGCATTATATGGACTTACAGTTTTACTTAAAATCTGTTGTGTTGAAGTCATCGGTTGTGGAGCTGGACCTTGTGGAGTCATGTTTGGTGACTTTAACGTTGCTGCCATTTGTTGTGGCGTCATGTTATCGGCTGTATATTGAGCAACACCCATTTCGTTAGCCATTGGAGCAACAGGACCTTGTGGTGCATTACCTGTTGGTGCTACTGGTGCAGGTTGACCTTTAAAACGATCCATTAGGCTTGTGCCAACCTTATAAGCGGCTGCACCACCAAGTCCAATATCAACTACTGGATTATGTAAAGCATGCAATACAGGACCAGCAACTGTTTGTGCAGCGGCAGCACCTTTTTCAGCAATACTTGGTCCTAGTTCAGGATTTGCAGATGTTGCACTTGGAGTAGGCATACCACCAGCAATATGATCAACTTCTTTGTCAGCATAATCGTCGTTAGCACGAGCACGAACTTGATCTTCGGTTACTGTTTCTGGAACGTTATCATAGGTATGACTTGATCCATCAGTAAAATTTACTGTATATGATGCCATTACCAACTACTCCTTGTATTTTTCTTTTCTTCTATGATACGTCCCAAAACTTCTTTAGTTCTTGGCGTTACCTTTTTGTTAAAATCTTTTAAACCACTATCTTCATATTGAGTTTTTAAACCAACTAATTGTTCAGCCATTAAGTCTTGATATTTTTTAACTACACCAACTAATTGTTTTGGACTATTTGCTGCATCAATTTCGCGACGTATTTCTTCACGATCACCCAATGCTGAACCTCCGGCTCCACTAACTGCTTTAGCAACTTCATTACCAACAATGGTTTTAAGGGCATTAAAATTAGTAATTTCGGGAGCACCGATTGCATAACGATATTCATTAGTTACTTGATTTGCTAATCGGAAATTATTATTATCTAATGCACGTGCAGCTTCATTTAATGTATCTAAATGTCCAACAGAAACATTTAAATTACGAACAGTATCACCCTGTCTGCCAGTGGTAAATGCTTGACGAGTTTTCTTAGCTGTTTCCCATTTACTTTCATCATATTCAGGATTGATTTGACGCACACGTGCCATAACAGCTTGGTTGTATGGACCTTGTTGGCCACCAGCTGTAGCAGGTTTACTTTGATAATTAGCAATGGCCTGTGCTTGGCTTTCGATATTGTTTCTAACCCCTGATGGAGCTGTAGGCTCTTCTTTGGCAGGAGGAGCACCAATGCGTTCCCAATGATTTGGATCAGTTTGTGGAATTGGTTGATACCAACCCTTTTGATACAATTCTTGACGACCAGCTTTGGTCAATTTTGCCGCATCAATATCACGTGCATTATCTGCTTCATGCATACTTGTGCCTGGTTTGGCAATTGGATTACCTTGTGCAGTAACACCTGGACGACCAGCGGCAACCGATTCATCCCACATGTCTTGTTGTTGTTGTGTTGGACGATATCCACTGATAACATGAATACTTGGATCAGCAAATTCACCTTGTCCTGAAACTGTTTGCCCAGGTGCTTTTTGGTTAATCTGTGCTTGTCCCGGTGCACCTGGTTCACCTTGACGTGCTTCTTCATATGGACTGACAATGCCATGTTCACGTGCATTGTAGTCATAGCCCACAATACTTCTAAACGCATGATTACCCAAATCTTGAATCTGTTGTTCTGTATAAAGTGTGCCGCCAGCTTTGTTATTATCTTTGCGTGCAGCAGTTTCAACTTGTTTCTTGCTGGCCATACCAGCTTCAATAATACTGTCTTTTTGTCCTAATGGTGTTAGACCCAATGGAGCATTTGGCAATATGGTTTTGGCAGTATTGTCATAGTAAACTGGTTCAATACGTCCTGGAACTGTGCTCATAGTAATCACGTGACCATCACGTGTCTTATACATAGTCTTACCAGTTTCTGTGCCTTTGGCATAACCAGCTGACGCTAGGGCCAACTGATCTGGTGTTAATTCTTGACCAGATTTGGTATCAACACCATAACTAGCAACACCATCAGCACGTAAACGCACAATAGCTTGTGTGCCATCTGGCATGGTAATACGTTGTGTAGTTGCACCAGCGCCTAATTTGGCCTGTTCTTGTTGTGCCAATTGGCTTAGACCCAAACGATGATATAGATAGGCTTTTAGGTAACTGCCTTCTGGTTCATTCTTTTGCATGATACGTGCAATACCTTTGGTATCATTGTTATCAACCAAACGATTAGCTTCATTGGTAGCTGCATTTTTGTTAGCAGTATCGTTGTAGTATTCCAACATTTTCTTGTTGGCCATTTGTTTGACATGCGCTGGAGGACCACCTTCTTCTGGAGTTCTTGGATCATTAGCAATCAATTGAATCTTACGTGGATCATCTTGCCAATTAACTAAATTTTGTTCATGTAGTTGTGGTGTATTAACGGATGTTGGTAATTGATTTACAGCTTGTTCAGTTGGAGTTTGTCCAACATCGCTAGACACATTACCAGCAATTAAAGGTTGTTGTGGCGCAACTGGTTGTGCCAACTGTGGTGCAGGTGTCTGTGCTAACTGTGCCTGACCAGTAGGAGGCAATGCAGTTGGCATAGGTGGTTGAATCTGTGCTTGACCTGGAGGTGGAACCATTTGTGTTTGATTCATTGTTGGCATCAACTGTGCCTGACCTGGAGGTGGAACCATAGCAGGTGCCTGTGAAGGCATAACGGGTTGACCTGGGGGTTGACTTAAAATTTGGTTAGCCGCAGGTGTTGGTGTTATAGCAGGAGGAGCAACAGGAGCAGTAGGTGCAGAAGCCTGTGGTTGTGCTTCTACCGGAGCCTGTGGAATCGCTGGAGCACTAGGAATTGTAGTAGTCTGTGATTGTGTGTTAGCATTTAAACCAATTCTATTAAAGTCTTGATTCATTCGATTTTGAAAATAACCATTTAACGCATCCGTAGATGAATTTGAACTATCTCCAAATAATTGTCCAATTAAACTCATGTTGGATCCTTATAAACTAAAGCCAAGTTGATTCTGGGCTGTAGTAGTTGTCTGAGCTTGTGTGCCGCTAAAGTTAGGTAAGTAAGCACCTTGTGGTGTTCCAAACAATACGCTGGCATATTGATTGTATAACTGTTGTGGAGTAAGAGCAGCAGTAATTTGATTTTGTGCGGCTGTTTGTGCACCTGTAAGACCTTGTTGTCCTAGACCAGCTAATTGACTACCAGCTGATGCTTGTTGTTGTGCAATGTTATTCAATACTTGCGCTGCCGCTTGTTGTTGTGCTGCCTGTGTTGATGCCGCTGTTTGTTGTGCTGCCAATGCTTGGCGTGATGAACCTAATTGTCCGGCACCACCAAACTGTGCGCCCTGTTGTGCAATGTTTTGAGCATACTGTGCTTCAGCTGGCATTAGAGCCGCTTGCATTTCAGCTTGTTGATATTGTGGACTAGCAATATTTTGTAATGCATTGATACCTGAAGTATAAGCACTTTCACCACCAGAACCCAAAACGTTTTGTGCTTGGTTAGCTGTGCCAGCAAGGTTTTGTGCGGCATTAGTTATGCCAGGTGCTTCTTGATTATATAAATTGGTAGCACCTTGAACTGCTGTAGCATAGCTAGGAGCAATCTGACTGGTAAATAGGCCAGTCTGTGCTGCAATCATAGCATTTTGCTGTGGTGATAATGTTGGTATTGTTGTGGAACTTCCGCCGCCTTTTCCGCCGCTCATAGTGTTTCTCCGAATTTATTCATATAGTGTATTTAACCCTTGTGTTAGGTTGGTGCTAAAGCATTTGCTGCTGCTAAGGTTTGGTTAGCTACATCTTGTGGGCTAACACTAGTTAATTGTCCTGCAGGTGTTGTAGATGTATTGGTGCCTGTTGTTGCTAGAGGCACAGTTGGATATGGCACATAATTTTGTGTTAGACCATATTGAACACCTTGACCTCGACCTGTGGCCATTTGTTGTTGTGTGTTTGGACCATAGATCTGAGCAAATCCTGGCACAGCGGGTGCAGGTGTCGTCATTTGCACTTGATTATTGTAAACATCACGTGCTAGGAAAGCACCAGGTTGATATGTTGGTGTAGCTGTGCCCTGTGCGGCCGCTTGTGTAAATTCACTAGGATATGATATAGCCGCTGGTGAAATTAACTGTCCTAGGTTAACAGCATTCGGGTTACCAAATGGAGTAGCAGGGGCATTAACAGCGTTAGTATTATAATTAGCAAGATCGGCCATATTTTGTGCATAACCATGTTGACCCCAATAGTATTGATCTATGCCGGGTTGACCGCCTGTTTGATAAAAAGGTGTTGGTTCAATAAATCCTGGATTAACTCCTGGATTGACCAATCCCGCACCATTGTAGGTTGGGATTGGGAAAAACTGTTGTTGATAATTTGGTGCTGAAGGTAATTTGGCTGTGGCCACTTTGGCTATCAAATAACCTGCTGCAATGGCCATAGCAATATCACTAGCTGACCATCCGCTGGTATCGACAGGAGTGCCATCTGATAAAGTATATGGGGCTTTTGGTGGAGTAATGCCAGTGCCACTAGGTGTTCCACCAGCAGGACCTGTTGTGGGTGTAGGCGTAGTTGTTTGTCCAGGTATATTTGGAACTGGAGTATTGGCACCTGGTGTTGGAGTTATAGTTGTAGCTGTTCCGCCTGTGCCGGGCGCTGTGCCTGGTGATATACCAGTGCCACCAGCTGTTCCACCTGCTGTGCCACCTGCGGACGAACCCGCAACTGCACCGCCTACAACACCGGCACCTGTAGCTACAGTAGTTGGACTAACTGGTCCTGAGGTTGTAGTTTGCCCAGTAGTGCCATCGGTAGTGCTGGTAGTGCCATTTGGACTAGTAGTTGTTGTAGTGCCATCTGATGCAGTAGTTGTTGAAGCACCGTTTGGAGCATTGGTTGTTGTGGTTCCAGTATTTGGGTTGGTGGTTGTTACTGTATTTGGTTCTGTTGGGCTGACAGGCTGAACTGGTGCAGTAGTAGCACCACCACCACCGCCACCTCCACCGCCTGCGGCTGCTGCAACGGTGCCTCCAACTGCGGCTGTTCCTGCTAGGACTTGTCCAACAGTTAATCCACCAGTGCCCGGAGTTTGGCTAACAACATCGCCAGTAGCACTATTGCTGGTCACTGTAGATCCATCTGCCATAGTTTCTGTTACTGTGCCATCTGCGTTTGAAACAGAATTTACTACTGTTTCTGAAGGATTTGCTGGAGCAGGTGGAGGTGCTGTGCCTCCAGTTGTTGGAATTGGTTCTGGTGTTGTTTGTAATTGAACAGTAACACCAGTCTGCATATTACCATCAATACTAATTGGCTGACCACTAGCAATAGCTTCATTGTATTGATCTAATGGAACTGTTTGTCCACCATTCATAACAACATATTGTCCAGCACTTGGATCATTGGTTGGATTAAAATTAGAATCTAATAATGTATTTGGTTCAGCATCACTAACAACACCAGTTGATGTTAAATTATATGGTGCAGGTAAATTTGCAGGTGCCACTGGACCTGTGGTAGAAATTGGTTGTGTAGATGTTGCACCACTAGCATCTGTTGTTGTTACTGTTCCATCTGTGGGGTTAGTTACTATAGTTGAATTGGTTAATGGATCTGTAGTTGTTACAGTTCCTGCGGGATCAACTGTGGCATTAACACCACTAGAAGTTGAAATGGTTGTTGAACCATCTGGTGCAGTAGTAATATCAGCAGGAGGAACTGGGTCAGTGCTAGGAGTTATAGTTCCATTGGCAATGCCAGTTTGTGCTTCAGTAACTGCAGGAGTTAGTGCATCACTTAGGGCTTGTATACCATAAGCTGTTGCATATGATAGTGCAGCACCTTGTAGAATTTGTCCTGGTGTTTCACCTTTGACAGCACCGGCTGTTGCATTAGCCACAGCGGCTCCCAGTGGTCCAGCAACTATACTACCAGCAATAGTTGCTAGGGTTCCCCAACCACCTGGAATAATTTTACCAACTGCTTTGTCAAGACTAGCAAATAAATCACCAATACCTCCCAATGGATTACCATTTGGATTTTGATAATTTTGTATCACTGATGCTGGAGTGGCCGCATTAAAACCACCCATTGTTATTGGATTATAATTTTGATTTAAATTGGTATTGACCAATCCAGTCCAAGCAGGAGCATTTGTTATATTGGTTAATACATTATTGCCTCTAGCTACTTCAGAATTAGTAAATGCTTGATTAGCTGTTAACTGTGCTTGTTCAGCCGCTTGCTGTTTTGCGGCCGAAGCAGTTTGTGCCGCTTGATAAGCCGCAACTGCTTGTGCATTTTGTTGAGCCTGTGCCTGTGCTTGTGCTTGTGCCGCTTGTTGTGCCTGTTGTTGTTGTGTAACATAGGCCTGATTAGCGGCTAACTGTGCTTGTTCTGGTGCTTGCTGTGCGGCTTCAATTGCAGGAGCTGCGGCTTGTGCTGCCGCTACTTGCTGTGCTTGTTGTGCAGCAAATTGTTGTGCCTGTGCTTGTGCGGCCTGTTCTTGTTGTTGCAGTTGTGTAGTTAATGTTTGATTGGCAGCTAGTTGTGCTTGTATTGGCGCTTGCTGTTGTTGTGCTGAAGCAGTTTGTGCCGCTTGATAGGCAGCAACTGCCTGTGCCTGTTGTTGTCCCTGTGCTTGTGCGGCCTGATAAGCTGTTTGATTAGCTGTGGCCTGTTGTTGTGCCATTTGAATACTAGCAGGTGATGCATAGTTTGGCACAGTTGGATCAACACTTTGATATTTTACAACAGAAGTTTGTCCAGTAGATGGATCAACGTTTGTTACTGAAGTATATGGTAAACTTGATATATAGGCCTGTTGTTTGGCAGTAGCAAGATCCGTTGTGGTAGCGTTTTGTGTTTGTGTAAACTGTTGTTGTGATAATGGTGCTACAGGACCAGTTGCACCCGTAGCAGGTTTTAAATCTTGGCCAACAGGAGTATAGTTGTTGCCTGAATTTGTTGAGTTAATTTGATACCATTGTGCTGGAGCACCTGTAGTAGGATCAGCAGGAATAGCCACATACTGTGTGCCATTGGGACTGGTCACTGTGCCATTAGATGTGGTAGGATCTGGCAATTTAAATGCGGCCTGTGCAGCAGTTGTTTGTTGTATCTTTTGTGTTTGTTGTTGCGCTACCTGTAGAGTCTGTGGACTAACATAATTAGGCATTGATGGATTAATGGTCTGAAATTGAGTGCCAGTAATTCCATACTGTTGTGCCACTGTGGGATCTAATGTAGATGTTGGTGTATAATTGGCTGAAACTGATTGTTGAACAAAGTTGTTTATAACAGCCGCTGTTTGACCGGCTGCAATAGCACTTTTAACCGTGGCCTGCTGTGCTGGTGTTAGATAGTTATAATTAGGAATCTGTGAAGTAGTTAAGGTGGCCATAGTAGTATTTACCGGATTATAACCATGTAGGTTTTGTAGGCCACTCAATTGTCGCAGGGAATCCTGACTGCTGTGGCACATCTAATAATGCTTGTCTATATGCGATCAATTGATTCTGTTGATCAGCAGTTAGTGTAGAATACCAAACAGGATTTACACGATCAATTTGAGATAATAGATCATTACGAATATTTCTAGTTTGACTAATAATTGTTGTAGAATCTATTAACCATTGTTTTGAAGTATAATCCCAGTTGGCCAAAGGATGAGGTTTATCATCTTTTTGTATTGCTGTTTTTGTTGCTATATCAATATAATGTTTATCACCATCATAATATCCTTCTACATAATGTTCAGTAGGTAAATTTGCCGCAATGGAATCATTATCGGATATTGACAATGTTTGAATTATTTGCCCGGTAGCAGGATCGTATTTGGTATATATCATCTTAATAAATTGTTTACTTGGCATAGGCCATTTAAAAGATTAAGCGAACCACTGGTCAAAGATGGAAGAGCATAACCAAATTGTAAGAAATAGCTATAGGTAGTTCCTGGAGTAACTCCGGCTGAAGTTGGTAAAACATCAGGCACAGTTAAATTAACAAATCCATACCATGTTTGACTAGTGCCACCACCTTGATTTTGTTGTATAGGTAAACTGTAAGCAGAATAGATTTGATCGTATTGATAAGTTACTCCATTAAACCAATATCTAACCACTGTTGCTGATAACAATGGTTGTTGTGCTCCTGATCCACTTGCTGTGACTGTATAATTTGCCTGTGCATTTACAATAACGTTTTGAAAAGTAACACCATAAGGAGTAGAAAAGTTAGGTGTTACATTAGCAGCCATTTGTGGATAATAGTATGGTCCACCGCCCACAGTCAAACTAAAACTAGGTTGATATGTTGTTGATGTAACAATAGTCGATGTTACGCTGTTAGGTTGCATAACCAATCTAGGAACTGTATTGGCATTAAATGCACCTGATGTAATAAGACCCGTTACTTGTAAATTACCTCCAATACTGACATTTGATCCAATAGTTGCAAATCCACCAATAACAGCATTGTTACCAACTTTTAAATTGGTTCCAATAGTGGTATTGCCACCCATATAAGCATTACCAGTGTTACCATCAAACCAAAAACCTCTTCCTGAATTAACTTCTAGGGTTGCACCTGTGCTGACAATAGTATTAGCTACTAACACATTGCCTGCGATTTTATCTGCGGTAATAGTGCCTGTAGCAATTTGTTGTGCTGTAATAGTATTAGCTTGAATATTGTTGGCAGTAATAGTATTGGCCGCAATTTGCACATTGGTAATTGTGGCTGTGGCTATTTGCACATTGGTCACTGCTTGTGATTGAATACTATTTGTTGTTACTAAATTATTTGAAATAGTTGCCAACACAATAGGCACATTGTCTGGCACTGGTTGATAGTATTGGTTAGGTGCTGTGGGAGACACTTGAAAGCTGATAGTATTGCCACCACTGGTAGTATACCATAGGCCTTTGGTAGTGCCAAAGCCACCTACAACCTGTGTCCATTGATAGTCTGTGGGGTTGGAACTTTCTGTATTGGTTGATGAATTGTAGATGCCATAGTAATTGGCCATGGTGCTGTTGCTGGTAAAGCCAGATGATCCAGTAGCCGAGTTAGCATACTTGACATCCATATAACCATTTACATAGCCAATAATACCAACATTACTAAAAATAGCATTGTTGCTACTGACCTGAACAACGTTACCAAGGTTTACATTGCTGGATGCATTGACCGTGCCAACACTTGCTAACAAATAGTTGATACTTTGTATAACATTGACTGGTGGTGTAGAAGTAGTTAATCCAAAATTTGTAGCCATTATCTTGTGTCTTGAACCTTGGTTATTTGCCAGTTAAGGGCTGAACATTGCCAAGTGTCTACACTACTGTTGCCAGATAATTTAACGCTGGTAATACGTTTTTCATTTTGGTTGATCTGTGCCCATGGATTATCTGTTTGTATTGCAACATTAACACTTGGTTTATAAACGCTAGTGCTACCAACGCTGTCACTACCACCCACGGTAACAGTGATATTGCCAGTGCCATATGCTTCTGGATACACGCGATGCACTTGGATACTGGCTGAATAGTCTTGACCAAATGAAATGTTGTCACGTTCAAATTGGCTAGCAATATTACCAGTAACAAAACTGGTTCCTGTGTCTTTTTCAATTAACTGCACATTGCCTGCACCTGAACTGTAGACCACACAACGATTGGCTAGGTTAGGTGTAGTGCCTGACCAAGTTGGGCTTTCACAGGCCGCAGTAGCTTGAGCCACTTGACGTGGAGGATTCCAACAGTCTAGATCATAACGATAACTTAGCATTTGGTTACAGAATCCAGTAGATGATAAATCTGGATAGTAAATTTCAATTTGATACTTTTTACTGTTATGAACCATAAAGATTTGGTTAGTGTAATTGGGATTCAAATTTGAGTAGAAATAGTTTTTAATACGTTGGTCACCAATAGGTGTAAAGTTTTGACCATTGAATGCCCAAATGTCTCTTGCGTCTACACCATAGGCTGTGTTGTCAACAATAGCAAAACAGTTTTCGTTGATTAGACCACGACCATCTGTGACTTTGGTAAATGCAAACACAGGAGCGGAAGTAGATGTATATGAAATAGGACTCATTAACACACAGTCCCAATAACTGAATATGTAAAAATTACCGTTGAGTGTAAAGCCATCAACTAAGGCGCCACGAACTGCAATTTCTAGTTGGTTAGCTACGTTGGTCAGTGTAGGTGCCCATGTGGTTGGTCCTGAATTAAGACCAAAGTTTTGACTCCACAATAGTGTAGTTGGTAGGCTTTGAACTGTGCCACCGCCTGGAACCACGTTAGCATTTACGTTGCCAGTTAGGTTACCGGCAACCAATAGAGATCCTACGTTTGGACTGTTGTAGACACGCAGGAATCCGGCAGTTACACTTGAATACAAGGGAACAATATTGCCACTGCCGTTAAATCCAACTTCATAGTTCCAAACATAGTTGTCAGGAGCATTGTCATATAAACGTATCTGTCCCCAACCACTGGCGCCTGGATAAAAATACATAGGTGGATTGATTTGATCATTTAGAAATACCACTTGACCATTCCAGCTGGCTGTGATCACTGTGTTGGCATTGTAACCTGAAAACGTGCCTACTGAAGGAGTAATGTTAGTAATACCAGCTGAGTCGATAGCATACCATTGACCACCCTCTGTTGCTACAATAAACCAAAATACATCATTGTATCCAAACCCTGATGTAACAAAAATTGCTGTTCCCGGCACTTGGCTAAGAATGTATTGCTCACCTAATACTGAATTTATTGCACGAACATTGGTTTCAACGTTGTAGCCTGCATTGTATTCATTGGCACTCAAGGCGCTTGAAGGCACGTCGGGTGTAAACGACATTTTTGTAAAAGGTGTTTTTACCATCTGAACAGCCATAATTTATCCTTGTGAAATATTGCCGGTTATGTTTGGGTTTTCCCATAACCATGTAGAAGTATTTAATGTGTATTCTGGTCCTGGTTTTGGTGCATAAAATACATCATTGTCTGCGTCATAGGTAAAACCAAAACCAGCGTAATTGGCTCTTAGAGCTGTGCCACCATTTCTATGAACATTGCCATAGGTATTGTAACTTGTTTGTATCCATTCATTTGGATTAGATAGAGTATTGATAAAATCTTGTTCAGCACGTATTACCTGTTGAACTTTTCCATTAACGACTTGTGCAAAATGACTCATTTCTGTTCCTTAAGCTGTGTAACTACCTGAGGTAGTAAATGTCATTACAGTATTTCCAAGACCATCTGTTGTGACTGTTGGTGAACCTGTTGTGTATCCTGTGTAGCTGGCTGTGGGCACAGAAATAATAACAACACCAGATCCACCAGCACCTGATTGAACAGAACTAGATCCAGAGCCGTTACGTGCTCCACCGCCACCGCCACCAGTATTGGCAGTTCCGTCAGTTCCATTTGTTCCACTATAGCCACCGGCACCGCCGCCACCAAGACCGCCTGATCCACCTGGATTTGAGTCCGATCCACCGCCACCGCCACCTGCATAATAAGTTGATGTTCCAGTAATACTACTTGCTAGACCAATACCACCGTTACCTGGTGTTTGTTGATCAGCGGCATTGCCACCTGCGGCTCCTGCGCCACCACCACCTGCACCAGATCCACCATAGGGAGGACCAGCTGGCACATTACCACCTGCATTACCTTGGCCACTTGTGCCTGCGGCACCAGAACCACCTGAGCCTCCACCAAAACTACCACCACCAGAACCACCAGAACTTGGTGCTTGGTTTGTAAATGCTCCGCCTCCACCACCACCTATGGCTGTATTACCAAATGCAGTAGAATTAAATCCTTGAAAACCTGTGGTATATGTTCCAATGGCTGCAGGAGCGCCACCGCCAATAACAAATGAATAATTTGTGCCAGGTGTTAAGGTCTGTGTGCCAGATAATAGACCACCAGCACCACCACCACCACCGCCCTGGCTACCGCCTGAACCACCACCAGCTACTATTAAATAACTGGCTGAATATGGAGCAGCGGCACTTTCAGCAAGATACCAACTTTGACGTTGTGCGCCAAACATTAGACGTATCCTTTTACCAAACTACCATAGTAGTTGGTTCCATCAAAATAGAAGTTAATGATATCAATTGCACCAGCACTTGTGCTGAGTGTAGAACTACCACCTGCCCATTTAACACCTGACCATGACTGTGTTCTACCGCCAGTGCCATCCTGTGTTATGACCAAAGTCAGACTTGAACCAGCTGGCATATTACTAAATGATCCTGTTAGGTTACTGGTCAATGTCAAGGTATAGGTAGGAGCTTGTGATACATCAAATGCGATTGATCCACCTGTTGAACCTAAAGCTAACACCTTGTCACGATAGTTAACCAATTGGCCATTACCAGCAAGTTTAATATTGCTGGTAAATGATACGTTACCGCTGACGTTTAAGTTACCATTGGTTTGAATTTGTGTAGTAGAATCTTCATTTAATAGGGCATAAGCAGTGGTAGGACCTGAACTTGTTCCAACTGTGCCTGCCCAACCATTAGTAGTATGCAGACCAATTGCTTGGTTAACAGTTAAATTAGCGGATAATGATGTTATACTACCAGCATACAAACGAGCCTGTTGAATGTTACCTTGATATTGTGCGCCGTTGCTAGATGAAAAACTAATACTGGTAAATGCACCAGTTCCATAAGTAACGTTAGCATTACCACCACTAGGTGTTACCAATATGCTGTTAAGTGTTCCAATTACTGACTGTAGTGTTCCGTTGCCCACAACAGATGCAGTAGAACTTTGTGCTACTACTTGGCTACCAGTTTGTGTTCCATTCCAAATTTTACCCTGTGGATTTACTTCTAATAGAACAGTAGCACCACGAATACGATCTGACGTAGTCATTACGTTGGCTGTGGCAGGCATTACACCAAAATAGGTCAATGTGCCTGAAGTGGTTCTGTTGTTAGTAGTTTGATAGCTTGACTGCAAACTTACGTTAGCTGAAGTCACTTGAGCCACCACAAGACTTGAAGCATTAACAGGGCTAACTGGAGCAATAGGTGCCTGCAGAATACTGTTGGTATAAACAGGTGCATTTTGTAAGTAGTTGCTGAAATAGTTACCAATTACACTTGTGCTTGGAGTGCTTAATGGATAAGCATTGGCAAATACACGTTGATTGATACCATCATATAAAACGTTGCCGCCCAGGTTACCTGAAAAGCCTGAAGCAGTTGGTAAGTTTGCAATTTGACTAGCTGTTAGACCAGTTAATTGGCTACCATTACCTAAGAAATAATATCCAGAATTTGCAACAATATTGCCAGCAACTGAATAAGTGCTATAGACTGCGCCGTTGGCCCAAAATACGCCATTAGAAGTTGTGTATGATTGTGCTGTTACTACGTTGGCTCCATTGATGTTACCACCAAAATTACTACCAACTGTCCAGTTTAAATTAATATTACCGGTAGCAGCATAAAAACCTAAATCAGTATACTCAAACCACATGCCTCTAGGATTAGATATGCTGACGTTTCCACCAATAGCACCAACAATAAATTCAGAGCCATTGTTTTCAATTATTGTTGTGCTAGAAGTATTGTAATTACCTATAACAACTTGGCTATTGGTTGGGGCACTATTACCAATGTTTAATTGAGTGGTTCCACTTAGGTAACCCTGTGCTTGCACGTTACTATAAGTTGCTCCACCAAAGGTAGCATTAGCATAAGTTTCAAATGCACCAAGATTGGCGTTTAGTGTATTAATGCTTGTGGCCAATGTAGAAGCATTGGCATTACTATAAATTTCATATGCACCAACGTTGGCATTCAATGTCTGTAGGTTAAGTGTAATAGTTCCAACGTTGGCATTGCTATAAATCTCAAATGCACCTATGTTGGCATTGATAGTATTAATCTGTGATTGTAGGCTTGCAGTATTGCTGTTAATATTACTAAACATATTAACACCATTAGCCCAGAATATACCTGAGGTAGTGATTAAATTACCTGTTGTGGTTGTTCCAGTAGTATTTGTATTGCCACTGGTAGTTAGATTGGTAATTGTAGCATTATTGCCATTCAAGTTACCAGTAACCGTTAAATTACCAAAAGTTTGATTATTGACAGGATTTATAATGCCTGTTAAAAAACTACCTTGAGCTATGTTGGCACTGACTACGCCAACTTTGGTTACATAACCTGTTGAAGGTGCATAGTTTTGTAAGACGCCCGGAGTAGACGAACTTAGATATAGGATATCACCGGCTTTGTATGAAACCATTAATACATTGGCAACCAAACCAGAACTTACAACATAACCTATAGAATTAGCAGGAATTGATTGATTAGCAACACCAGCAACCTGTGCAGATGCCAATGTATTACCTTGTGCCAATGCAATATTAGGTGTGCTTCCATTTAGGCCTGTTATATAAACAGGAGCACCTTGAACAATAGTTGATCCAGTATTGTTGTAGGCTTTAAATTGTGTTTCTTGTCCAACATTGACTTCATTGTTGGATACACTATTGTAGTATGATACACTATCTTGTATGCTGTCATACCACATTAGACCCTTAGCATAGCTAGGATTGTTTGGAGTAGACAATGTTATAAATTGACTAATGTTTACATTAGCTGCTTCAATATTGCCATTGTAATTTGGCAAGTAAGCGGCTACGTTGGCATTGCCATAGTTATTAGTTCCAAATGTTAGGTTAGCATAAGTTTCAAATGCGCCAACGTTAGCATCTAAGGTATTAAGGTGTGTATAAATTGCACCTACATTGGCATTACTATAAGTTTCAAATGCGCCAATGTTAGCTTGAATAGTTGTAATAGTTGGATCATGTGGCAAATACGTTGCTACGTTAGAATTACCATAACTGCTGGTTCCAAAGGTAGCATTAGCATAAGTTTCAAATGCACCTAGGTTAGCTTCAATGGTTGTAATTGTTGGATCATGTGGCAAATATGCAGCAACGTTGGCGTTACCATAGCTACTGGTTATGCTACCAACAAAATAGGCCAATACTTTGGTATTAGATGTTGTTGGGTCTAATGCAAAATTAACGTTACCATTATTATCTAATATGGTTAATAATTGTTGTGCTGAGTTTAATACGGTTGTTGTAGTAGTTAGACCGTATAAACCTGTTGTGTTTGTTACTGCGACGTTAGCCATTATTGTGTGTCCTTATCGTGTGCCAAAGCGTTGATCTTTGCGTGGTTGGAATACTGACCACAACTTGTTATGGCCACCTGACCATTTGCCTTTGTTGTTTTGATCTTCGACAGTATCGTAAGCAAGATTAAATTTGGCTAACCATTTATCAGCGTCTTCAGCCATTTTACGCTTGTAGTAATAGTTGTGCAGAGTGCCATAGATATAGCCTTCTGGAAATGATTGTAGGACCACGTTGTTTAGAACTTCAGTAACACCATCTGTTTCTAAACTAAACAACAAGGGCCAAGTTTGGAAGTAATACATGTTGACTTGAACGCCAGCACCCAACTGTGGTATAAATTCATAGTATTGTCCAACTTCACTGAACTTGCCACGATACACTTCTGGAATGTTAATTGGGTTTAGATAAATGTTTTGAATAAGACTCTGTGTGATCATGTCGCGATCACCAATGCGGTCATAGACAATCCATGGACCAGGACCATTAGCACCTTGACTAGCACCACCTGTTCCTTGATTAAAGAATAGGATAGGACGATTCATGTCAGCTGGAATTGGAACTTGACCATATTGGTTAGCAACTCCAATTGTAGTCCAAGGATTAGTTCTTAAAGCAGGCAATTCAATGTTACGCAACATTAACTCTGTTAGATAGATACATTGCTGTATCTCTTGATCATTTGAACTACCTGTAAAATCTTCTATGTATTGGACTAACGCATTAGCGTCTGGTATCATTGTTGACATTGTTCTGGCCTTAAGGTTTTGGTGCTACGTAATTGGCACCACTAAAAAATTTAGTTTGATCTACACGTGCTGGATAAGGCACGTCGATCGGAATTGGCAATTTACCGCCTGGATAACAAACAAAATCGTTGTATTCTTGTTCAACAACACGGTAAAACTGTGCCTTGAGTGTGCGATCTCTTTTAATAGTATGCCAACTCATGCCGCCAAAGTAATCATTGCTGATATTGATAGCAATAACATCTGGAATTTCTATCCATTTATATCCCAATTTGCCATCTGGCATAATAGGTGCTAGAGGATCCATATATCCTGCTTCTGCACGCTTGCGATATTCCTGGCATTGTTCGCGGATATATTCCACGTTCATTTGTTCACGCTTGATATAGAACTTGCCGTCTTGGCGACCAGTGGTCACTTTGATATTTCGGCTACCGTTCCAACCTTCACGCTTCCAATCACCTTTCAGTTCATTGTATAGTTTGTCATTTTTTAACAAACGATCAGCAATACCATTGTCTGCTGTAGCTAGTCCACCAGAATCTTGACGGAATGCACGTTCATCGTGCTCAGGATCTGGACCTTCCAAGAAGGATTTATCATGATAAGAATCAAATTCATTGTTATTAATCATAGTAGTATTTAGCGTTGAGCTTTAGAGGCCAGATAAGCCTGTCGTCTTGATTCGCTCCACGGTTTTCCTTTATTGGCTAAACTTTTCTTTAAACAAGTTTCATTAGATTGTTTTCTACCAGTGGCACGAATTCGCATGGCCTCTATTTGTTCTGGAGGTCGTTTTTTGCCTTTCCAATAATTTGTTTTTCCTTTTGCGGCATCAGAACAATTTTTTGAATTAAGAACAATATCAACATTCTCTGGACTATACGGACCGGTGTCACCTTTTCGTGCCATACAGTATTGTCCTAATTTACGACCTCGTTGATTCCACTTTCCTGAGTCATTCCACATTTTCCACCAAGTCTCAAATGTAAATAACCATTCAATTTTTCTTTTCCTTGCGGCACACAACTGTTGTGTATAACGTGCCTTAACCAATTTCATATCCATTAACAATCTCCAAAATAAAAGCGACCGAAGTCGCTTTTATTTATACTACTGGGTTGCCACCTATTTAAAAGGAGGTATTGTCCCAAGCATTGAGACGAACTACGTTTGCAGCAGCACGTGTTCCGCCAACGATAGTAGAAGCACCACCATTGCCTGAACCGAAGCTTACTGATTGACCAGTTGCAGAGATGTCATGTAAAACACCAACACCTGCTGGGTTACGAACAATCAATGTTCCCTCAAGGATGAACTGATCTAAGCTAGCGTCAGCATTTGAGAAAACTTCATTGTTAGGACCTAGGTCACGTAATGAACCCCACTGAAGAACTTCTTCATTCAAGAAGTAGATCTGGTTACCGGAACCAACTTGGTCCATAATCCAAGAATCAAAAATCTCGTATGTATAGTTGAAGTCACCTTCGTATGTAGCGATTGTGTCACCACGCTCTGAGTTAACACGGTTGATGCTACGTGATGTAGGCATTGTGTCGCTCAAGTGTGTGCGTAGGCTTGTTGGGCAAACGATTGTGCGAATCTTCGCATTGAAACGTTGCTCAGCTGTAGTTACTAATTGCTTGTATAAGCTAGGAGCAAACTGTTGTAGTGTGCCTGTGTAGCTGTAGAAGCTAGAACCTAAACCTTCACCTGTGTTTGTTAATGAACCTGAACTTAAAGATCCACCAACTACCCATGTGTTAGCTGTAGATTGTGTTGTAACGTCGCTTGACTCATTGTTGTATACTGTGTAGTATGTGCTTCCTGTAGCTGGGTTAAAGCTGTGTGTGCCAGCAAATGAGTTCAAACTACCCATACGACGACCTAATGCAGAGCTGTATGTAGTTGCATTGATTGTGTAACCAGCAACACCATAAGCTGAACCAACTGTTACGTTAGCACTTGTGTTGTTTGGGTTAGCATCGCCTGTAGGATATGTGAATACTGTTGCAGGAATACCTACACCAGCAGCAATACCAGATTGACCAGAATATTTTGTTCCGATTTGGTCAGCACGAACGATCTGTGCTTCAACGTCGAACATCAATTCGATCAATTGCTTGACTTCTTGGTATGCCTGTGGATCACCACCAGACTGTTCAACAGCACGTGCTGTGCCAGTTGAGCCAACTACTGTGCTGAAAATCTGAGTATAGTTACCCAAGTTAGCACGGTTTTGTTGTTCTACTTGTGCAGAACTTACTGAAGCACCTTCTTGTTGTGCTTGAGTTTGTGGTAAGCGATAAACGTCGTTTGTCCATAATGGTAATGTGCTAACAACTTTACGCTTTTTAGCCATACACATATTTAAAACTGGGGTATCATCCTTAACACGGTTTGATACATCTAAATCTAAATCTTTAACAACGATATCGGTTTGATAGAGGCCTGTGCCGTTACCGATAGCTGTGGTTGAATTGTAACCTGTAGACATTTGTTTCTCCTTTGTTATGTCTTTTCTTTATCTACGTGCTCGCATAGCATTCATCTTTGCTAACAATAGATTATCTGCGGCCTTACGGTCGCCAGCTTTGGCTTTTTCTTGAAGTTGCGACAATTCATCCTTGGCATTTGATTGGATTTTGGTTGAGCCTTGACGTGTAGTTAAAGCAGCAATTGAGCTACCTGCACTCTTAGTCTTAGGTCTATCACGATACTTTAATCCATCACGCAACAGACTGAGTATATGCTCATCTGCTGAGATTAGATCCAAGTTTCTGATACCTGGCACTAACTGCCCTTCGGCACCCGACCATCCTTTTGCAATTTTCTCACGAACTTCATTATAAATCGCAGAGTTTTTTAACTCTTTGTCTTGGAATGCCTTGCGGTTATTCTCAAGTGTTTCAGCTACCTGTTGGCGACGTATATCATAGAACTGATCAACGTTTGGTTTTAGTTGATTGATAACTTGCCCTTGTTGTGCAATATATCGTTCGTTCTGTTGTATACTAGCTTCAATACGAGCCCGTTGTGCAGGATCGTTTGTAGTTGCTAACTGTTGCTGAAACGTGGTTTGGTAACCTTGCGTTTTTATAATTTCATCGTAGGCCTTTTGCAACTGAGGCTTAACGGTAAATTCCATTGCCAATAAAAGACCTTCTTGCTCAGCTCGTTTGTTCTGTAGATATTCATCGAACTCAGCTTTTTCAATCTTTAATTGTCTTGCATCTTCACTAATCGCAGCACCTTGGCCTAAAATAGCAGCAGCTTTCTTAGCATCAATTTCAATTTCTTTGCCATTGCGTTTGAACTTAAACTTAGCGTTTGGATGTTCTTCTGCAAATTCTAAGAAATCAATAACATCTTGCTGAGACGAATCAGTTTGGCTTACAGGATCATCCTGGGCTTCTACTTCATCACTTGCTACTTCACTACCTTCTTCTTCTGGCGCTACAACTTCTGGCTCTACTAAATCGGAATCATTGTCTGTTAAGATTTCTGACCCTTCTGGTGCCACAGGAGCTTCTTCGGTTGCCACCTCAGTTGACCCTGCTTCAGCGGATTCGGTATTTCTCATTTGGTTACGCAAAGTCATTTCTTTCATTGCGGCCATCTTTTGAGCAATAGCATCCAAACCACTACTGACATTTTCGACCGGGACCGTCTCGGGAGTGAGATTAGGACGATCGGATACAATGTTTTCCATTGCTGTTCCTTTTCAAGTTATAAGTTGGGCTCTTCGACCTTGGATTCGGTCTGCTGAGTTACCACTTTGTTCCTCATATATTTAGCCTTTTTCAAGACCTGTATGAATCCGTCGATACCTGAGAGTTGATTGGTAAGTGCAATTCTCAAGTTATTATCATCTGCGGTATGCCCTTTGATATCTGTTAGGGCATCCATTATCTCTAACTGGAACTGTCTTACAAATAAAACAAACTCTCGGTTGGATAAAATATTTTCTGCATTTGATCCTATGGCTTTGACACGGTCCAATTGACCGGGTGTCATCTTTTTAAGATCATTCAAATTAGCTGCCATCTTATTAGAGAAGGCATCTACTACATCCTGTTCAATCATTTCAATTCCTATTCAATAGTGTTATTTACTCCCCGTAGGCACGAGCTTTATGTTCTTTGATTAGAGCATATCCTTCTAACTGTTTGCTTGCGGTATTACCAGCTACGTCTGCTTGGATTTCTTGTGAACGTGTTAAATCCAATTGTGCGCTAGGTGATTTACCTGCCATGTTGGCCTGTATTTCTTGAGCACGAGCACTATCCAACTGTGCACCAGCAATCTTCTTCTGATCATCTGGGCTTGGTTGTGCAGTTTTCTTAGCTTCTTGTGCTTGTTTAACCATTTCCATAACTTCTTGTTGAGTTGGCAAATAGGTATCAGCATCTTTAATGCCCAACACATACAGCATGTCTTCATAAGGCTTGCGCATTTTCTTAAATGCAGCAGGTGTCAGTGCACCAGTTTGAACGCCAGCTGTGATTTCGCCAGTCAATTGTGTTTGTGCTTGTTTGACAATTTGTAAACGTTGCAGTGAATTTTCTTCTGATTTCATCCCAAGGGCAAGGTCAACGTGAATAGTCTTACGTTCATTGAAGTTCATGTCATCAAATGATTGATAGTCAATGAATTCAGCCTTTTTCTCTGGGTGGTATTCTTGTGCAAGTTTCTTAACGCCATAATCATCACCATAAGCAACTAGGGTGCGCCATACTAACCAAATAGCATCTTTGAGACCTTCAGCACAGTTCTTGACTGTATTATCTTGAATAATTTGATTTGGTGAAAGAGCTAGGTTTAACTTAGCTCCTGAATTACCTGGGTCCATTACCTCTGGGTTAAACACGTCTTGTGGCGACGTCATACCAACCATGGCCATTGAATCCTGTTGCATGCGTGCCATGGTGTTGTCCAAGAATGTTGGATTACCCTGTGGTATTGGCATTGCATAGATGTCAGTCTGTGGATTGAATTTTGAATCCAGGATAAAGATAGCGGCTTCGCCATCTTGTATTTCTTCAAAGTCTACGCGATCTGGTTTAACACCAATACGTGGAGTAGACTGTAGTAAGCCAGTTAACAATTCTGCACGATAGCCAGAAGTCATGTATTCCTGCATGGGCACTACTGATTCAGCAATGGCCATACCGTAGAAGTTTTGTGCCAATGGTTTTGGACACATGTTGGCCACAGGAATAAACTCTACTTCACGTGCTGAAATAACATACTGTCCAGAATAGATCAATTCGATTAATTCTAATTCACCATCGCCATCGATGTCATAACGGTTCCAAACAGTCAAGACAGTAACTTGCCGCGCTTCTGGTTCTTGGGCCGAGTAACCCTGTGCCGGAAGTCCATTAATAGGAACACTATCTCTAGCGTGTAGCGCAAGATTGTTAAGCAAACTACCAGCTTGATAAGATCCCACATTTGAATATTCAGCATATACTTTAAATTCCTCTAGGTCAATATCTGGATACAGTTCTGTGGCTTCTTGGATTGACATTGGCTTGTAGAATCCACAGAATGGTTGTTCTTGAATATCAATAACAGTGGGATCACACATCCAATAGTGTTGTGCGATTGGACGGAATTTGATGTTTAGAGTATAACCAGTTAGTTTGTATTCAGCTTCATAAATTGTGTTGCGTGCAATTGATTCATTAAGTGCATCTTGGCCATCACGTAGTTCTACGTTATCTGGCTGTTCTTGTGTCATTTCATCAAAGTTGCCATCAGCACCCAATAATGCATTTTTAATACGTGTGTTTAGTTCTTCTTCAGCTTGTTCATGGCTTAGACCATTTACATAGTCGCCAGTTTCTTTGGCCACTTGCTGTAGGTCAACGTGTTTCTTACGACGGCTACGACGACGTGCATCTAAGCCAGCTTCACGAGCCTGTTGCTCAAATGCTGCTAGTTGATCTAGTGTGCCAGTTGTGGTCACATAGCGTGTGAAACTTTCACGCATTGGAGAGATCAGCATTTCGCCATTCTTGTGCAGGCAAGCATCCATAACCCAATGTTGTAGAATAGTGTGTGGATCATTGTTTTGATTGATCAACTTGTGAACCATTTCTGTAGCCTGACGGGCAGCTGCTTCGTCACCTTCATTGTCAGCAACGAACTCAAAGTTGATCTCACCGTTTTGTGCAATACCTTTGGTAATTACTGATGTAGCATAGTCCACCACAGGTTTAACCACTGGGTGAATATAGTCTAGGCCGTTGACGGGATCTGTTGAGTTAGTTACTGCTAGGTTTAGGTAATGGTAGTCTGAGATACGATTGATATTATTTTTTGTAGCAAGCAAACGTAAATTTGCGGCACACTTCTGATCCAATAAGGATTTCATTTTAACAAAACGTGCCATCATTCCTGAGTGGCCATTTAGGTTTGATATAACTACATTTTTTAAATCTAACATAAGGGTTATCCTGATTTATTGTATTATTTATGCCCTAGTCCGGGCCACCCTCTGCAGACCACGATCTCTTCCAAGGTGGCAAGTCCGCACGGTTCTTTTTATTGGCCTGTAGCACACGCATGTTGTGTTTAGCAGCTTCAAATCTA
>Ga0208253_1000230_pt1 | contig 24646 bp, 43 predicted proteins | sample CryBogCBE10Oct08_FD_184573 | JGI IMG/M metagenome (GOLD analysis project Ga0208253, IMG submission 184573) | Freshwater microbial communities from Crystal Bog, Wisconsin, USA - CBE10Oct08 (SPAdes) | ecosystem: Environmental > Aquatic > Freshwater > Lake | place: Crystal Bog, Wisconsin, USA...
TTGCTCATGTTAGCGCGTGCGTCTAGGTCTGTTGCTGCTTCTTTGTAGCGGGTAGCGTACAAATCTGCAGGGCCATTGTCGGCATTTCTGCCTTGACGAATAGCAGGGCTATTTTTGGTTGTTGGTTTAACTTGGTGTTTCATATTAGCCTCCACGGCCAGTAGATCTTTGGTTTGCTGCACGAGCCAAGTTACGGCCCATAGCCTTCATGGCTTGACCGGTGACGCCGCCTTTGGCCATCTTGTGGATTTTGCCACCTTTCTTGAGTTTGCTCAAGTCAGTGTGCTGACCTTTGTGCTCTTGTTTGTCGTGCATACCAAAAGCCTTTTTAATCAGCTTCTTGTCTTCTTGAATGTCATCATGTTTAGCCATTTTTAGCTCCTACGTTGTAACTACTGTAACTGTACCCACTTGCACCGCTGGAATCAAATTGTTTTGCGTCAAAACAGTATCAAAACTACTTGCTCCACCCACAGGGGCCCAGCCCCATTGAAAAACTCTGCTACCACCACCAATACTTCCAGTAGAAGTCACACCAGAAGCGTAGTATGTGGTGTCGGGACGGGGGTCCCGCAAACCTTGTGGGTCATCCACAGGGTACATACCCAATTGCAACTGAGGCTGATCGGGATCCCAACACTGGGGGCACACCAATATACTATAGTTCTTGGTCTTGATGATCTCTTTTCTCAAAACCGTCAACTTATACTGGAAGCCGCAGCGATCGCACTCCGAAATTGCATTCTTACCAGAGGCAAACCGGTTACCCATGACTAGTAGCTCCCGCCAATGTACATCCTACGAGGTACAAAACGCACTGCCGCCTTCTCGTGATCTTCGCCTGCAGCCAATTCCCACGCTTCATCGTACTGGGCTTTCAAAATTTGCAGTCTTTCCAAAGCATTTGGCACTTTTAACGCCATGTAGTAGGACAATCCTGCTACCAAACAGGGAACAAACCTAAATGGCACGTCGGCAATGTTGGTACCACCGCCCATATCTTGAACGCGACGCATTCTCCAGTACACAAACTGGTATGTTTGTGACGAATCGGGGGTTGGCCACACGGTAATGCTGTTTTTTTGAGACAGAATGACCGCAATTCCTGCGCTGTGTGTAGCTGCTGTGGTGTTTCCTTGACCGCGAGTGCAGTTTAAGAGGTATGCAGGGTTGCCGTTGGCTGCGGGTTGCAGTTCGTTGTACCCAATCAGCTCGGAATCGAGCTTAATAAAACCAGCATTTGGTAATCCGTTGAGGGTACTAACGGCAATCGAGGTGTCCGTTGTGCCGACTGCGGAATATACAGTCGCAGCAGTGACTTGATCATTGGCTGAAAGACGCTGAATCCACACTTGGATGGGGCGACCTTGGATGAGTTTGTTTGGTATCGTCGCATAGGTTGAAACGCTGATGCGCGTAATCGTTAAATCGGCCTGATTATTGGCCACGTTTTGCTGAGTTCTGATGACGTGCTCAAGCAAATCAACTGTATCGTCAGGCAATGCATATGTGGGCTGTCCGGGAACCAAGGTAATGGCGTCTTGTTCAAACGTCCACATGTTGATGCCGCGGTTAGCCCAATCGGCAAAAAGCAGGTTCAAAGACCTGCGCGCAGTCCTTACATCGTATCCTGAACGGGATTCGCCACCACAGCGCTCAAAAGCCTCCTCGACTAACTCGGGAAGCTGAAGATTGAACGCCGTGGTACCGGATGTATTAGCCATTATTTGATACTGGGGTGTCAGTTACTGTCGTTTCCGCAGGACTAATAGATACAGGAGTATCAATAGTGACAGCAGGTGCAGGAGTCTCAACAACAGGTGCATTTTCTTGTGCCTCAATAAATGCGGCAAACTTTTCAAGCAGCTTGTGCTCGTAGCCTGCTACAGAGTGTCCGGCTTGGCTGATAAAAGTAATAATTTGGTTTTTCATTTTTTACCTAAATTTTGCTGTTTTCTTTGCAATCGTTTTGGGCTGGGCTACAAACTGTTTGCCTGCTGCTTTACCCTTGCGCTTTGCCTTTGTGGTGGCGGCATACTCTGCTGGCGTCAATGACTTGATTGCCTTTTCAGGAAGATACCGCTCGCCTGTCTTACTCGATGGTTTACCACTCTTGGTGCGCCACTTTTGATCCCCCCAATCCTTTAGGGACTGTTGAGGGTTTTTCATTTGTAGCCACCGCCTTTGGCCTTGTACTGTTTTGCCAACAACTGCGCCTTTCTAGCGCTCCACTGTCCAGCACCCGTACCCTGCACGGCTCTGGACTTTATGGACTCAAACAAAGATTTACGCATTCCGGGTTTGGTATACGCATTTGCTTGGTTGACTTTAGATTTTGCTTCGCCGCCCTTTTTGTATATGGCGACATCATTTGGATTATCTTTTCTTTTGATAATCTTTTTACCCGGCATTTTTGACGGGCTAATGTCACCCATACCCCGACTGGCGATCATTTGTACATTCCACCTTTGCACATCACGATCGTACCTTTGGTGTGTCCTTTTTCGCAACAACCATCAGCACGCGCGCTAGCGCGATGGGTAGCACCGCCTTTTTTCATACCGCCGGGGCGAGCCGCAGCCATTGAAGGCATCACAGGCATACGTCCGGGCATGGGCGATGTTCTCATGGGTCTTACAGTAGCTCTGGGAGCATTGGGCATTACCATTGGCATGATTAGCCTCCGTGTTTTTGGTGCTTGTGTAAATGTTCAATGGCTTCATGATGCTTTTTGTGTCCAGCAGCATGCTCGCCATAGTGGTGGTGATGATGCACGTGGCCGCCGTCCTCGTGCTCCTTCATGTGGTGCACATGGTGTTTGTGCTCATGGGGATGCTCGTGTCCAGCAGGATGTACGTGCTTGTGATGTTCGTGATGTTTGCTGTGCATGACAAACTCCTTATTTCTTGTGGTGGGTCTTACCGCCACGCTTCATGCCAGTTGTTGAACCCGCCATCTTTGGCATCATAGCGCGTGTGTGGCCGCGCTCTTGAACTGCATGCTCGCCGTGAGCTTTAATGCCGCCTTCTTTGACTTTGCCCATCTTGGCAGTGGTCATACCGCGCTTTTCTTCAACGCCGTGCTTACCAGTTACTTCGCCACCAGTAGCCATCTTCTTGACGTGACCACCGTGCTTCATCGCTTCTTTCAAGTGATGATGAGCCATCTTCATGTGATGTTTGTGCATTTCATGCTTTTCCATATTTCCACCTTGTTTAAATGCGCGGCCTTTGTCCGCTTTACTGAACTCTTGACCCACGCTTTGTGGGACTCCTACTTTCTTGGAAAACGCTGGGTTGTGCGCCACCATCTCCATGAAATTGTGCTGCTTTTTACTGGTCGAAGGCACTTTTCTCTCCTGCTCTTCCAGTTAGCTGTTTAACTGTGTCTGTTTCCCAAATCCGAATTGTCATCCAAATAATGGTCAGTATACCGCCAATCAATGCAACAATGGGTGGAAACCACTCCATGAAACCGCCAAGCCCAATCACTACGGCGGCGCCATCTACCATGTTTTTAGCGTCGTGTGCGTTTGTCATTTAGCATTTCCATGCCCGAAGGCTTTTGTTAATCCGGCTGTTTGGGTCGTTGGCTGTCTTCGCAGAAGTTAGTTTCTTCTTCGCCCCTTCCATTCGGGCGCAGAACGATTTCTTTCTTGAGCCGCCCTCTGGTTGTGGAGGTTTTAAATTCATCCCTTGCTTCTTGGCGGATGCCCGACCCTTGGCGTTTAAGCCACCGTTCTTGTTCTTCCCTTCCTTGCGTTGCCATGCAGGTGACTTAGCCATGATTATGCATTTGCAATTAGTTTACCGGCAATAACAACACCAGCGGCAACCGTGCTTGTACTTGTAGCCAACTGCCATTGAATGTCAGTTTTTTCAGTGTATGCAAAAGGCACAGTAGATCTGTTGATAGTGTAAATTGCCACAAATGGTTGCTGCAAAACAGTTGTAGTCACACCCGTCACATTGTTGGTTGCTTGAACCTTGTAAGTGATGATTGTGCTGCTTGTGTAACTGTTTGATGAGTTGACTTCAGCAATGTCCAAATAGAACGTGTTGTTTGCGGGTACCGTGTAAATGGTACTTTGTGACTTGCCAATACCTGCGTTAATCTGTGCAAGCGTGTTTGTAGACTGCTTAATGGTAATAGTTCCAACATTGGAAGTCTGACCAGAAGCAACGCCAACCATATTTAGACCGTTGATTCGGAAATACGATTTTGCAGTCGTTACGCCAGTTGTTCCGTTTAGTACAACAACTTCAGAAATAGGATTAAAGTTGGCATCCAAACCATTAACAAATACTGCAGCGGGAGAAACATCCGATGTAGATGAACTCACCACTGTCAAAGTGGATGCGCTTGTTGGGTATGTGTAAGTAGATGCGTTTTCCCAAACGGGGGTCGAAGTTGTACCAACGGATGCTTGGTATCCAAAAATACTAACTACAGAATGACCACCAATTTGACCACGTGCAACTTGCAGGTCAAAAGGTTCTGTTCTTGCTTCGCGAGTAATGGAAGTCCACTGGTTATTTGTACCGGGAATTCCACTTGAGCTTTGTGCTGCCATGAATAATCTCCTTAATTAAAGACGGGGGCCGAAGCCCCCAGAAGATCAGTCAAAGTTACCGTAGGGGTAAGTTGTAGCGTTACCGATGTTAGGATCAGCTTGTGTGTAACGGATGGTAATGTTGAATTGACCAGCGTTAACAGAAGTCAAACTTGCCACTGTCATCTTCAAAGTCACAACAACTTGAGAGAACCATGTGGGTTGCTGACCGGGCTGAATGTTCTGAACATCTTGCAGTGTGCCGTTAGCATTGTCCAACTGAGTCGCTGTGTAAGTAGCGCTTGTACGGCCTGCGGCTGTAATAGCCGCAGAAGTAGCATACACGCCAGCAGACGTTGCAAAGTTGTTGGAAATGTAAGGTTGTGTTGATGTAACAGCGTTTGTGCCATCGGTAGGTGTTGTACCTTGGTCAATGATAACGTCAATGATGTTTGATCCGGCGGGGATCAAGAACACGGCACCGCGGTAATTAGTACCTGTTGCATCGGCTGTAGGAGCAGAAGCTGTTGTGGGGCCACTGTTGCTGAACACGCCAGACTGGGGTGTCCAAATGGTTCCGATGTTGTTGGGAATGCCATTAGAAGAAACAAACGTACCTGATGCGCCACCGTAGTTGGTAGTTCCGGGTGTTGTTACTGAGAAATCCAAAAACGCGTTTTGAGTTAAGAGAACTGTTCCAACGTCGCGTTGGGGTCCAAAACGGTTGTCGCCCGATAGGATTGGGCCTTCAAAGGTACTGCGTGCCATGATAATTCCTTATGCAAAAGCCTCTTGCCAATCGTTGCATCGTGACCCCTAGGCGGGCTGCCGGCAAGAGAAAAAACCTAGATAGCCCTTAATATACACGATTCTGTTAAGATGTCAACAGTAATTTAGTTGTCATTTGAAAAAGTTACATTCAGGTGCATGAACTATAGCGCTCGTCAAGTTGATACTACAAATCTTGGCATACAAGAGCAGCTTCGTCACCTTCAAAAAACCTGTCTACCCGGAGATACCCTACATGCGACTCACTATGGCCACTGGTGGATTCTTTATACTGAGTCCGGTAATTTGGCTGGTTTCTGTGGGATGGTTCCTTCTACTCGTTGGATTGATTGCATGTACCTGTGTCGTGCTGGAGTTCTTAACGCCCATCGTGGGCATGGACTGCAAAAAAAACTTATTCGGGTACGGCTACAAAAGGCACGGGCGCTGGGAATGAATTGGGTTATATCGGATACATACGATAACCCTGCATCTGCAAATAATTTAATTGGTTCTGGTTTTAAGATGTTCAACCCCACTGAACCTTGGGGTGCAAAGGGCACTTTGTACTGGAGAAAGAAGATACTCCATGCCGTATAAAGACCCTGAAGTTCGCAAAGCCAAGCACAAAGAATACTCCAAAAAGCACTACGAAAAAAATAAAGCCGCTGGGGATAAACGCTTAGTTAAATCAAATCAAGACAAGAAAAAAGCGTGGAAAGAATTTAAAAACACGCTATCTTGCGTTCAATGCGGGTTCAAACACCCCGCCGTTATTGACTTTCACCACGTAGACCCAAAGACCAAAATCAAAGGCGTACATGAGTGGGCGCGTATGGGATCTTACAAAAAGGCTTTTGAAGAAGTTAAAAAATGTATTGTGCTTTGTTCCAACTGCCACAGGATATTGCACTACGAATTGCAAAACGCATTACAGAAAAAGAGACGTAAAAAAATGGGGGCCGTAGCCCCCTAGATCACTCAGCGTCAGACTCTTCGTCTTCTGCATCTTCTTCGTACTCGGCTTCTTCCCAGAGGTCTTCCTCTTCGTTATACCAGTACCACTCATCATAGTCGGCGTCATACCACCAAGCAAAACCTTCGTCGTCAAACTCAAGTTCCTCAACTTCAATACCGCCAATTTCTTCAACTTCTTCGGCATCATCCAACTCGGCATCTGCTACATTGCCCACGAGTGTCATGAGTCTAGTAATGACTTCCAAGTTGCTTGATTTAAAACTGATCGCTGATCCTGTCACGTCTGATTCAATACTAAAAGTAAACATTTTGTGCTCCAAAAATTTATGCAGTCAGGGGTGCTGCAACCTCATCTTACTGAAACATTGTGACAAATCAAATTAGTTTGTTTGACTTCTTTAGGTTCTCTTCTTGGGTTATAACACGTAAGTTCCAAGGTACGTGGAGCCCGCAAACACCATCACCCCGCAAAGGAACAATATGGTCAACTACATATTGTTCTCCAGTTGTTTTAGACATGGTTATAGCAATTTTATAAAGTTCGCGGATTTCAGCTTTTTCTTTTTTGGTTAGCCATTTGGGTGTGGCGTTTCTATGTTTGCGTCTGCGTGCTTTTGTATCAGCGCGTACCCATGTTATGTTCCGTTCTTTCCATGCTTTTTGGTATTCACGTTTGACTTCTATTGGACGTGTTTTTGCCGCATCTATTACTTGTTCTTTGTGTTCTAAATACCATTCATTCTTTTTATCTTTTACGTCTTCACGTTGGTTGTATTGTTTAAAGTACTCTGCCCGTGTCTCATTGCCTTTGGTCCACTCAACTTTTAAACACTCAACACATGCGCCTTTGGTTTTGCGCAAAGCTATATGTCCGTGTTTGCAAGGGTGTCCAGTGAAATAGTACTTACTGCCGGTTTTCTTTGCTTCTTCTCTTGTGCTTGGGTAATCCATTTAATACTCCTGTGACTTAGTTACAGGTAATTGTATCACAAGTTTAAACAAAAGAAAAGGGCCCCGAAGGGCCCTTCAAATCTAGCTAAATGCTTGATTTTAGTATGATGCGTACATACCGAGTGGGTCGGAATAGCCAAAGCTATAACGCTCACGAGATTTGTAACGCACATTGCCTGTGTCGAAGTCTCCATCCATTGAGTTTTGGAGTGGTACACGCTCAAAGTGCTTCATACCGTTTGGCACGTCAGTAGTCAAGAACCATGCGTTGGGAGCTGTCAAGAAGTGGTTGACAGTGTAACCCTCGGGGATGGAACCATTGTTCTTCAATGCGTTAATGTCGTTGTTGTTTGTACCAACGCGCAACTCTGTCTCTAAGAGGCGAGTAGCAACGAACATCAATGCTGGGGGAACAATAAGTTTCTTGGGACGTGCGGCAATCAAGAGGCCACGCTCATCTGTCCATGCAGCGATTTGAATAACGGCATTCTCAAGAGAAGTCTCGTTCAAGTCAGCAGGAGTAGAAGGAGTGTTGGCGTTGGTGCCACCAGAGATCAAGGGGTGAGCTGTAGAGAACAAAGGTTGTCCGTCACCACCAACGATGGTAGCGTTGAAGCCGTTGTTCAAAACTGCTGCAGCTTTAACTTGCTTGGTATAAGCCATAGCGCGAGCAAGACCCTTGGTGTAACGAGCAGACAAGCTGTCGTACAAGTTATCCTCAATCGCCTCTTCAGTGATTGAGAATCCAAGAGCAATGGTCTCGTGGTTATAACGAGCTGTGAAAGCTTCCTGTGCATTGTCATATGACAATGCTGTGCCCTCGGGCTTGACTGGAGCAGCGGAGAAACCAGAGAGTTTGGTCTCTTCTTCGAAGCTACGCTCAGATTTCTCTGTCTCGTAGATTTCTTTATGCTCTTCGCCGTAGCGGGCGTACTCCAAACCGAACAATGCGTTCAATCCGGGAAGGAGTTCTTTTAATAGTTGTGCGCGTGAAATAGCCATTTTAAATTACTCCTTATACACCAGCAGTGTTAGTCATGCCTTGGAATGTAGCATTCCATGTGACCAATACTTCGGGATAACCAACGAAAGAAACTGCAGAACCAGCGGCCAAAGTAACGGCGCTGTTTACAGTCACGGTAGTTCCAGACACTGTAACAACAGAGATGTAGTTACCTTGTGCAGAACCTGTGCCTCCGGGAGCGATCAATTGCATACCGGGTTGGATGGCTGAGTTAGCAGCAGTCAATGTAACAGTTGTGCTTGAACCAGAAGTAGAAGCAGTAGCTGTAACTGTAACGGCTGTGTCAGGCACAATACCAACAACGCGCCAAGGCAACAGTGTTGCAATACGTGTGTTACCAGAAGTACCAGAAGAAACAACTGCACCAGACACGGCCATTGCGGAGTCACCCGTAATGGTGCTACCAGCAGTACCAGTGATGGCATACATGTTAGTACCAATGAAAGTGGCGTTCACATAGCCGATTGTAGAAGCAGTGTTAGACAAGGAAGTACCTTGCGCAACAACAGCAGCTTTGAACACGGTACGGGGATCGTCAATCACATATCCAACTGCGTAGTTAGATGATGTGCTGGCGGGCCAGTATTGACCGCGAACGATTTGGCTTGAAGAGTTTGTGTACTCTGCGCCAACGAAGATGCCCAATGTACCGGCTACTGGAGTAGCAGGAGAAGAGGCAGCAGACATAGTAGTGGCAACGATAGTACCACCAGACAACTGAACAATGTCACCATTGAACAAGTTGGTAGAGTAGCCAGTGGCGATGGGATACATGCGGGTAGAACCAGCATAGGGTAGACCACCGAACTCACTGACCGCTTTAAACCCGTAAGGGGCTGAAACGATTGGGTAAGCCATTTAAGGACTCCTAAAAAAATTTACTTAGAACCTGCACCAAATCCAAGTCCGCGGGTAGTGCTAGAGGTGCGCTCTGAGAACTTACGCATTCTTGGATCATTGTCTTTCATGAAACTGTTGTCGACTGAGTCCATCTGATCTGCTGCTTGTTTTGCATAATACTCATCATAGGCTTTGATGTTTTCAATTGAGTTTTTACAGAGTATCAACCCTTGAATTTCAACGTTGCCTTCGGCATTACCTTCAATCATTAACTCAGGATGGTCAGCCGCCTTGACCGGTTCCCACCCATCTCGTCTCATGCGGGACAAGCGAGTGTGATCTGCCTTACCGAGTATGTGCGTCATGATGTAACGGAAACCATAGCCGGGTTCGGGAGTAGGGTCAGGCAAGGTGCTCGCTGGTTTGTATACAGTACGAGCAGATTTTTCGCGTGTAGTTAAGTCACGGTTAATTTTTGTGTCAGCCATTTCAGTTCTCCAGTTTTGCCACTTGCGCAGCGTATTGTTGTGGGGTTAGTCCAAATTTCTTAGCCAGATTCAATTGAGTCGTGGTAAGTTTGACTTTACCTGCAGTCGTTGAACGCGACGCAGGCGCTACAACAGTGGAGGGCCTTCTGGCATCTACAGGTTTTTTCTCAGGTTCGCCAAAAACTTCGGGGAACTTTGAGCGTACGCGAGCATCAATCTGCTCGTAATATTCATCAGAGCGCGGGTCAGTGCCTGCGTTTACTAGTTTTTGATGCAGCCCTAGTGCAAAGCTGGTAACTTCTTCAAACCCATTCGATCCGAACCACTGGTTTTTTGCCTGCCAGCGCAGAGATTTTTCGTCCGGTTGAACTTGTTGGGTTTGTCGTGGTTGTATTTGTACCTCATTACGCTCTTCTTGTAAAGGGGTAACGCGATAATTTTTAACTTTTTCCAAGTTCATCTTGGCTTCAGTCAGTCTTTCTTGCGCTTCGATGATAGCGTCTGTGTCAAAAGCCTCTTGTGCCTCTTTATACTGCCGTCGAGCCATCGCAAGATCCGCCTCTGCTTTTTCCTTAGAGGTGTAGATGAAAGCTTCCTGACCGACGTTAACGCTTTTTTTAAGGCTTTTATTTTCCTCAATCAATTGTTTTGCAAGACGCTCAAGTTCTTCTTTCTCCCGCAACACAGCTTCTTTTGACCTGCGCTCGTCATGACGTGCGTGAGTCAATTCTTTGATGCGGTTCTTTACTTTGTCGGAGTAATTTTCGATTTCATCGTCTGTTGGATCTTCAACTTCGCGATTCAAAGGAACACGGCCACGGTCGGGCTCGGGTGTGTCATCAACAATTTCAATCTCGACTTCGGGTGCTTCAGTCTTGATCTCTACATTGTTTTCTTCTATTTCATCTGGGAACTTAAATTGTTCAGCCATTTTTTACTCCATTAAGCGCGGGTAATCCCACGAGGGTCTTGCACAACAGCGTCTATTTGATCGTCATTCAAAAGACGGAACTCTTTGCCAAAGATCTTGAATCGCGTACCAGAATACGTACGCACCAATACAAAGTCTCCGGGTTTGCACCAAGGGCCACTAGGGAACTTGGTCTTGTCAGCGTATGCCTCTGGTCCAACTTTTAGCACAAACAGCACAGTGGTTGCGTGTTGTTCGCGCTCAGCATATTGGGAGGGGCGTACGAGATCCAGCTCAGTACCATCAATCTTGTCAGAGATGTCAGGCACACCGCACAGGATATGAAACCCTGTTGGATCAGGCAACACAGTTGCTTTTTCTTCCGGTGTTGCATCTTCAACAGGTGCAGACAACGGCTCAATGCCGGGAGGCAAAATTAAATCACTCATCTGATTCTTCCATTTCTTTTTGCAGGTCAAGTAAATAACGCTCTGCGATGGCTAGACCCGAAATAACACCGCAAAGTTTTTGGTACTCTTCAAATGTGCGACACCCACCACCCGCCATGTCGTCGGCGTAGTTGTTCATGTCGGTGCGTATTTTTTCGCGCAATACGCGTGCGAAGTCTTGGATCATTCTTTATCTTTCTGTTGGGGTTGTTTTTTTGCAATTTCGAGTTGTGTCTTGGCTTGCGCACGTTGGTGCTTGAGATTTTGCCGGTGGACGTCCTCGTTTTGCGCAAGTGTTTGTTGGTGCAATTGTGCTTCCATAATAGCTTTGGCTTGTTGAGCGCGTAGCTCTTGTTGGGCTTGTTCTCGTTGTGCGGCAAGTTCGTGCACTTGTTTTAACTTTTCAATCTCAGGACTTTGCCCTTGCATTTGCACTCTATGCTTGGCAATATCTACGCCTGTTTTAAGTCCTACCTGTTGTTCTTGGGAAGCCACTTGATGCTGTTTTGCTCGGATATCTGCGCCTACTTTCATAGACTCCAGTTTTAAATTACCGCCAACTTTTTCAGTTTCCAATTGCACCTTGGCCATAGCAACCGCAGATTCGGATGCGGCCTTGGCTTTTTTAAGTTGCAACTCTTGTTGTTTGAGTGCCAACTCTTGTTGTTGTAACTGAAGCAATGGGTCTTGCGCTTGTTGTGCGGCTTGCTGTTGTTGTGCTGCAGCTTGGGACTGTTGCAGTACTTGACTTGCTGCTTGCGCCATCATTGATGCCATTGCGGCTTGTACTTCAGGTGCGACCTTATCATCTTCTTGCGGTATAGGCATTCCCATTTGTTGTTCAACTTGTTGGCGATACATAAAGCCAACGTGTTCTGCCATATGGGCTTGTATAGCGGCCATAATAAGTTGTGCTTGAGGATTTTGACCTATTACAGCAGCAACAGCTGGGTCTTGCAGCAAAGACTGGTGTACTTGAATATGCGCTTGGTGATTCTGGTACATAAAAGCTTTTAAGGGTTTACCCTTAAGCGCTGCCTGGTTTTCTGTTACCGGATCTGTTGCTTTTTGATCGTCTGGCAAAGGCACCAGCTTGTCTGCGTGTTTGATACCCAACACATCTAACATTGAGCGATGCAGTTGTGGCAGATCGTAAATCTGTGGGGCTTGTTGTGCCATTTGCATGACCGCTTGATACTGCACCACGCGCTGAGAGAGTGTGGCGGCATTGGGATCCGACACGGGAATAATATCAACCTTGTCATAATCCGCTTGCTTAGACTTGCGGCCACCATACTCTGGATCGTATGTGTAGTCGGGGTCGGTGTAATCACGGATGATATTTTTTAATAGCTTTAGCTCTTGCTTTAAAGCAAAGTGTACGCGGGCTTGAACTGCCGTAAGTACTTTTAGCTGGCGCTCAAGAAGAGCTAAAGTCGTTCCGACGGGGGCTTGCGCATTCATGTCCGATACTTGCATGTCGGCTGTTGCGGCAAAACGACGTCCCTCGTCCACAATCTGGTTCAACAGATTGAACAATACGTTGCTTGGCTCCTTATATGGGAGCGGTAAGATGGAGTCCCTTATGTTGCCAGAGGCGACATCGACATCTCGAAATTCTCCCGGAGCAATAGGTGTGTCATCACCCTTAATGCGTAATCCTCTGGACTTGAGGCCACCCGGTAGATTCGATAGAGTTCCCGCATCAACGAGCTGTCGCATAATGCTGGTCGCCGACTTCGCGAAACCGCCGATGAGATGGAATAAACCAAACCCGTAAGCGCCGAACCCCGGGATGTATTGGTAGTGGACAAAGTGTTGTCTTTTGAGTCTGAGCGCATCGCCTTCCTTCCAGTTACGTCGTATTGAGAGGATAGTGTTTGTGCCTTTAATTAGTGTGACAACATATGGGAACGCAATCCCAGTCTCGTTACCATCCTCATCAACGTCTTGGAAACCATCCAAATCCAAGTCCACGTGGCACTCATACAACGTATAGCGGTCATCGTTCAGATCGCTAAACCCAGTCTCTTTATCTTTGGCTTGCTTGATGTCATCCTTTTGGCGCGAAGGGTCCGGCAACTCTATATCTAAGTAGAAACCCGCAGCTTGCAGTTTGAGAATGTCGTTCTTGGTTTTGCGCATGACGTGGGTCACGCGGTGGCATGTATCCATATCTGTTGCACCGTATGGCAGAATAATATCTTCTGCTGGCACAAACATTGCTACCTGCCTACCCAAGTTGGGATCAAAATAAATTTTCTTGAATGCTGAACCGGTTGAGGGCAGTGACCACAACATGCGCTCGTGCTCTGGCCTGTACTCAGGCATCGCTTCTGTGAGCTCGTAGTTCATATCATCTTGCACATTTATTGCTACCTCCCGTGTCTCAGGAGTTTCTTTACCGATGATTTTGCTCAGCACTGGGCCTTGGGCTGGGAATGTCTCCGTTATCATCTCAGCTTGGAAGCGTACAACCGCTTCCGTAATCATGGGGTGGAACACACCACAAGCACCGTCCCAAGGTTCTGTGCGCTCCTCCATCTGGAGTCCCAAGAGTTTGAGTCCCTCGACATATGCCTTCTCCCACTCTTTGCGGGATGCTTTGTCTTGGTCGATGTCGTAATCCAAATCCCCAGCCACTGTGGAGAGCACGCTTGGTGACATGTACTCAGCCAAGTTATCGTCAAACTCTTCTTCACCTTGTGTGGAGTCTTTTGGGTTTAAGTCAATCTCCATGCCGTCGGCGCTAATATGTACCGCGTCGGGATTCTCAACTTCAATCTCAATGTCCGGCTCGTCGCCGGGTACTAGGGAGTCCAAACCCAATGGAGCTTGGTTGAGTGCTTTATCAAAACTACTTGTTGCCATGATGTTCCTTAATAATAAGCTGCTGATCTGCGACGCCAATATGCTGGCTCGTCCTTCTCATCCGAGTCTAACGAAATAAAGCCGCCTTGTCTAAATCTCATTAACGCTTGTGAGGTAGTATCCACATAGTCATCGTTCTCGCCAACTGGGAATGCGGCGACCTCTTCGATTACTTCTTTTGCCCATCTTGTATCGGGGGCCCAGACCATTCCACTGGCAAAGAGGTCAGACACAGCGTTAAGCCGCACCATCTTATCATTGCCGCGGCTCGGATTGGTCTCTTGGACAGGTATTCCCATTGCTTTGAGTTCTTGTATGAGTGGAGCTCCAGCAGCCTTTTTTTCCACAATGAATGCATCGGGTTGCCATTCTTTCCAATGTTTAAGCGCTACGGCTTTCAGTTCTGGGAATGCCATTCTGTCTTTGAACGCGTCAAGCAATATGATTTGCGCTTGATCGTGCTCCTCTTCATTGTAGAAGACGCCCCATGTTGTGCAAGCGGAATAGTCCGAATTGTTCTTGGTCTCAAACGCCGTATCCCAAGACTGGATAATGTAGTCACACTGTGGTGGCTCATCCGCTTCCCATATGCGCCAATGTTTCCTAGAGATGATCGCGCTTGTATCTGATGTGGGCTGTTGCATGTACTGGGCGTTCCAGTACCTTGGATCCAAGGATGCCTTGATCTTCTTTAGCGCATCGAGTGGCCACTGCTCGGGCCACAGACTCTTCTCGTCTTCTGTGCCCTCATTTAATATGGCTGGCAGCTCCACAATCTCCCACGGCACCGCTTCTGGGTTTCTGATCTGGTAGTCAATCAACTTGCCCGTAAGATCCAAGAGAGACCAACGCGTCATAACGACTATGATCGCACCACCCGGCATCAAACGCTGCAAGGGACCCGTTTGGATCCAAGACCATGCCGTATCAAATGCAAGTCTGGAGTTTGTCTTTACGTCCTGCTCAGAATGAGGATCATCAATAACAAACAGATCAGCCCCGCGGCCAGCCAAAGCGCCGCCGACACCGGCTGCATAGTACTGACCTCCAGACGATGTAGACCATTTACCAGCCGCCTTCTGATCCTCCGCAATTTGTGTCGTAGGGAAAATTTCATGGTATTCCTCGGATTCAATTAAGTTACGAACTCGGCGTCCAAAGTCTTCAGACAAACCGGCAGTGTGCGTGCCCATGATAATTTTCTTTTCTGGGAACTTGCCCAGAAAATACGCAGGGAACAAATATGATGAGAACTCGGACTTACCGTGACGCGGTGCTATGTTAATGATAACGCGCTTCTTATTCCCTGCAATGACATCCTCAAATATCTTTGCAAGTTTCCTGTGGTGGGGGCCTACTTTGAATCCGGGGTATACCGCCTTGGCAAAGCCCAGTATGTTGCTTTGCGCTGCCAGTAGTGTGGCGCGCTTCTCACGTTCTTCTAAATCCGCAAATAGCTCCAGCTTCTCCTCCTTTGTCATGTTGGGGAGATTCTTTTGGATGAGCTTTGCTTCAAGCGGCGTCAGGCTCGTGATGCTCGATAGATCCATTGATACTTATGTCGGTTATGTCATCCGTGGGGGCCAGTGCGTCTGCAATGTCCATGAACTTATTCAGCTTGTCTTTGATGCGTTGGTCAAGCTCGCTGTCGCTCATCTCAGTCTTCTCGACTTTGATGTTCTCTGTAAAGAGCCCAATCTCTGTGACCTTGCCCAACAGTGCCAACGCCTTGAGGCGTATATTGGCGCTGGGGTTCTCAACCTCTTCTAGTATCTTGGCAACAGCGTAGCTACGTATCTGCTTGGCCTGCTCCACAAACTCCCAGTCATATGCAGTCAGCATACCAACTAAATGTTGCACTGCTTGTGGGGTCTTTACTTCGGCGAGTGCCGTGTGAGTAACTTCGTGTGGTGCGGCTGAGACAATATTTGCAAACGACTTCTGCGCTGCCTTGGTGTCTAACTCTGTTGCCAATTGATCTGAATCTACTACACCCTGAGACTTTAACCAGTCCAAAGTATTAACCTTGGCGTCTATGGTTTCTGTAGGCGTAGCTTTATCCAAGGGCGTAAAGCCCTCTTTGTGCCCAGACACCTCTGGTTCAAAATCAAGTAAGTGATCTAACATGCGTAGGCTCTTGTAACCTCGTTAGTAATAATGTACACTATATTTCGGTAAATGTGCAAGCAGTTGCCATTTGCTTTCTCTCTCTTGGTTTTTGTAAAGAAACCTTTGCCCCGGTTCTCCGGGGCTTTTTTTTGGGTGTGTTGGACTCGATTCGGTCTTCAACTATGGCGCAGTGGAAAGCCAGAAAAATCTGCGCGTCGACATCCTCGAATGCTGGCTTAACGTCCAACACCCGCAAAGTATACTACATGTCTAATGTTAGACAATGATGTTTTGAAATTTTATAAAATAGTGGGTGGGTAGTACAAAGGTATTACAGAAATACTTGACATGGTTATGGAACAGTGTTCAGTGTCGGATGGTAGGCTCTCCCAATAGTCGGTTGGTGGGGGGTAGGTGGGGGCAAAGCCACGCCGTTTCTGACCTTCCTGCAACCCCCGTAATGCGATACTGAAAGTGTTAGAGCAGTAGTTTAGTTCTAACATTCATCAACAACGGGGACAGTTGTCCCCATTCAATCAGGAGTAAGCAAATGAAATCTATACAACAACTTGTTCACGATGCGCTCAAAGCCGTAGGCGACTATCAGCGTGCTATCAATGAATTGCGTACGCAACTCAAGCGTAAGAGCTACGAGACTGTGCGGGCAACTCTGTTGCCGCACGTTGCAAGCAAGCTCGGTTGCCCTGTCGTTGACGGCAAAGGCAAAGCGCAAGGCACGAAAGTGCTCGACAGCACATCGAAGAACTACGAGGCTTGTCGCAAGGCTTTGAATCGTTTGTCATCGGACATAGCAGGCATCCAATCTAATTCGAGCACCGAGAAGGTTGCCGTGCCCAAGCGTGTGTTGACCGATGTGCTCGATGTTATCTTTGACGCTGGGTTGACCAGAGACCAATTCAATGCATTGCTTGCTGAAGTGAAGGCGAGTGTTGCATTTGAGTAATGGGGACACTTGTCCCCATTGTTTCCACAGCGCAGGGGCGAGAGCTTCCTGCGCTGTTTTGTTTTATGTCTAATCAATTAACCAAGGGAGTATCTATCATGTCAAAACGAATCGTAAACCAAATCAAGTCAATCATGTTCCACGCATATTTCGAGGGCGTACGCAACAAACGCCCCATGTCCGTCATCGCTCATCGTTTAATCTAAGAAAGGGAAAAATCATGCAACCTATTAACTATTCTTCAGTCTTACTATTCTTGTTCCTCGATGCCGAGCTTAGCGCAGGGCACGAACTCGGCTATTGCCTTGAAGACCTACATGACAAACTCACGCCTGCCGATCTAGACGAAATCACAGGCATCTACTCTGACCTTCCCTACTCATACTGGATGTAATCATGCAACTAAAACACATCGCTCCCCCACACATCAAAGCTCAACTCGCCGAGCTACGCAAGCAACTCGTGACGCTCGAAGAACTAAGAAAGGTAGACTTTGCATATTACCAAGCCACCAAGATTTTGTCTTGGCAAGAATGGAAAAATCAAACAACGCCACTTAAACGGGGACAAATGTCCCTATTCTGAGATTTTTCCACCTATCCATGCATATCCATCATTTTGGCAACTATCCGCACATACGCGTACACGTTTCAAGCCCCGCCAATGCTAGCGTTCCGAATGACCAGTCCCATATATATAACTTTTTAAATGTATTTATATATATAGGAAAGTATCCGTATACACGTCCATGCTTTTACCCTTGCTCAAGCCCATGCTTTGGTCTTAAGGTAATAGCTCTTTTTAAAATCGCTATATATGCGGACACGGTCACTCGCAAAGCTAGTGTTTATGGTACACTCAGCGTGTCCAGTACCATTGGATAGTTGCCATTATCATGGATAGGTATCCCACATCAAGGAGATTTTGTCAAATGAGATACAAACATTACATGGATTTTTCCGAAAACGAATTACATAATCTACTAGGCGAACGTCGAATGACCGACGCCGAACGAGAACACATCAAGCGCATAGTCGCCGATCAGAAGGCACAACTCAGAAGCGAGAAAGGCAAACGCACCCAACTCAAGCTCTACTGGTCACAACTCACGCAACCCCTCATGATCGAGCGCAAGATCATTCGCTCAATGCTCAACTACAAAAGCACCGACAACGAAGACCCACGAGTCATGGCGCTCAGAGCGTACTCAATGGTGCTCGACAAACTGAAATCAGATTTTTCCCTGTATCAGAATCAAAAGAAGATTTTACCAAGTGACGTTAAACCAAACGCCATACATTGGGCGGACTGGGTTCCGCAAAAGATCAAGGACAGAATCTACGCCATGTTTGCGGACATCCCACGCAAAGCCAAGACAAAGCACAAAGAACCCTTTGTCCGCACCATACCCGAAGACCTATTCATCCTACTCAAAGACCGCTTGATGAGACGCACCGAATCAGAACTACAAAGCGCCGAGGCACAGCAGGCAATAGACCCCACCGACGAGCGTGCCAAGACCATCGAGGGAATGAAAAAAGCAATCATTGCCTTGGCAACGATCGAACCCAACACGCCAATCCCATACACATGGAGAGGATTGGAAACCGAATAACGGGGACACTTGTCCCCGTTCTATGGTGCGTAGCACTGGCTACGCCGCGCACCATCCTCATACTAGCCGAAACAACAGGAGATAAGTAAATGGAAACAACTGTATTGAGATATCAAATCTTAGAGACAAGCATGGGATTCATGGCGCTTGATGTGCCAAGAGATGAGTACCTGCACGATGAGAAAGGCAACAACTGCTTCGACACCATAGAAGAAGCGCAGGCATTGGTCATCACAGCACTTAAAGGGGAGTAAGTAAATGACATATGCAGAACAAGTAAATCAATGGCTCAAAGCCAGACCCAAGGGCGAGATCAAACTGGGAGAGCACACGCTTAAATTCTATTTTAAGTGGGACCCTGACGGCTATTCGTGGGGGTTTGACGCTGACGATAGTGCTCCTGATGAATTGTGGGAATACTTGGAATACATCAAAAGCCTTTGCAAAAGCACACGGCATGACTACAACCACATAGATGAGTTGTTGGAAGTGATTAGCAAAAACCCATTTAAACAAGGAGCAAGTAAATGAAAACTAAATTAAGCGTGGAACTGTTAGACAACTCGGTTCAGTCCGCTGTTGTCAACATCGGAGAGACAGGCGCATATGTTGAGGTATGGGTTGACTTACTGTATGTGAGCATCTGCGTGATGAACACAAACGGCGACATCATACGCTCAATAGATGTGCCAGTCGCACAGTTAGGTAAATCAAAAGAAGTCGAGGAAAACATCGACATTGATTTGGATGGCGGACTCAGCGCCATCAATGAGTAATTAACCACAACCAAAGAAAGAGAGAAATCAAATGAAATTTTATGCACATCGTTTTAGTAGTGGCGCCGTGTTCTTGGCTGTCCAAATTGGTAGCGTTTCCTTTGGCTACAAAATAACAAGTGATAACGGACACCATATCTTTAGCGACTCGGACTATCAGCCCTCTCGCTACCAATGCACAGAGGGGCTTACAAATGGGGAGACAAAGCACTACACAAATGTGCTTGTCAATCCTGATAACAGAGTGACTGACCCCAAGCAGATCAAGTGGCTGTTCAATCAGGGCTTTGATATTACATTCGACATGATCGGCGTGGCTATCAACCACTTCAGTTATCGCATTCGTGGGCGCATCAGAGACGTGCGTGACAGCATGGTGCGTCGGCTGAGAAGGGATGACTTCCACGACAACGCGTGGTTTGAGTACAAGGGCACAACGCACAACGCCAATAACGCCAACAGCCTACACAAGTACAACAGGCGCCGTGAGTTCTTTACCGAGCTAACAGGTGCGATGCGTACCGCCATCAAAGAGCGCGACGCAGACAATCTTGAGTACTTCATGAGCGAGCATATGGACGAGTTCGAGGATGACTTCCGTCATACCTATCAAAACATCAGCGATGCTTTGACCAAGTTCGACCTTGAGCATCCGCTAGTCACTTGCGACTGCGATCACGTTGAGTTGCGTAATGAGACGCATGGCGTTGAGCGCTATGGCAACACTACTGTTTGCAATTCATGCTACGAAGAGAACTATGTAACTGTTGAGGATGCTGACTGGGAGTATCACAGAGACGAGTGCTACTACTGCGAGGAAGACAACTGCTACTATCGTGACCAGTCCAATGCGCCAGACTATGACTCCGATGTAGATGGTGATGACGATGACTATTCAAGCAGAGATCCATCTCGTCTCATGGACTACAGCACCGACGTGACCCGCATACTGGAGCCCGATCGCAACATCGTCTCATCCACACACGGCGACTTCCTCATGGGCATCGAGTTCGAGATGGGTCAAGGCGAGTTTCACAGTCGCAACGACGCTGTGACCGATGTGCTTGATAAGCTCGGCAACGACTACTGCGTGTGCAAGCTCGATGGTTCTGTAAGTAGTGGCTTTGAGATCGTGACCGCTCCTCGTGGTCTTGCTGAGCACATCAGTAAGTTCAAAGCATGGGAAGTCAAGTCACACTATCGTGCATGGGACATGGGCTGTTGTGGTATGCATATCCACATCCACTCGAAAGCGTTCACGCCGTTGACCTTGGGCAAGTTCATCATGCTCATCAACAGCGAGAGCAACGTCGACTTCATCCGCAAGATAGCAGGTCGTCATCCAATGCGTGACACACAGGCTCGTGAGTATTGTGCGGCAGAGCATCAAGACATACTGACCAATCCCAACCACGCTATCAAGAACAAAGCCACGTCTCGCTATCGCATGGTCAACACGGAGAACTTATCCCACGAGGAACGCGAGCGACTGCAAGTTCGTACCAATAGAAACTGCAAGGACTATGACACCATCGAGTTGCGTATCTTCAGGGCGTCTCTCAAGAAAGAGCGACTGCTTGCACAGATCGAGTTCACTCATGCCGCTGTCATGTTCTGTCGTGTTGCATCTTGGCGTGACCTTGACAAGAAGTCATTCATCGAATGGCTACGCACTACCAACAACAACTACCCACATCTATCAGACTGGTACGGCATCCGCCGTCGTGCCAAGAAACAAGAGCAACTAACTGGCATGGCGCCCAGTCATGTAGCCACTGAGTCAACCTGTGCGGATTCAATCTAATCATTCATCAATCAAGGAGAGAAAACTATGTGCTTAATTATTACTGGTCAATCAAACAAAATCCGTTCAACTTTGCTCAACACAAATGGGCTACTGGCGGACATCCACACATCCAACCCTGACGGCATCGGCATCATGTATGCTACAACCAAGGGGCTCAAGGTCGTGAAGGTTCTACCCAAGAACTACGGCGATGCGCTTGCGTTCATCAACAAGCTACCACAAGATGATCGTGAGCTTGCTATCCACTTCCGTTGGACGACTCATGGTCATACCGATATGACTAACTGCCATCCATACGACGTGGTCAATGGGTATGTGGCGATGATGCACAACGGCGTCTTGCACACAGGCAATGCGGCAGACAAGACCAAGTCCGACACTTGGCACTTCATCAAGGACTATCTTGCGAGTCCTGTGTCTGAGCATCCTGCCATCATCCACAACGATGGGTTCTTGAACATGGTCGCTGACTACATCGGAGACAATCGCTTTGTGTTCATGGATGGCGAGGGGCGTATGTCTCATGTCAACTATGACCAAGGCATTGAGCACGATGGCTTGTGGTTCAGCAATACCTACGCATGGGTTCCAAGTAAGCTCATACCCAACTACTACAAGTCAACCAAGAAGTCTGCATACAACTATCCAACCTACTCCAATGCGTACTCAAGTGCGTACGACTATGACGATGAGTATGGCTACTGGGGCTATCCCAAATCTACCGACTACAAGAAAGTATCCGCACACAATGCGGCATGGGTGGAGGAAGAAGTCGATGAGTTCCCGCCCCTAGTAGACAAGGAGGAGTTGATTAGCGTACTGGCTGACGCTGACTCGGAGCGCATGATGGACTGCTTGGAGGCTGACGCCAATAAGACATTGACCCTGCTGTTCAAATACTTCGAGCCAAGCTATCGCTTAGATGCCGATGACTATCTGTCATCAAGGGATGCGGACATGGTCAAGATGGTTAGAGACAAGGACATAGCTGCATTGATGGACGTGGCGCATATGCCTGCGCTCGCTGATGTGATGTGCTACTACTTTGAGTGGGACGAGTTCGTGTTAGTGAAATAAGCAATCATGCTTACAACGGGGACATTTGTCCCCGTTTTTTTAAACCAAAGGAGAAAGTAAATGTTAACTAAAGCACAGGTAGAAAAAGCAGGATACACAGTACTGCCAACAGGAGCATGGCTACGCATTGACCCTGAGATGATGCCACACGACTGGCTATTCTTATGCGGACACTTTGGCGTGGACCCTGCGTGTGATGAAATAGTTCTCTGCATATGCGGAGTAAAGGAGATAAACAAAGAAAAAGAATTATGACAGTCCAACGCTTGACAATCTTGAAAACATATGTATCATCCAACACAAAGAGAGAAAATCAAAATGCAAATAGAACTAATTGAAAACAAAAATACACATCGCCGTGTCGTGCCATACGACACAGGCAAGGTAAGAATCGGGGAACTGTACGCGCCACCACCCCCGAAGATGGATGAGTTCGATGAGCAGATACAAGCTGCTTTATTGGGCATTCATAGGTGGGAAAACACACAACTGCGCGAAACATTGGTCTACTGCCTTTGGGTGGTGGTCGTGCTTGCGTTTCTTTTAATGTGGACTGCTGTCAAAGGAGGAATATTAAATGGCTGATCTACAAACCGCGCTTGCCACGGCGCTCAAAGAGTGGGAACCCGAAACATCAACACAAGAGAGTAAGCAAATGGAAACTAAACAACCGCAACTATTCAAACCAACCAACAACGTCACACGCGAGACGTTCAACTTCATCAAAGCACACTATGGGTGCACTAGCACGCAAGTCAAGGATGCAATGGTGGCAAAGGGCTACAAAGAGTCCTCGGTGCATTCGCTCATCACGCAGATGATAAGAAACGAAATGGTCATCAGAGACGGCGTGGGTAGACTGGCAACGATCGTACCCGAGTATGTACCAATTAAATCCAACAGACCTGCGGCCAAGAAAACTAGAGTAAAACTAACGAAGACCAAAGAGGGCTTTGTAGACAAGATAGTCAAGCCTACCAATGCCGCGCCCAAGGTGGGTACTACCTTGGTTAGGCCCGAGACTAGGCCCATGCCTAATCAGTTAACAGCGCAGTATGTGATGGACAACATCAACCTGTACGAAGCCAAGGCGCTGTTCAAAATACTGCGTATGGTATTTGAAGAGAACTTCTGATGTACTACGTAGACTTTATTATCTACACACTCGCCGCACTTGCGGCGATCATCCCCTTGCTTTTATTGGCACTTTGTTCAACCCTTATTTATTGGTTATTAAAACATGAAGATTGAAGTCACACACTTTAAAGACAACCCCGACGGCTCAGCCACTATCATCGTGAACACCGACGCGGAAGCGAATGAGTTTCTGTTGAAGTACGGCTTGGTGTCCGCATTACAAGACGCCATCGAGAAATCCAAAGCCGAGTACACACCAGTGTTAGACGCTGAGATTGAGCACGACATGATGAAGTCCGAGATTTATGAGATGCGAAAAATACTGGCGGTGCAAGACGAGAAGATCAGAGAGCAAGCCAAGCAACTGGTTGAGTACAACTCCACAATCGAGACGATGGGCCAAGTCATCGAGTCATACCTTGAAAAAAGCAAAGCAAGGAGAGAGACATGACTAAAGAAGAAATCATAGAGATGGCGCACAAGTCAGGTCTTCATTTGGCAACTGATGTGAACTGGATGCCAATCATTGGGCTTGAGTATCTTGAAAAGTTTGCCAAACTGGTGGCAGAAAAAGAACGTGAGGAATGTGCAAAGATAGCAGACGAATGGTCAGTTGCTTATCCTCACCCATCAAAAACTATTGCTGAAACAATAAGGAAAAGGGGACAAGAATGAATGACATTATTGGGATTGCCAATCAAGCTAGCAAAGAATGGCTTAAAGAATTTCCAACGCCAGAAGAAACGGCGCACCCAGTGCCTAAACGCTTTTTGGAAATCTTTGCCAAACTGGTAGCAGAAAAAGAACGTGAGGCGTGTGCAAAGATATTTGATGACGCAAAAGGAACTGGTCGTATTGCAAGCTGTCGTGAAGCCGCAGACGCAATCCGAGCAAGGGGACAAGAATGAGCACAATAATAACTGCGAGTGAATTATCAAAAGAAATTTGGGAGATCATTGAGAACATTGCGCTTGATTATCCCGAAGAAGATCGAGAGCGATTGAAGGCAGTATTTCTTGGTGGTTTGGGAGCGTATGTGTTCAATGGTCCGGAAAAGAAGAAAAAGAAAAAGGGGGAAGAAGCATGAATCCATTACCAACATATAAAGAAAATGGTGAGTTAGATACTAGATTAAGGGTAGACCCAATAACAGGTGACGTAGGAATTGGAACGGCTAAAGAAGTTGTTACCTTTTACAAACCTCCTAAACCAGTTGGTTATTGGTGTTTGTATGGAGGTGGACATACAACAAAATTTGCAATGTATGCAAAACCTACTAATGAACAAATCAAAAACACAACAGAATTGTTGGGATGGATTTGGGAGGATG
>Ga0208253_1000237_pt1 | contig 24398 bp, 42 predicted proteins | sample CryBogCBE10Oct08_FD_184573 | JGI IMG/M metagenome (GOLD analysis project Ga0208253, IMG submission 184573) | Freshwater microbial communities from Crystal Bog, Wisconsin, USA - CBE10Oct08 (SPAdes) | ecosystem: Environmental > Aquatic > Freshwater > Lake | place: Crystal Bog, Wisconsin, USA...
AACCTTATGGAACCGTTCTATATAGAAGTGGAACAGCTACCCAGCAATCTAATGGGTCATATGCGGTACAGACTGGTTATAAGAATTATTTGCTGGTAGTTTATATGCAATATACAGATGCGGGTAGCTCAACAGTTAAAAATGGACCTTCATCCTATAGTTTCTCCTCATCTGTCTAAAATGATATAATTGGGTGTACTGGAGAAAAATGACAAATCAACCAAAAAATAGTTATAATTATGAATTAACCACTAAACAGCGTGGTAAGATTTATATCTCCAAAACTGATGATAGATGGAAAGACCCTAAGAAAAGGGCAATACTTTATGCATATTATGGAGCTGCCAATGTAATTCCAGTTGATCCCGCCACATTAACTCAGCTTGAAGGATCAGGCAGCACACTGGCAACATATGCACAAGAAAATTTTAGTCCACAAATAGCTGTAACTGATTCTGTTATTTCAACAAACATACCAGGGCTTGGCGGGGGAGTAATAAATATTGATCCTCCAACAAATCTATCAGTGGTTAGTACTTCATTAAGTACAGGTTCAGACGGATCTGCATTGGTAAATATAAATGTTAGTTTTGATGGATCGCCAGGTTTTACATATGATGTAGTTGCAGTACCAGCCTCAGCCGCACTAGGCCCAGATACAGTAACAAACGTAAGCGCTACAACCTCTGGACTAACTTTTAATGTTAGTTGGACTGGTGTTTCAAATGCTTCAAATTATGTCATTTCTGCATCATCAGGATTGTCAACTTATTATTCTGCAACCCCAGTCACTGGCACCTCGGGGACTGTAACGGTAGCAAGTCATGGATCGTATACAATTAGTGTTACTCCATACAACTCTATAGGTATTGGAGGGGGAGCAGGATCAACAACTGCTACAATATAATATGGGGGTAAAATGTTAAAAGGTACTTATGTATTCAAGCAAGACGGTGTTGAGATAGGACGTTCTGAGAACGTAATTACAACAAACGGCAAAAACACCATAGTTCAATATTTGGCGGGAGCTGTAACAGATTGGGCATCAGCTATTTCAGTAGGTGCTATATCAACAGCTACATCTGTATCAGATACAAATCTATACTATGAGATTGCAAGAACTCCAGTAACTTTAAAGTCTTATATTTATGGAACCCCAAATATTATTGTTGTAAAAGGCACTATTGATTCTACAGTTGCCGCAAATATTTATGAGATTGGCGTATACCCTTATAGCACAAGTCAAGTATTTGGAAAGAGAGATCAGTTAATTATAGATGATTTTTCTAATATAGCTAACTGGTCAGGAACATATACGACAAACGCTTACGCTGCACAAAGTCCTATATCTCCTAGAAGCGGTTTGTACAATGTAAATCTTACATCGGGCAATGCAATTACCAACAGTAGCCTAGTTTTAGATTTTTCTACATATAGTACTATTGATACGGTTGATTTGCTTGTAAATGTACCGAGCGGATCTTCAGGAACGCTAACACTAACTTTTACAGATGTTAATGGATTGACATCTACAATATCTTATCCATATAGTTCAACAGGATATCAAGTATTATCTCAAGTATTTCCTTCAAGTGTATTTAATTTATCTACAGTATCTACAGTTTCTTTATCATCAACCTCAAATATTACGGTTGATGCAATGCGAGTTTCAGTAAATGCAGAACTTTCAAATAGTGCGGCCCTGGTTAGCCGTTCAGTATTAAGTACGCCTATTGCAAAAATTGCAGGCACACCATTGGATATTGAATACTACGTTCAATTATCTTAAAGGGAGGGAAGTAAATGGTAACAACAGTTCCAGTAACACAACAGCAAAAAACTGTAACCGCCTCACCAGGCGATAATGTTGTTATTCTTGTAAGAGCTAAACAAGGCAATTCTTATTCAGACTGGGCTTCACTGCCATATACCGTCCCATCAACTTCACAATCAGGTGCAAATCTTACTACTACAAACTCATCTACAGATATTAAATTAAATGGTGGATCATTATATGCAGGATCATTCCCAGGAACTACGGTAGGAACATTTAATGTTGTTTCAGGTTCAACAACAGGCACGGGAATTATTTTAAACAGCACGGGCATAGCTGGATTTGCAAACGGATCTAAAAAGTTTTATATAGATGCCTCTACTGGTAACGCATACTTTGGAGGTACTCTAAATGCAGCATCAGGAACTTTTACAGGTACTTTATCTGGAGCTTCGGGAACATTTACGGGTACTATTTCTGCTTCAACAATTACTGGTTCAACAATTTCTGGATCTATACTCAGCACAAATCCTGTAACTTATACAGGACAAACAATAAATAATTATATTTATATACATAACGGACCCACAGCAGGACAAATAGATTTTTACAACAACGGTTCAGCAATAACCTCTATGTATGGTTTATCAAGTCAATTTTTTATAAGTGGGCCAGTTCCTACCACTGTAGATTCTTATACAAACGCAAATATTACGCTTGCGGCATCAAATATTTCAATAGGATATATAGGAAGTTCAATTCTTAATAATTTAAATATAAGCGGAACTACAAAAACAGTTTCTCTAACATTTTCAACAGGTTCTTCTTACAATGGTTTAAGAAATATATCTGTTGTTTCTTCTTCATCCCCCGCCCCTTCAGGATATGATGGAGACATATATGTTACTTACTAGGGAATAAAATGGCAGCCAATATATTTTCAAATAATACATGGAATACTGTTAAGAATATTTATGTTTATATTAAAAATTCAACGCTGGATGGTTGGCAAACTGTTAAAAAAGGTTATGTTTTTATTTCAAATCAATGGCAACTATTTTATACTTCTTATAATGGCCCAACACAATTAACAAAACCTACAATATCAGGAACAGGTGCATCACTTTCAAGCGTTACTGGCACAGCTGGAACTTATCAATCTGGAACATATATATCAAAAACTTCTTATATAGGAGTTACCACATCTTCTTCTCCGCAAACAGATGGATTGACAACTTCCTCGCTTGGATCAGAATCTACAAACCCATATACAATTACACAGTCTGATGCTACAACTCCATCGTATATTTTTTATTATGTTGACGCAGTAACTGGCAATGATTCTAAAACTTATTATTATTATAGTTCATCAATACCATCATATATAGGTTCAATTTCTGACAACTATAATAGATCCGTGTCTGCTGGCCTAGGAACAGGTTCGGGTGGATATATATATAATCTTTCTAATTTAAATTCAACATGGTCAACAGCACAGATTAGTGGAACAAATTATGCTGCTAATCATACAAGACCAGCATCGGGAGCAACTCCCGCAAACTACCCATTAGAAGCCATAGAATTAACTGGCAAAACTGATATTACAGCACAAATAGATATTCCATATGATGGATCTGGGCCAGGAATTTTATTTTGGGCGGCAAGTGGAACGCAATGGTGGGCTGCATCTTCAATTAATGGTACATATTCAACAACAACATACACTTGTAGCCCAGGTTCTTACACCTATTATAATTGTGGAACTTCGGGTTCAACAACAGTATCAGATTGCCTTGGGCCAGCTGTTAATTATTTTGGTACAACTCAATCTGCTGCCACTTCAAGCGCAACAACATATTGTCATGGATGCTCAGTAACTCCAGGAGGACTGTATTCTTCTCAAACAACTTATGCTTGTGGTCCTTCTCAAAGAGCTTATACTGGTTCTCAAACAGTTGTAACAACAATTGATTCTTCAACTGTAGGTCAACCTTGCCAATTTGCTTCTTCAAATTATCCAACATTTTATTACTATATAGTTGTTGCAACTACAACAAATACTTATTCATCATCTTGTAATTATGAATCATATTCAGTATCAACATGTAGCGGAAGTTCGGCGTATTCAAACAATACTACAAGTGGAACTTGCAATTGCAGTGCACCACAAACAGGAAGCAACTGTTCGGGATCTACAATATATACAGATTCAGGAGGCACGGGATGCGGGTCTTGTGGAGTAACCACTGGAACTGGTACAGCATACTATACTGATTTAGTAATTTATTCAGCAAATGGTTCATCTGTTTCTTCTATGGCTACTTCGTCTAGCCACATAGCTACAAGTTTTTCAGGGTATAGTTCAATTGATGTCGGAAGACTTAAAGTTGTTACATCAGGAAATAGTATTGTGGTTTCTGCATATGATAGCTCTCTTACAAATCAGCTTGGAACTTTAAGTTATACAGCGTCATCTCCAACAAAAAAGTCTGCAAATGGTTCATCGTATGCTGGTATAATTATAACTCCAAGTTCAAATGACGGTTCAATTTGGGCAGATAATCTTTCAATACAGTAGACAGAAATACGCTAATAGTGTATAATGAATAAAAAGGAGAAATAAATGGTTGATAATGTTACACAAAATAATTTAACACCTATTAAAATAGCTTATGTTTTGGATGGCAAGGTAGTTGATATTTTGCATACGGACGAAAGACTTTCTGCAATATTTATGAGTAATCCAATAATCATTGATGTCACCACTCAGTTTGATGCTGATAATTCTTCTGTAAGAATTGGAATGTATTATGATCAAGCCACAGGTATGATCAAGCCACAGGAACCTTTTCTGAGCCTACAACAGGAGCTTAATTAATGTCTGAAAAAACACCATGGCAATTATGGAAAGAAAAAAATGAAGGCGACTCTGTAAGACCTTGGGACTTAATAAATCCAAACATTGCTAATGTGCCAAATGATGTTTTTGAACATAGATTTGAAATTTGCAAGAATTGTCCATCTTTAATTAAATTGACAAATCAATGCAAAAAATGTGGATGTTTTATGAATGCAAAAGCTAAGCTTCCACATGCTACTTGTCCAATTGGAAAATGGGGAGCATTCCATGATGTTCCAGACATGATATCGGAGGAAGAAAACTAATGGAATTGACGAATCAAGAAAAGATAGATATAATTAATCAGCACTACAAATCTTCTATGCAGAATGCTTTTGATATTCAACTAAGAATTATTGAAGAGAACGCACTAGAAAATCCAAATCAAGACACAATCAATGCTTTGAATAACAATCTTAATGTTGAGATTGCAAAACAAAAAGCTCTTGATGAACAGCTTTTATCTTTACAAAATAACTAAGGAAAAAATGGAAAAATCAGAATTGATTATCGCTGCTTTAAAAGAGCGTATATCTCAAATGGCTGGAGATCATGCTATTGAAATAGCATTATTAAGAGCAGAAATTACAGAGTTAATGGATAAGCAAAAGGCTAAAGATGAATATTCCAAGACTATTTCAGAAATCACTTCCCAGTAAAAATTATAATCCTTTGGTTCCAAGTGGGTTAATTGCCCATACAGACAAGGGTTATTTTTATATTAAGGGTAATAAGAAGTTTAAGTTTGTGTCTGAGAGGGCCATGCTTTCTTGGTCCCTGCCCATTGTTAAAACAAATGACAATATGTTAAGCAAGCTTATGACTGCAGGAACATTAGGATTCAGAGACGGCACTTTGGTCAAGGACATCTCAGATGGTAAAATATATCTTATAAGCGATTCAAAAAGACGCCACATCATAGAACCAGATGTGCTAGAATGGATTGAAGCGAATATAATCAAGGCGGGACAAAAAGAGATTCTTGTCCATACAGAAGGAGAACCACTAGATGGCAGCAATAACAACTGATAATGCAATTATTGACTATAATACTATTACCAACATTGTCAACACCTTAAATACCCATGAGGATGTATTTACAGCATTTCAGCAACAGGCACTTGTGGTATCAGCAGATCAAACAAGCAATACAATCAATAACCTTCTTGTAAGTGGAACACAAATTGCATGTGTAAGAATACAGATTCCAGCGGGATTCACTGGAAAAGCAGTAACCCTTAATCAAGCATTTAGTAATCCACCTATTATTTCAATAGCTGTTGAAACAAGTTCAACAACAGCAGTATATGTTCCACAATTTAGTTTTCAAGCAAATGCGGCAAACAGCTCATACAATATAATTAATGTATCTGTAGTTAATCCTCTTAGAACTTATGATACAACCCCAGTTGTTCTCCACATAACTGCGATCGGACAAAAGCAGTAAAATGTACGAGCCTATCAAGTTTTGGACAAAACGAGATAGAAGAATTAGCAAAGAAGGTTATGTTTTGATTAAAGTTCCAGAGCACCCAAAGAATTTTAAGGGTTGGTATTATGAGCATCGCCTTATTATAGAAAAACAATTAAATAGAATAATTAATGATTGGGAAACCATTCATCATATAAATAACGACAAGCAAGATAATAGATTAATTAATCTATTTTTATGTTCAAGATTGGAACATAACAAAGCACACGTTGCTTGACAAAAAACAATAGCATACGCTACAATTAACTAAACCTAAACAAAGGATTATATGAACGAACCTAAACAAAGGATTATATGAACGATTTAAAATGGATGATGGTGTCGGATATTCATTTTCCCCGCCACGATGCAAGAAAGGTAGAACTCTTCATGAAGGTTATGAAGTGGTTCAAACCAGATGCAGTTGACCTACTTGGCGATATTGATGATGCTGATTCAACATCTCGTTGGGCTGCAGAATACCCTGCAGAATTTTCTATTCCCGTATCTGACGGTGGAGTTACAGGCACAAGAGATTTTCTTGCTGACCTAAGACAAACGGCGGGAGCTAATGCAGAACTACATTTTCATGACGGTAACCACGGCTGGACAAGACATGGTGATTATCTTGCAAAGAAAGCTCCAGCATTCCTAGAATTCATTACGCCTGATTCACTCTATGAATATAAAAAGCATGGCATTCACTGGCACGAATATAACGAGCCTCCTGTGAAACGTTATGGTGATATGTATGGTCATCATGGTGAGTCCATTTCCAAACACTCTGGAGAATCAGTACGTAATGACGTAAACAACTGGGGGGTATCCCTAGTACGTGGACATTCTCATCGTATGGGTGCCTATTATCAAACATACAACATCACGGGGCAAGAGCTTCGTGGGTATGAGATAGGTCATCTTTGCGACGAGGACAAGATGGATTATTCCATCCAAAAGAATTGGCAGGCAGGATTTGCAGTGGCACACGTTGTCAATGATTATCCACATATGCAGCTAATTCAAATAACACGGGACTACGTTTGCGTGGTTGACGGAAAGCGTTTTGAAGCTTAAGCAGTTGATGGTAAAATATTTACTATGAAGTGTGAAATCTGCAAAAAAGAAAACGTCAAAATAGTAAAAGGCTTGTGTCCAGCACATTATCAAAGACTAAGAAAAGGCATTTCTTTAGAAAACCCCTTAAAAGGTCAATATAAAAATGAAATTTGTGAAGTTTTAGATTGTGTTAAACCAAGGTTTTGTTATCAATTTTGTAAAAATCATTATAGAAAATATAAAACTTGGGGGGATGCACTAGCAGGAAAAGAAAAAGGAGTATATTCAAAAAATAAAACTTTGACTAAGCAAGGTTATGTTTCTTGGTATGATCCAGAATCAATTCATGCTAATTCACATGGCAGAGTTTATGAACATAGATATGTCATGGGTGAAGCAATAGGAAGACCTTTATATGAGCATGAAAATGTTCATCATAAAAATGGCGATAGATCAGACAATAGAATTGAAAATCTAGAACTTTGGTCAAAATCGCAACCACCAGGTCAAAATGTTAAAGACAAGTTGGCTTGGGCACATGAAATAATAAGTCTTTACAAAGACTATAACTTATAGGAGAAAAAAATGAAGATCACAAATTCAGAAAAGACCCTTGTTGAGCACTATGTGTATTCAACAGTCGCAGCTGGAGTAATTCTTTGGCAGCGTGGTGGAGCAGCTAATCACAACTTAAAGCATGTTGCATTTGCAGCAATTTATGGTGTCATTGGCCCCGTACTAGCAAAGATCAATCCACGTGGTTTGGTTGCAAAGCTAACAAAGCAGGAGCACCTGTCTGCACCAGAAGCAGCAGTACTTACTAATGTAGTAGCAGCAGCACAGACAGATGCCGAAAAGGCACTTGCTAAAGCAGCAAAGTAAGTATATAAGAAAACTTAATAATGCTAAATTGTAAAAAATGTACAGGACGAGTATTCGTTGACAGAGTTTATTCCCAGAACCTGCGGGTTGAATTGTTCTGTGTCATGTGTGGGAAAAGATGGATGGTCAAGAGAGATAATAGGTTTGGTTCATGGGTAGCAAGACAAGAGGAAATTCTGCAACACGGTTACGGTATTTCTATCTAAACGATAAGTTGCATAAAGTTTTGCGTCGCTCACGTGCCGAGGACCTAGTTGTCGCTTGGGATTACCAGTTGGGTAAGCGTGTTGCTTATAGTTTGGCTGATGTCAACAAAAATAAACAATACGCTTACTCCATCAAAGAGGTATGCAAGTTAATAGGAAAGCATGAAGATACTATTAAGTGGCATTTGTATAGAGGTGATTTAAGATTCCCTCAAAGAATTTATTCTCTTAATGGTAAGAAAACTCCAGGGAAGTACTTTTGGAGCGAAGATAATATTAGAGAGATGCATGATTTTTTTAAGACGGTTCATAGAGGTAGACCACGCAACGATGGCGGGATTACCCCAGGAGACATGCCGTCTAGAGCAGAATTAGAAGCAATGATGAAACAAGAAAACATTTTATATGTTAAAAATAGCGATGGGGAATTTGTCCCAGTTTGGAAAGCACCAGAATGGTAAATAAGTCTGACAAAGATGCTAAGCATGTCTTGCATCAAGCGCTTCGTGTGTTGGAATTCACAATGGAGTTGGCTGTACAAAAGCAGGATATTGATGCTATGATAGGCATATCAGATCGTTTGATGATGTTGTATCAGCATTTATCGGACGGGACCAATGCCAAAAAGTTCAGACCAGGATTTGCTTTTGCAGATAAGGAAGAAAAGGTAGAAGATGAATCAGACTAATGTCAAGGTTGAATTACAATTCACCAAGAATCTAGGTAACTATGAAAGCCTACGCATTGGTATTGGTATTGAAGATTTTAAGCGTGACGGTGAAACTACTGATGAAGCTACAGATAGAGTTTATGCTTTTGTTGAGAAAAAGCTAATGGATAAAGTTCACGAGATTGAAGAAGAGCTAAAGGGTAAGAAATGACAAAGGATGAAGCAAAGTTAGCCTACGGATTAGTTGGGCTCTACTGTGCTTTATACAAAGAGCATTATAAGAAGCCTGCAGTAGTAAATAAGTACAGAGAAAAGTGGGCTATGCAAGACGTCATTGATAGTGTAGGATATGACAGAGCAAAGGTCCTCCTAGAGTATTACTTTAAGATTACAAAGAGTGGTCATCCACTAACTTGGTTCTTTTATAATTTTGAAAAGCTTGACCTTACATTGCAACAGACTGAAGAAGATAAGTCCCGCAGGGAATTGATTAGAGCTAGAACCAAGGATATGGTTCAGGAAAGAGATAATGAATACTGAGTCAGCCGTAATTACAGCAATATGCACCAACAAGGATATCGCAACAGTCCTTGCTGAAAATATTGACGAAGTATTTACTTCCCATAGAGATGTGTGGGAAGGATTAAAGTCTTACTATTTAAAGTTTAAAGCTGTGCCTGACGTTTCAGTTCTTACTGATAAGTTTAAAGATTTTGAACCCGCAAGTGTCAAGGGTGAGACAGCTTATTATCTTAACGAACTTAAAAATGAATACCTAGCAAGTAGAGTTAGAAACTTGCTATTGTCTTCAGGGGCAAGTCTTAAAACAGAAGCATCCTCTAGAGTTATTCAGCAAATGCAAGCTGAACTTAATACACTCGGAAAGCTTACAGCAAATGTCCGAGACGTTGATCTTACAGATTTTAAGTTAGCAGAACAACATTTTGAAGCAGTTAAAAATCGTTCTGATGCTATGGGCGGTAGCCCAGGAATCATGACAGGCTTTAAGGCTATTGATTATGAATATAGCAGAACAACACTTTGAAGCAGTTAAAAATCGTTCTGATGCTATGGGCGGTAGCCCAGGAATCATGACAGGCTTTAAGGCTATTGATTATGCATATCCCACAGGAATGGCTCCAGGACACCTTATCGTTATGATTGGTTGGCCAGGTAGGGGTAAGACATGGTTCTCCTCTTATTTGGCCTGCAAAGCTTGGGAACAGGGATTTAAACCTATGATCATATCCCTTGAAATGACCCCAGAGAATATGCGTGACCGTATCTATACTATGATGGGGTCGGGATTGTTCAAGGCTTCAGACTTCTCTAGAGGTAATATTGATATAGAGCAATTTGATGATTGGGGTACAAAGAAGTTTGCCAATAAGAACCAATTCATCCTTGTATCAAATGAAGGCACAGGTCAAGTTACACCGAATACGGTGCAAGCAAAGATTGACCAACATAAGCCTGATATTGTGATTCTTGATTATCACCAGTTGTTTAATGATTCATCTGGTGCAAAATCTGAAGTAGAACGTAACCGTAATATTTCTCGTGACTTCAAGTTGTTGGCAGTTCGCAATAATATTCCTATCATTGATATTACTGCTGCAACTATGGATGATGTGTCTGACCAAGATGCCCCGCCATTGTTGTCACAAGTTGCTTGGTCAAAGGCAATTGAATATGATGCTGATATGGCTATTGCAGTCCATAAGCAACCTGATTCAAATGTTATGGAAATTATAAGTCGCAAGAACCGTCACGGTACTGAGTTCGGGTTCTATTTGGACTGGGATTTGAACCGAGGCGTTATTACAGAGCTGTATGACAAGGGTATAGCGTAATTTATGTAATCACTGTCTAACTTGATATAATTATCAAGAAAGATTGGTGATCATGTACCCAAGAAAAATACATGACTTCTGGATGAATGGGATTATCAAAGATGATTCTATCTTTCAGAGCTCAAGGGAGAACTATGAGAGACTTTTGGTCCAGCAGATGCGAGACAAAGGTTACGTTCCTGTCCTTGACATGCAGCCTCAGTTTAATGTAAAATATAACGAGAGCAAGGATCACTACTCTTTCAACCTTGTAATGTACGGAATTTACATTGGTAAATCCAAAGCATTAAAGTATGAAGGGTTCTCTGGTCAGAGTTTAATACCTAAAGGAAAATAAATGACGGATGCATATGCTAAAGCGGACCTCCGCTCTATTCTGCAATCCTGCGGTATTGAAATTGTATCTGAAACAGGCACAGACTTTTTGTGTCTATGCCCATTCCACCATAATACAGACTCGCCAGCTTTTGCTGTAAGTTATTCAAAAGGCCTTTATATTTGTTATAATCAGAACTGTGATTCGTCTGGCACAGTACTTGATCTTGTTAAGACATTAACTAATCGCAATGATTTTGAAGCTATGCGTTTTATATCAGCAAATAAGCTTTCGCCAGCGGAGATACTTGAAGAAGAACTCAAGGACCTGCTAGATGATAAGCCAGAGTTTGTAGAGTTCCCGCAATCAACATTGGATAAGCTTAATACAAATTTGGAGCAAAATCCAAAAGCACAAGAATACTTTTTATCAAGAAAGATTAATCAAGAAGCTGGTCGTCACTTTAACCTAGGTTATTCAGATACTCAGGGTATGGTTACCGTACCGTTGCATTCTCCAGACGGAATTCCTGTAGGCGTAATTGGTCGTTCAATAGAAGGCAAATCTTTTAAGAATAGCCCTAACCTGCCACGCAACAAGACCATGTTTAATTTGCATAGAGCAAAGCGACAAGGTGGAACCATTATAGTCGTAGAGTCTAGTTTTGATGCTATTCGTTTATGGCAGGCGGGATTTCCAAATGCTGTTGCCACACTAGGTGGTAGCATATCAGATACTAATATTCAACATTTAAATAAGTATGCATCTACAATTATTATAATGACAGACAACGACTCCGCTGGGCGGGCGTTGGGAAATACAATAGCTAATAAACTAAGGAATAAAAATATTTTGTGGGCTAGATATGACCACAAGACTGTATATCCTCACATGGCAAAAGATGTGGGCGATCTCACAGATGAAGAAATAAAAACATGCGTAAAAAATGCGATTCCGCACTTTGAGTACGCAAATATATGATATACTGAAGAAACAGGGCATCAAACAGCCCTTACACTAAGGAGAAATAAATATGGGTATCGTAACAGGTTTGTCAGCAATGACAAAGCAAATGGAAAACAAGGCTGCATCAGGTGATGCACAAAAGGGAAGATGGCTACAACTTAAAGATGGCCAATCACTAAAAATCCGCTTCATGCAAGAAATTGACCCAGACTCAAAGAATTATATCCAAGAGGCTGGATTGGCTTTCATTGCGGTAGAGCACACAAATCCAAAAGATTACAAGCGTAAGGCACTTTGCACAATTGAAGACCAGGGTCGTTGCTTCGGATGCGAACAGCATCGTCGTGACCCAAAGGCTGGTTGGAAGGGTCGTTCACGATTCTACGCAAATGTCCTTGTTGATGATGGTTCGGAAGATCCATACATCGCAATCTTTTCTCAGGGTGCAGGTCCAAAGTCTGCAACTCCAGAGATTATCAACTATGCAGGCGAGACAGGCAGTATTTCCAACTTGACTTGGAAGTTAAAGCGTACTGGCACTGCAACTGATACTAACTACTCTATCATTCCACTTCCAACTGCAGATGTTCCTCCAGTTGATTTGGAAAAGTATGAATTGTTTGACCTCCAGAAGTCAGCAGTTCGTGATGTTCCTTATGAGGAGCAAGAGAATTTCTACTTGGGAATCACCTCAGATTCTTCAGAAGAGTCTCTTCAATCAACATCATCAGCGGTAGAGTGGTAAGAATCTAAACAATGAAATTTGCCCACCTTCACGTTCATTCGCATTATTCGCTTATGGATGGCCTCAACACGCCTCATGAGCTTCTTGAAGCTGCAAAGAAGGCTGGGCAAAAATCATTAGCAATAACTGACCATGGAACATTGTCATCTCACAGAGATATGCAAATCGCCGCTAAAGAATTAGGCATGAAGCCTATACTCGGTCTAGAAGCTTATATCTCGGCTACAGACCGTTTTGATAAAAGAGCAGTGGCAAAACGAGATGACAATACTTCCTTGTACAACCACATTATCCTTCTAGCTAAGGATGATTTGGGATTAAAGAATTTGCAAAAGCTATCTCAGATTGCATGGACAGAAGGATACTATCACAAGCCCCGCATTGATATTGATGCACTTTGGGAGTTTGGTGACGGTATAATTGTAGTATCAGGATGCATGAATGGTCTTATCTCTAAAGCAATTGAGCGGGGAGATAACGATAAGGCAAGAGAATATGTCAAGATGTTTAAGAACCGTTTTGGCAAAGATTTTTATATTGAAGTTCAAGCACATAATCCTGAGAGTTTAAACACAGCTCTGCTTGCATTAGCAGATGAATTTGGGGTGAAGCCAGTTGCTACGGGAGATTGTCATTTTGCAAAGAAAGAGGAGAGGGATCTGGAAGAACTCCTCCTTATATTATCAACTAAGCCCACGCAGAACAAGGATGCGGATTATACTAGTGGTCGTTCCTATAGGAATGTTATTGACCGCTTTGACCACCTATATCCTGACCGCCCAATTAGTTTCGCCGATATTAATGTTTATATCCAGTCGTATGATGAAATCAAGGCGGATTTTGATAATGCAGGCATTACCAGAACAGATATCTACGAGTCATCAATAGAAATTTCCGATAAGGTTGAGGCATATGACTTTCACGAAAACCTTGACCTGCTCCCAGTACCAAAAAAGAATGCATTAAAAACACTCAAAGAAATGTGTGACAAGTCTCTAGTAGAAATGGGATTAGACAATGAGACATACAGAGAACGGCTCCAAGAAGAACTTCAAGTCATCGCTGATAAAAATTTTGCTAGTTACTTCCTTGTTGTTGGCGATATGGTGGGTTGGGCAAAAGAAAACCAAATCATGGTTGGCCCAGGACGAGGATCCGCTGCTGGATCTTTAGTTTGTTATCTATTGGGTATTACTGATGTAGACCCAATTAAGTTTGACCTTTTGTTTTTCCGATTTATTAACCCTGAACGTAATGACTTTCCAGATATTGATACAGACTTTATGGACCGTCGTCGTGGTGAAGTAAAAGATTATCTGAAGAAGAAGTTTAAGCACGTTGCATCTATCTCAACTTATACTTACTTTAAAGATAAGGGTGTTATTCAGACTTTATGGACCGTCGTCGTGGTGAAGTAAAAGATTATCTGAAGAAGAAGTTTAAGCACGTTGCATCTATCTCAACTTATACTTACTTTAAAGATAAGGGTGTTATTCGTGACGTAGCTCGTGCCTTCTTGGTACCACTTGGTGAAGTAAATAAAGCCTTAAAAGGCGTTGAAACATTTGAAGAGTGGGAAGTTTCACCAAGCACTGCAGAGTTCAGAGATAAGTATCCAGAAGTTACAAAGTATGCTTCAATGTTGCGTGGTAAGATTCGTGGTAATGGTATGCATGCTGCGGGTGTTGTTGTAGCTAAAGATGACATCAGCAAGTATGTTCCAATTGAAACTCGCAAAGACCCAGATGATTCTGTATCAGGTCGTATCCCAGTAGTTGCATACGATATGGAACAAACTGCTGACCTTGGACTTATCAAGCTTGACGTACTTGGACTTAAAACTCTATCAGTTATTGATGATGCATTGAAGACAATTAAGCATATCAGTAAGAAAACAATTAATCTTAAAGACATTAAACTTGATGACCCGAAAGTATATGAAATGCTTTCAAGCGGTTTTACAAAGGGCGTCTTTCAGGCAGAAGCAACTCCATATACCAATCTCCTCATGAAGATGGGCGTAAGCACATTTGAAGACCTTGCAGCATCTAACGCACTTGTCCGTCCAGGCGCTATGAATACTGTGGGTGGATCATATATTCGTCGTTTTACAAAGGGCGTCTTTCAGGCAGAAGCAACTCCATATACCAATCTCCTCATGAAGATGGGCGTAAGCACATTTGAAGACCTTGCAGCATCTAACGCACTTGTTCGTCCAGGCGCTATGAATACTGTGGGTGGATCATATATTCGTCGTAAGAAAGGCGAAGAAATGGTTACTTACGCTCATCCAATCATGTATGAATTTACCGAAAGAACATATGGTGTTATCATATACCAAGAGCAGGTTATGCAAGCCTGCGTTTATCTTGGTGGTATGACTTGGGCGGATGCAGATAAAGTCCGTAAGATTATCGGTAAGAAGAAAGATGCGAGTGAATTTGATGCTTACAAAGACCAGTTTATTCAAGGTGCGAGCAAGCATATTACGAGCGAGGATGCAGACAAATTATGGCATGACTTTGAAGCTCATGCGGGTTATTCCTTTAACCGTTCTCACGCTATTGCTTACTCTATGCTGTCTTATTACACTGCTTGGCTTAAATGCTATTACCCTCTTGAGTTTATGTTTGCCATTCTCAAGAATGAAAAAGACAAGGATGCCAGGACGGATTATTTACTTGAGGCTAAGCGGTTGGGCATTAAAGTATTACTCCCGCATATCAACGAATCTGAGCTAGACTTCAGCATTCAGGGCAATTCAATTCGCTTTGGTTTGTCAAACATTAAGTATATTTCTGACAACATTGGTAACAAGATTATGAATCTTCGTCCATTTAAATCATACTCAGACTTTACAGAGAAGGCGGGAGTCAAGGGTAGCGGTATCAATTCAAGAGCTATAGACTCTCTTAATACAATTGGTGCTGCAGCATTTCCAGACAATCCCCGCAAGGGCACAGAGAATGAAAAGCTGTATGAGTATCTAGGCATTCCTAAATTTGATACAGGCAAGCTAAGCCCCGCTATTAAGGCTCAGGTTAATCCGCTTGAGGATTTCCTAGAAGAGGGCTGTTTCGTCCTTCTAGCCATGGTTAAATCCATTAAAAAGGGTCCTACATGGGCACGTATAGAACTTGTTGATGACACAGGTTCGGTGGGAATCTTCCATGAAGTCAATACAAAAATTGAGCCAGGAATGATGTACTTCTTCCTAGTAGGAGATAACCGTATTCACAAGTACGTAACAATTGATGAGGTTGTTGAAAAGACTGATGATCCATTTGTTCAATGGCTTTACAAAGATAAACTAAAGATTGATGACGGAAAGATGCTTGTACTTGATTTTACACATTACAAGACAAAGGCGAATAAGATGATGGCTCATATTATTTTGTCTGATGCAGACAAGAATCTTGAGCGAGTAATTGCATTTCCTAAGCTATATGCCAAAGCTCTAGGAAAAATGCAGCCAGGAAAGATTTGTGACCCCGCAATTTCCAAAATGGAAGACGGAACGTTATATGTAAAGGAGGTAGGTTAATGGAAGATAATGATTTGTCAAATGTAAATATATCTATTGAACAAATTCTTGCAGCTATAGTAAACCATTTTGGTACTATAGAGATTACAACAGAGGAATTGTTGAGTAATTATTCAAACAAGAATCTTGCTGTAACGCAGGATCCCGAGACAGCCAAGCTTAGATTTGAGCTTGCTGATAACCAAACAGAAACCGAATAAATAGTGTATAATATAAGTATATGGCTCAGTCCTACATACTTAAAGGTACGGAGAACGAGTTCCTGCTAGTAATTAGAGCAGAGGACGAAAAAGCAATCTATAACATAATAGATTTATTAGTGACCAGTCGTAATGAACAGATTAAAGAGTTAGCAATAGAGTTAGAGAAGAGTTTACATGATAACGGAAGAGATTCTAGCAAAGCTAGACCCAAAAACAAGAGCAAGACTACAACTAGCAACAACAGTAAGCGTAGAAAAACAAAAGACACCTAGCATTGGCTTAACAATGGGACTCAAAGGCGGATTAGGCTTTGGTCGCCAAGTCCTTATCTGGGGAAATAAGTCTGCTGGTAAATCTTCATTCTGCTTACAAATGATTGGTCAAGCTCAAAAAGAAGGCAAGACTTGTGCTTGGATTGATGCAGAAGCATCGTATGACCCAGCTTGGGCTGCCAGATTAGGCGTAGATTCAGAAAAGCTAATTTATTCACCCGCTAAATCTATCAATGACATGGTAGATGTTGCACAGCAACTTATGGAGGCGGGAGTAGATATTATTGTTGTAGATTCTATCTCAGCATTACTTCCTGCCATTTACTTTGAGAAAGATAGTTCCGATCTAAAGAAATTGGAAGATACCAAGCAGATTGGTGCTGAAGCAAAGGATATGACACATGCAGTCAAAATGCTTAACTATGCAAACAAAAATACGCTACTCGTTCTTATCTCTCAACAGAGAAACCAGTTTGGATCTATGCATGCAAGCCATATCCCAACAGGAGGAATGGCTGTTAAGTTTTTCTCCAGCACCGTTATCAAGCTCTGGGCATCAGAAGCTGATGCAAATGCTATTAAGTCTGGAATCCAAGTTGGTGACAAAATTATTGAACAAAAGGTGGGAAGGCCAGTCAACTGGATTATTGACTACAACAAAACTGGACCAATGGGGTTATCGGGTCAGTATGACTTCTATTTTCAAGGCGATAAAGTTGGAGTTGATGCTGTCGGAGAAATCCTAGATACTGCAGAAATGATGGGTATTGTGCAAAAAGGCGGTGCTTGGTACACTGTTAATGAAGAAAGATTCCAGGGTCGTGCAAAGGCTGTAGAGTACCTTAGAGACAACCCTAAAGTAGCGGATAAGATTAAGGAAGAGATATATGACAAGTCTTGAAAATTTTCTTAAAGGCAATAAAAAAGTAGAGCCAACATTGCAATCAATGGAGCCAGCCAGCGGTTCTTTTGCATGCCAAAATAAAGAATGCAACGAAGTTGTTTATGAAGGTTATGTTGATAGAGCACACAATAAGTTGAAGTGGATTTGCAGTCAAGGACATGATTCAGCGGTAAGCATCTAATGTCAGAGCGTGGAGAAATAAAACGTGACGGAGCTAAAGGACAGAAAAATTCTGGTCGTGGCGATTACCAAAAGGGAGACGCTCAGTGGCATAATTTTGTGGTTGATTATAAAGAGTATGAGAAGTCAATCTCTATATCAAAAGCTATTTGGGCTAAAATTTGTACAGACACTTTTAAGGTGGATAGGAATAAGAGCCCAGTTCTCAAGCTCATACTTGGTGGAGAAGGCTCTAAAACTAGACTTGCAGTAATTGAATGGGCATTGTTAGAACAATTGATAGAGTGTTGGGAGACACATAATGATTGAAGATCAAGACTTAGACGAGTTTCAAATTTGGTTTAGTAATGGTGTAGAGCGTGGTTGGATTACTCCACCATTTTGTGCTACTCATGATGGAATACCTTCAATTTCTGAAGAGGAAGAAGAAGAATGGGAAGCAGGCGGAGACCCATGTCAGTTTGTAGTTAGGATTCTTGAATGACAGAAAAACCAGTTATTGAATTAATCAGCGAACTAACAGAGTTCAATGATATGAAGACATATATGAGTGACCCAGACCTTGACTATGCTCTTGACTTGATTGTTAAGCTTATTTCTAAGCCTGATGTTCCTTCATCCAAAATTCCCGACCTTATTGTTAAAATGCAGGCTTTGTCTGCTAAGTTTGCAATGATGTCACGCTACTACACCACCTTTGAAAAAGGCGGGGAAAACAGTAAAAAGAAGAACGTGTATTACACAGCTGAAGAAGCAATAGACAAGCTTGTTGCAGCATTGAAATATTCAATGAAAGGTAATTATTAGAACACTTGAGTGTGTGATATAATAAACATATGAAACCACACAACAAGCTTCCAGAACCAGAAATTGGTCAAATTTTTAAAGGTTGGACTGTTATAGAAATTGGTCAGTGGCAGTCAAAAACCCCTAACTCGTTCTATAAGTCAGAGCATTATTGTGGAAATACAAGAAAATTTACAGCATCTCAATTATGGTCTAAAAAATTTAAGCCTTGTAAAAAATGTGAAGCAAGGGTTGCATATAGAAAAAACCATAAAGATATAATTTTAAACAATATTTATAGGCAATATAAATGGAGTGCCAAAAAAAGAGGTCATTCATTTAATTTATCTAAAGAGGAATTTAATAAAATTGTTTTTATGAATTGTTCGTATTGCGGTGATGAGCCAAATCAGAAAAGAAGCATAACTGAAAAATTAAGAAGTGTTCACCATAAAGATGAATATATTTTAATTAATGGAATTGATAGAATTGATAATTCTATAGGTTATGAATTTAAAAATTGTACCCCATGTTGTTTTGTTTGTAATAAAGCTAAAAGCACCATGAATATAAAAGAATGGAATGATATGGTTTTAAAATGGAGTAGAATGGCAAAGATAAATGGGTAGAGAGCTAATAGCAAACCTAAAGTTTCAGAAGATTTCAGACCCAGATGGATTTGATCCGATTAAGTTTGGTGAAATGTATGAGAAGGCAGTCTTAGAAGGGAAGAGACCAAATGAATTTACACAAAAGAAAACTTTTAGTCCTAGTAGTGTTGGTTATGGTAATGGTAACTGCCCTAGATATTGGTTCATTGCTTTTACTGGTGCTGAGTTTGAAAATGAAACTGATAGTATGGGTGTCATTAATATGGATAACGGTACGTATGTCCATGATCGCATTCAGAAAGTCATGGCTAAAATCCCAATCTTCAAAGCAAATGAAACAGAAGTTACCCACAATGATCCACCAATTAGAGGATTTGCAGACACTTTTATAGAGTGGAACGGCAAAGAGGTTGTAGGAGAAATCAAGTCTGCTAAGCAGGAAATTTTTGACATTCGCAAAGCAGAAATGCAGGGATTGCCATACCATAAGATTCAGCTTCTAACATACATGAAGATTCGTGGTGCAGAGCAAGGCTTTTTCTTCTATGAGAATAAGAATGATAATTCATTTTTGATTATTCCGATTAACATGGATGAACGCAACACTAAACTTATTAACGGTGTCTGGGATTGGATGCGTAAAGTTTATGCTGCATACGAAGCTGGAACTTTGCCAGAGAGAACTTTTACTAAGTCACAGTGGGCCTGTAAAGGTTGTCCTGTGAAGACTGTTTGCTGGAAGGACATGAAGGAAGAAGAAGGCGCCGTCTACATAGAACCTTTGGTGCTTGAAAAATGATATGTGCTTATGAAAATTGTCAGGGCGTAAAAGAGTTTGAGCCAAAGACCCACAACCAAAAGTATTGCTCTGATGAGTGCTGCCGAATTGCTACTAATCAAAAGCTAAAAGAAGCCTATTATGAAAAGAAAGCACGTTTGGCGGGGGCCAAGAGAATTTGCAAGAACAAAGGTTGCAATGTTGTATTAAGTAGATACAATGATGGTAAAATTTGTGATAAATGTGTCAGTGCAGAAAAAGAAAAAGAGAGAAAAAATTTGCTGGAAATGGTAAAAATTGTCTCTCGCTAAACTTGTAAAACCAAAAGCTCATAAAGTATTAGGCATAGACGCTAGTACAAACAGCATTGCTTTTTGCTTGATGAATGAAAAGGTTCCTGTAAAATGGGGCGAAATAACATTTGATGGAGCTGACGTTTATGAAAGAATTCTTGACGCCAAAAGAAAGATTAGATCATTTAAAAGAGAGCTTGACACAGACTTTGTTGTTATTGAAGCAGCCATTTCTGTTAAGTCAGTTGCAACGGGAATGAAGATGGCATACGTATTTGGTGCTATAATGTCAGAATTGTTAGATGATAATGTAGAAGTAAAAGAAGTCGCTCCAATTGCGTGGCAAAGTTTTATAAATAATAAAAATTTTACAAAAGCAGAAAAACAGGCAGTTAAAGATGAATTTCCTGATAAATCTGACAATTGGATTAAAAATAAAATTAGAGAAAAAAGAAAGCAAAAAACTATAAATTGGGTTAAAGATACGTATAGTATATCTCTTGAGTCAGACAATGTAGCAGATGCATTTGGTATTGCTTATTACATTACGTCTAACATATAATATATGATATAATGGTGTCTATGGGAATTGCTAAATATCACATTTCAATAGGAGATAAGTTTGATAAACTTACTGTAATTGAAAAACAACGTGTTTATAAAAAAGATGGTAAATCTTTAGGTTTTAGATGGGTTTGTAAGTGTGATTGTGGAAGAATAACATTACCTCATCCAGCAGAATACCTTGTAAATGGTAGAACAACTTCTTGTGGAAAAGCAGGTTGTAAAAAAGAAGGAGGGGGTCAGAAAAGAGTACACGGAGATAATAATCCGTCTAGACTTGTTTATTTACGTTACAAGAGACAAGCAAAAGATAGAAAATTAGAGTTTGAAATAACTTATGATTTTTTTATGAGTATAGCTTCTCTTCCCTGTTTTTATTGTGGTGATAATTCTAAAAGTAATTATAAAAGCCCTAAAGCAAAAAATAACTGGGAAGAAGTATTTAGATATACGGGTATTGATCGTATAGATTCTAGTCGTGGATATTATAATGATAATGTGCAGCCTTGCTGCAAATATTGTAATAGATCTAAGTCAGATAGAACGGAAAAAGATTTTTATGAATGGATTGAAAAAGTTTATAATAAAATGAAATCATATAGGGGAAATAATGGGTAAGAATTCTAAGATTTGGGAAAGTAAAGACTGGGTATATAAAAGATACGTGGTTGAAAAGAAAAGCGTAAAAGAGATGGCATTGGAAGCAAAATGCTCACATATGACAATCCAACGTGCACTAGAAAGATTTGAATTAATTAAAAAACCTAGAAAGTGGACAAAGTAATGCCTTATTCAGACCCAGCCAATAAACCATGGACTGCAGAAAAGATTAAAGAGATCAATCCCAGCACAGTGCTAGATGTAGGTGCAGGAGCAGGAGTTTACCTAGATATCATTCGTGAACATGTAGGTCATGCCGTAGTTGTAGTAGGTTTGGAAGTTTGGGAACCAAACATTGCAAAGTTTAATTTAGATAAAAGATATGACAAAGTTATAAATGAAGATGTTAGAAAAGTTGAAAACTTTGACTACGACCTAGTTATTTTTGGAGATGTTCTTGAGCATATGTCAGAAGAAGATGCGGTGGAGCTTTGGGATAGAGTATCCAAGCAGGCAAGAGCAGCAATAATTTCAATTCCAATTATTCACTATCATCAAGATGCACACGAAGGCAACCCTTATGAGATCCACGTTGAAGAGGACTGGAGCCCAGAAAGAGTTAAGAATGCTTTCAGCCATATTGTTGAATCAAAGGAATTTGAAGTAACTGGAGTTTATGTCGCAAGGTTTCAAGATGTTGTTAACTCATAAAGTATTTCATCTTAAAGATGCTGTTGAAAGAGAACAATACGCTTCAAATATAAATAACTATTTACAGAGTCATTCCAAAGAATTAGATATGGATGCTGTAAGAATTTCTAATGATGAAGAGCTTAACAAGTTTATTAAAGATAACCCAGAATTTAATTTAGATCCAAATGGTTACAATCTTGATAATATTCAAGGTTGGCGTTATGGAGAAATTGGAGTTTGGGCTAGTAATTTCTTGGCATGGAAAGAGTTCTTGACAACGCAATCTGATTCTGTTATTCTTATGGAAGACGATATATTGTTTGAAGAAGACTTTATACCACTATTGAAAGAGTATATGAATGAATTGCCTGAGAACTGGGATGCATTTTTCTTTGCAGTCCCGCCAGGACAGTTTCATAAGTATAACTCAGGCTTAGATGTAGGGGCAAATATATGCAGAGTCTATCAAGACCATTGGATGCTTTGTTACGTGCTTAGTAAAAAGGGTGCAGAAAAAGCTATTCAAACTGTGGCGGGAGGCGTAAGGTTACCGTTGGATTGGTTCTTTTTCAGACAGAATCATATATTTAACTCATATGCAATTAAGCCACAGACTAGAACAGCAGTATCAGGTTCTCCAACTGAAACTACATTTCAGGCACAGAGTAGAAAGATTATGAAGCTTGATTCCTAAAATCATCTGGCAAACTTATAAAGACCCACGTGGTAATCTACAGCCATATATGCATGAGGCAATTAATACTTGGATTATGAAGAATCCAGGATATGAGTATAGATACATGGATGATGCTCAGTCTGCACAATTTATAAAAGAAGAATATGGCGACGAGGTTTATAATCTTTTTATTAATCTCCCAGTTGGCGTAATGCGTGGCGACATGTGGCGCTATTTAGTAATTTATAAGTACGGCGGGATTTATGCAGATCTTGATACGCTTTGTTTACAGCCAATAGCAAGTTGGTTAAAGAGTGATAAAAGATTTATAGTTTGTCCAGAACACCAAGACCATTTTTGCCAATGGACATTTGCTGCAGAAGCTGGTCATCCAATACTTAAATCAGTAATTAATCTTATGATCTTATGATTTCAAGATTGAAAAATGCAGATTATGATATGCCACATTTCGTTCATTATTTGACTGGTCCAGGCGTATGGACTTCTGGCATATGCGACTACTTGGGCATTTATAATAATGATCCATACGGTAGAGCAAGCCATAAAGACGGCGGGGAAGGTTTAACTGTTGATATGGAAGCCTTTAATGAAACTGACGTAGCTAAGGAAAACGGATTTTATTGTTATGCAGGGGATCAATGGAGAATATTCCACTGGGAAGCTGTAAGACATATTTACGGTAGCCAAAACTGGAATCATGGATATGTTAAATGGATTGAAGATGAAAAGGTGAAAGGTAGCAGAGATGAAGCTTAGACCAGTATACCCAGATGGTGAAGGTTTTAACTGTAAAGACCTGTATATGCATTCTTTGAATGCCCCCGCAGGTAGTGAAATTTGGACTGCATGCCACGAAATAGCACAGCTTCTAATAGAGAAGAATATTTCTTATGGAAATTCAGCCATTGAACCAGTTAGAATTTTTGCTACATCTGACAATGTAGAGCAATTAAAGGTCAGAATTGACGATAAGATTAACAGAGTAAAGAACAATCAGGGCTTTGCTGGAGACAATGATATTGATGATTTGATTGGTTATTTAATCTTACTTAAAATTGCCATTGACAAGAACGGGTCTGAGGGAGTATAATTAAGTATGCCAACTTATGAATACAATTGTGTTGAATGTGAGACAAAAGAAGAGATCACTCGCTCTTTTAGCGATGAAGAAGTAGTTCCACCATGCCCATCATGCGGTTATAAAATGGTAAGAGTTTTTAATTCATTCGGCATCCAATTTAAGGGTGGCGGATTTTACAGTACAGGCGGGTAACTTGAAAGAAAATAGACCGTGGGGATTTTATAGAATCCTAGACGAATCAAATAACTACAAAGTTAAATATTTATATGTAGACCCTAAGCAAAAGCTTTCGTATCAAAGCCATACAAAAAGAGCTGAGCATTGGTTTATAGTATCTGGCATAGCTGAAGTTAC
>Ga0208253_1000240_pt1 | contig 24276 bp, 29 predicted proteins | sample CryBogCBE10Oct08_FD_184573 | JGI IMG/M metagenome (GOLD analysis project Ga0208253, IMG submission 184573) | Freshwater microbial communities from Crystal Bog, Wisconsin, USA - CBE10Oct08 (SPAdes) | ecosystem: Environmental > Aquatic > Freshwater > Lake | place: Crystal Bog, Wisconsin, USA...
CAGTTCTGCATCTAACATAGCAGCATGACGGGCATCAAAACCTTCGGCTTCTTTATAGATCTGAACCGGCACTGTTTCTTGCTTTGTGCGTTGCGCTAAATCAAAACGATGGCGACCAGAAATAACTTCTTGGTCTCCGTTTAATCTCTCCCATACCTGTAATGGTCCCATGCCACGGCGGTCAAACTCACCTTGTAATGGTTCTACTACGCCTTTTTCATTAGCGTTCTTTTTAAATTGTGGAACATCTGTAGATAACTTTAAATTTTTAACTGGTATTTCTTGAACAGGAAGCGTAGTTTGATGCTCGCCAACAGGAGGATTAACTGGGGTAGCAGAAATCTTTTCTTCTCTTTCAACAGGGGTTTCTTCGTGTTGAACTACAGGGGGAGGCTCAGGCGGTGGCTCTGGCTTAACTTCTGGTGGCTCATAACCCGGTTCCATCTCCCGCAACATTTCTTCTTTGTTAAGAGACTCAGAATGTGGAGTGAATTCTTGAATAACTTCTTCAGGTTTAGGTGGCGTTGGTGGCACAACTGGAGCTTCTGCAGGGGTTGGACGACGCAAAGCATTAACTGCAGCGCGTTGTGTAGCAGTTCCTACGCTTTCTCCAATACCAGATAACTTTCTACCAACAGCGGTTTCTTTTTGGCCAAGCAACCCTAGCAAAGCTGATGTACCAACCCTTCTATAGTCCATAGGCTCTTCGCCAACAGCTTGAAAGCCTAGTTCTGTACCAGCACCAATACCTGCCCCTAATGTAGCGTTGACTGCAGCAGCAGCCTTTTCAGCCCGCAATGCTTTTGCGGCATCTTCAGACAAGCCTTTTGTGCTTTTAAATAATGCAGTGGATGGTCGTAATCCAATTAAAGATGGAACATAACCAGCAATCTCTGCAATCTCTGGATGCTCTTTAGCTTCTTTAGCCTGTGTCTCTGGGTCTAATCCTAGGAATCTAGCAACAGCTGGATAGTGTTCTAATACCTTTTCTTGCGCTGCAGATGCTGCAGATGCTGCACCAATCGCTCCAGTTAAACCTAATCCAAGAGCGCCAACTGGACCAGCAGGAGCGCCCAATACAGAACCAGCACCAGCACCTACAAAACCAGCAGCAGTAGGAATGGCTTCACGCATCATAGAGTGTGCGGCGGCAGCAAAGCCACTTGTTTCAGGTTCTGCAGGATGTGCTTGATATTCGCGAATCATCTTAGCAATTTCGCGAGCATCATCTACGTTTCCAGCAGCATCTGCTTTTTGCAAAGCAGAAAACATTTGATCTAAATCAGCCATTGCTAGCCTTTATTTGTATTTGTCTAATAAAGCTTGTTGGTCAGAACTTAAAGTAGACGGCGCTGGGGTAGAGGAAGTGAATGGGTTTATACGACTTAAAAAGCCCGGCTCTTTAGGTTTGGTAGGCGGAGTAATTGTATCCATTTTTGGTGGAGTGTATTCTCTATTATGCTGTTTATAGATTTTAGCTGTTTCAGCATCAATCGCTTCCAAATACTTTCTTTCGCTCTCAGCCGTTAACATACCATTTTTTTGATCAGCAGCCATTCTAGCGTTTAATGAACGAATAGTAGGATTAATAGATAAATCTTTTTCTATTTTGCTAGAAATAACATCGTATTGATCTGGTTTGTTGCCAGCAATTTCACCATAAATTCTATTGCGCTCTTCAGCAGCCTTAGCGGCAGAACCATATTTGTAAAGTGCATTTTGTTGTGCCAACAATTCATTAGCCTCTTTGCTGGATGCTTGATTAAGGGATGCATATGCACCAATACCTTTTTCTGCTCCCTGACCGATATTAACTGCAGCATATGGAGATGTGCCACCCATCATGCCAAAACCAGCTTGCATTAAAGCGAGATACTTATTCATTTCTCTATCTTTTTTGGACTCAGCTCTTTGCGCCGCAATATCTTTTAAATTTTGTGCAAGCATTTGATTGTAATCAAGCTGATCTATCCCAGCGGGTTTGGACTCTGGTAGAGCAGGTACAGGAGCTGGAGCCGGAGCTGGGGATGGAGCAGGAGCTGGAGTTGCCGCAGGAGCAACAGTCGTAGCCGAAGGTGCAACAGGGGATGGATTGGTAGAAGGAGTAGCAACTACTGGGTTAGTAGGGGCTGGAGCGCTAGTATCTGTAAAGCTTACATTTTTACGCGCGTTACTAGCTGCATTAAATCTTGCAGCCTGCTCTTCTTTTGTTTCATTTGCATAATCATGCGCAAACTTAGAAAATGGTTGACCTACGTTACGTTGATATAAATCATATAAATCATAATTTTTTGGAGTTGTAAATGCTGTTCCAACATCCTTTACGCCTTGAACTAATCCACGGCTACGTTGTAAATAAGCATTATCAGACATGGGATCGCCCATAGACTGATCGTCTGCTTGACTACCAGCATCATAATTTTCTTTTATTTCATCACCCTTTTTAAAATGGGCAATACCACCTTCGCTATAATTGCGAGTTTCTGCAGGCAAAGAAGCTAAACCTTGAGGATGACGTAAAGCTTTGTCTACGCGTCCGGGTCCAGCGTTATAAGCCATTAAAGTTAATTGCGGATTTTGATACTTATCATTCATTTGCTTTAAATAAGTAACCCCACCCTGAATGTTTTGCATAGGGTCGGTTGGATCTACGCCTAAAGATTTGGCAGTGGCTGGCATTAATTGCATAACACCAATAGCGCCTGCTTTTGAACGAGCTTTTTCTGGATCTTTCAATCCACCAGTTTCACGATACAAAGCATGAAGTGCAATAGCAGGATCTAATCCTTGGCGTTCTGCCTCTTTAACTACATAGTCGTGGTACTTGTGTCCTTTTCCAAAACCAATGCTTTCGGATTCAGGTCGCATTTGGATAGCAGCAGAGGGATGTACGTCAGATCCTCTACCGCGAGCAGCGATTGCTTGTATAAAGTCATTATCTGATCCGGATCCATAAAGCTGTTCCAGTTCTTGGTCTTCTGTTTCATCATCCATTCCTCCGCCAGCAAAATTTAATATTCCACCTTCTGCCATTTGCGTAGGTAAATTACTTTGTGCCGCTTCAATACCCTGTTCTGAAGCTTGTTCTATTTCTGGCGCCGCTTGCTCTTCTTGTGGCATTTTGCGTGGCATACGGCGTGGTGAAGAAGCCGCCATGATTTGGTCAGCAATAGGAGGTTGTTGCTGTGGTTGTTGCATAGCCATTGCTTGCTGTTGTTGATTCATTTTATCTTGAATCATTGGAATGCCAACATAAGCTGGTAATGTTCCATCTGCTACGGCTTGGTGTAATTGTTGTACTGAAAGATTTTGCGCGCTATTCATGCGGCTCATTAGGCTATTTATCATACAATTCCGCCTTCAGCTTTATTCATGGTGTTATACAAACCCAATCCTGCAATACCAGCGGTTCCCAAACCAGCAGCTTGAGAGATAGCGCTTGGAGCTGCTTGATATTGTTGTACAGTAGAGGACTGTAATGGCAAACCACGCAACTGAGCATTCATAAATGCAAGCTGTTGTTGTGGGTACTGTTGAGCCACAGCGTAATTCTGAACCGCTTGGTTAATAATCTGTTGTTGTTGAGCTTGTTGTTGTGCGCCTGCAGCATTTTGTGCAGATAAAATACCTTGTTGAGCGCCCAATTGTTGGCCGCCAATATTTGCCAATTGACCAGCACCTTGAATGCCAGCTTGTGCGCCTTGTAATCCAACATTGGCTACATTGGTTGCTTGTTGTTGAGCATTACCAAAAGCTTGGCTATAAGCATTACCTACTAACTGATTTTGTGCCAACATTTTATTTTGTTGGTTTAATCCAGACATCAAAGCTTCACGGCTACCACCAAAAGCACCAGCGCCTGTGGCTTGACCTTGTTCTTGAGCAGCTTGTTGTCCATATTGCTGATTTAACAATGCCATAGATGGTTGCAATACATTTTGCAAATATGGATTCATGTATTGACCAATACCTTGAGCGCTTGTCAATGTATTCTGTAAACCCATGCCAGCACCTAATGCTTGACCTGTACCAAATGCGGCAGCGCCTGTTGCTGTCCCATACTGACCGGGGGTTTGTAAATTTGCTACGCCCTGTTGAGACTGTTGTTGTAATGGACTAAAGCCCGCTACATAGTCTTGTGGATTTTGACTGTATGGAACATAGGGTTTAACACCAGTAATTTGCACTGAACCATCAGGATTTGTTGCTGTATTAAACAATTGCTGTTGCGTTGCACCAAGCATTGTTTCAACATAAGGTTGTGCGTAGTCAGGAATGTTGGTGTTTTGTACAGTAGTTTGGGTTGGGGCAGAAGATGGGGCAGGGGCAGATGGTCCGCCACCTTCTAATGTCATTCCACCACCAAATAGACGAGTTCCTAAGCGTGGGCTAAACGCTCTCTCTGGCAACATCGAATCTAATGTATATCTCATAATTTACCCTAATATCTTTGTAAATACTTTATCTGTCCATTTGTATCCTAAATACTCAAACAATCTTGAATTGTCTAAATGTACTTTGGTATGCATAACAATTCTGTTAATGCCAAACTGTTTTAATACTTTTTCAGCGTACTGAAATAACTTAATTCCAACCCTGCCTTTGCGATAATCTTTTCTTACAAAATACAAATCTTCAAAAGCAGTAATGCAAGAACGGTAATGCATATGCCTACTAATGGTAAATACTATATATCCTATTAGTTCACCATCTGCACGGCAAGTAATGCACCGCAACATCTTTGCTTTAGCTAAAGCTTGATATGCTTCAATATCAGGCTCTAACGGATATTCTTTTGTGACACATAATTCTTCATAATGCAGAGGAAATAACTTTTCAAACTCTGGGAGGAACTGTAGCGCGTCTACATCCTCATAAATTAATTGTGTCATGCTGGTACGTATTTCTCGCCTTTAATTTGTTTAGCTTGGGATTTACGCCCTGTTCGTGCATGGCGTACTTTATCCATCATTTTATACAAATGCTTTGCTCCTGCATCAGTAGAGCCATTACCTAAACCAGATACTACATCTGCAGGCACTACAAACTCGCCATCAGCAAGGCGCGCTTCTTGTTTGCCACCAATGGTTGCAGGAATGTCATCGGACATACCATCACCGGGGCCTTTAAGCAAACGACCACCATCTGAATAGGAGCCTAAATCACTAACATTACCGCCAGATTTTAATGCAGTAATACCGCCATCGGCATAACCAGCTCCAGCCATACCGCTGTAATTAGCTTGATAAATTGGGCTAGGTGGAACTACTGTGTCGGGAGTATATTGATTTGGATCGTATCTAAACTTTTGTAAATTTCCACCTTTGTATGGAGGAGGAGTATAAGCGCCAGCGGGTTTAGTATTTCCCATATAGCCTAAAGCATTGATACCACCAGCAGTATATAAGGCATTAGTAGGTGCGTTAAATGCTTGTGGAACATTGTTAATAAGTTTTGCGCCATCAAATCCACTGGTATAGGCTTGACCATATTGGTTTGCAGCGCTCATAGGAATTTGTCCAGAAGCAACTCCTTGACTCAATTCTTGAGGAGTCATTGTTCCTAATGTACCTCCCTGCATTGGCGTTCCTGCTGGCAGTGCAGCGCTACCTTGTGCTGCAGCTTGATTTGCCACATTAGGGTCTACACCTGCATTTGCAAGAGCAGATTGTCCAGATAAATAACCAGATGCTGCACCGCCTATACCGCCCATTAAAGCTGATCTACCTACATTTCCACCAGTAATTCCTGCTGCTGCGCCACTTAAAGCAGCGCCGGTAAGCCCTGTAGCCGCCATAGCAGCGGATGTGCCTTCTAATCCCATAAAGCCACCCTCTGCGGATAGCAATTCTGGAGCCAATTCAGGGGCGGCAACACCTGCGGCTACCATAAGCCCCATATCTAATAGATTACTTCCGCCTCCGCCATTACTGCTCATATAGATTCCTTAGAGAGAATTTTGCTCATTTTACCCTTTAAACTACCGTTCCGCTACTATTAACCCACTTTGTTCCATTGTAGAAAATAGGGTATCCCAGCGTAGTATCAAAGAACATCTGACCAGTAGTTACCCCTACCGATGGTCTTTGATCGGTTGTTCCATATCTTATTGTAGAAGTTATTCTACTAAAATTATCAATTTGCACAAAATATAAGCGCAAAATGTTTAATATCTGATTCAAATAGGACTGGTCATATTCTTCGCCAGCAACTGGCAAGTTAGGCGCTTTTGTTGGAACAATGGTTGCTTGAATTGTCATCTTCTGCCGTCCTGCTTAACATCATATCGAGGTGTTCCCAGCTGCCAAGCCGTGCCAATCGTGTTGGAATAGCATCTAAATGCCATTTGCCTGCCTCTCAAGCGGGTATATACTTCTCCAGTAAATTGTTGGACTGTATACTCTTGTGGAGTAGGATAAGCATAAACTTGACTGCTGGTGACTGGGTTTAAATCCGTAGATCCATATGCTGTTCCTGAATTTTGGCGAGGATATAGGGCATAGGTAACCTGTGGATTAGCCACATTAGAGCCATTAAAGTTTACGTCTGGCAATATGCGCCATACAAAGCCAAAGTGTTGACCAGAATTATTTTGGTCGCTCGCCATAATTCCAAAGTCAGAAGACTGGACATACGCATAAATAGGCTTAGTGCTGGATGTAGCATTGTCATCTACTCCGCTCTCATGGTACAAAAGACGGCTGTTATAGTCTGCTGCTACTGGATTAGACTGAATATTATTTTGAATCCATGCGCTTCTACCATTTAGCGCCCAAGCCGTTCCTGTGCCTGATCCAACTCCGGTAGCAATGAAATAAGTGCCGATATTGTTATTTGCTGCGCCTATTGCGGTAAAGTTGGTATTGCCTACAGTAGAAATAACATACTGTTTACCGACCACAAATGATCCAGCAGCAACTTGCGTGGTTTCAAATGTTCCATAAGACCAAGCATTATCCAAATAGTTATAAATAACATACTTGTCAATTGAATTATCTAAGCTCTCATTGCTAACATAGAACCACCATATTTCATTAAAACCTTCATTTGCGCCCGCAAACACTTGGAATGCTTGATTAATATTTAAATCATCAAATACATATTGACGCAAAGATGATGGAAGGGTATGGACCGTACCATCATATTTGTAGAATTTACTGGTTCCAATCCAATAGGTTATGTTGTTAACTGTAACCATACAGTTTGGAGACATAACAGATATGTTGTCCATTAATATATTAAAAGACCAAACATATGGATACCCAATATACTGCATTGAATATAAAGCAGTATTAGTCCAAATCAAAATCTCTTGACGGGTAGCTCTAGCGCCCATAATGTATGAGCCATTACTTAAAGCAAATTCCCCAGATTGGTTAGTAGTTTGCGGAATCCATTGATAAGCATTCGCTTGATCCGACCAACGTACAAGCATAGGGTTAAAGGTAGCACTGTAAGTTCCACCATTGTAGGAGTTAGAGCCAAACGCAATGACGAATTCTTGAATAGCAGACGTGATAACTTGCTGAGTAGATACTGGTACATATTGCCCCGCATAAGAAAAAGTTATATTGGTGCTAGAAGCTGACGCAATGGTATTTTGCGTTAAAGAAACAACTGTATTGCCTATTACATAATTAGGAGATACTTGAGTTCCAGAAGCAATTCCTGCGCCAGTTACATAGGCGTAAGGGTAAATACCAGAGGGAGCGGATACAGTAACTGCGCCAACCCCACTGGCAAAAGAAACTGTTTGTATTGTGCTAGGGGAAGAATTAGCCAAAGAAGAAAGGCTGACTGCTCTAGTTCCTACGCCATTAGCGTCTTGCCAATAATAGATTGATCCGTTTCTTGGGGCAATTACTAAGTCTTGACCAAAGTTATCATTAGTCCAAAGTCTAATCTGCGATGTTAATGAAGATGTAGTTGCGGCAGTGTTCCAGCCCCTTGATCCAGACTGTTTAGTTACTTTAACATTAGAACCGCCGCCAGTTGTGGTAGATGTTGCTACAAAAGAACTAGGCAAAGTAATGCTGTAAGTGCTTGCGGTTAAGCTTGCGGTTACTGTATAGGTGGTATTTAAAACACTAGCTGAAATACCATCTACGCTTGTTGACCCGCTAAAAGCAACATAAGTTCCGGCTGACAATCCATGCGCTGGTTGAGAAACAATAACAGTTCCGCTACCAGAAGTCGTTGAAAATGGATTGGTTGTTAAGCTAACAACATCAGGAACAGATACGCCGCCATACGGCCCAATGCCCCAACCATTAGATAACGCTGCAGTGCTGCCACCAGAAGGGTATTCATATTGAACTACATCCCCTGTACCACCCGTTGCGGTAGATGTTGCGGCGTTTGATGCGGTAATATAATAAGTTGTGGTACTTGGTACTGACGTTACCATATACTCACCGCTAATCGTAACTCCACCAACGGCTACACCTGAAGGAAAGTTAACATAATCGCCAACAGAAGGGTTGTAATTTAAATCTGTAATTAAAACCAAAGTAGAACTAGCAGTAGTAGATATAGGGTTTGTACCTAGAGTGCTAGTGTAATAAATCGGGGTAATGTCGTTATAAGCGCCGCCAGAGTAAATATAGTATTTGGCTGATGTTCCTAAACCAATATAGACGTTGCTATTAAGATCAACCCAAGTCCATAAAGAACGGCAGATACCAATAAATTGACTAGGGCTTACCTGAGTCCAACCACCAATTTTTTCAGGCTTACCAGAGCGAAAACGAATCTTATCGCCGTCATACCATTGCCCTTCGACAGAGTAGGCTGTACCTTCTCTGTTTAAACCGGGATTAAAATTAAGGCGTTGTAATGGCATATCATCCTAGTACTACTAAAGCTTTATTAATCTTAGAAATGCGGTCATCCAAGCCCAATGTTCCGCCATTGATGCGCTTGGTCATTGTCTCATAATCCCGTGCATCAGCCAAGTCATTTAGGCCGTGTTTACCCCAAAACCAACCAGCAGATAAGCAAGCCCCCTTGGGCATCGCCAAAAGCTCAGGATTAGTAATTAAAGCCAAACCCAAGGCATTCCCGCAATTACGATAATTATCCCGCCCTGTTAACTGTATAACTCCGCGTCCATGATAAGCCCATCCATCGCCTTCTTCTGTGTTTCCCAAGCGTCCCGCATATACTTTGTTAGCGATTTTTTCTGGATTTCCAGCAAATTGTCCAGCCACATCTGCACTAGGAAATCTTGAGGGCCATGTACGCATAAGTCCATCGGCAGAGTAATGAAGGTTCTCTTCCAAAGATCTGAAATTGTTTGATTCATGTTGGCATTGTCCTATAAAAGCAGCCTGTCTTAATGATGTATTAATTGAATATTTGTCAAAAGTTAAATTAAGCGGATCTAACCATTTTGGATCTATGCCCAATGCAGTAAGCTGGTCAATGTTCATATATACTCATCTGCTGATTAATCCAATCTTGTAAAGAAACTAATTGTTGGGTTGTTTGGGCGCATTGTTCGGCAACAAGTAATACGTTATGGGCTTCTCCATTAACTGTGATGGTGGCGCTGGGAACGCTGGACATTGCACCGCTACTGGTGTCGTGCATCCTGCTATACATAGCATGAATGTTAGCAATACGAGCTTCATATGCATCTTGAACTCCTTTAGTAATTAATTCTGCTTCTTTTTTCTTTGCTGCTGTCTCAATTTCCTGCTTTTGAGCAACCAGCGCAATTTGATTTTGGTAATTAACAAATCGCAAATGATCCACATAAAAACCAGCACCAAAACCGCCAAGAACCAAAGCGAAATAAATGTAAACTTGTCCACCAACACCGCCTATAAGATTGGATGCAAAACTGAGCAAATTTTTAAACATTATTGCCCCTGTTGTGTTGCAGCTTTACCGCCAATTAGAATACCGCTACCGCCCAGCACACTACCAAAGCCAATACCAAATTGACTGAAATCAAAGGTAACACCACGAAATGCGTGAATAAATCCAATGGCAATAAAAGCAATAACGCACAAAAGAGTGCAAAGCCTAGCGATGCAAAATGTCTGATTATCATCCTCTGTAAGAATATCAGTCAGAATTTTTTTCATCTTTTTTCACCAAACGCTTTATTGCTTTTTTAGCAGCTTTCTTTTTGGCGGGTACAAAGCGAGCTTCTACGGGTTTACGAGTAGTTGCTTTTTGCACGGTTGGGCGCTTCTTTTTTGTAGACTCTGGCGCAGGAAATGGCCAAGGCGCTTCAACCACTTTACCAACTTGCATATCAATCTTTGGCATAAAGCCAAGCTTATCCATAATCCATGTAAATGTAAAATTCATTTAATATTTTCCTTCTGCAAATACGTTAACAAATACGGTGTTGTCTTCTAGTGCTTCAATCTCATGCCACTCACCCGCAGGTAAGTTTAATGGCTGGCTATTTTTATCAATGGTATAACTACGACCTTCTAAACTCACTAAACAAGACCCAGAGTTACACATGGTTGCATGGCTGTAGTTATGTCCATGTTTAGGCAAGCCCTCTCCCTTATTTGCGTGGTACACACTAAGTTGTGCGCCATCATAAGTAAAAGAATGAGTTGGAGTTATATTAACTACCATTATGCAGCTTTAGTACCTGTGGTTGTAGGCTGCGATGGTGGGTCAGCCGGTTTTGGTTGATTAGTTGTTAAAACTGTACCATCCCAAGTAAAACCAATATCGCCAGAACCAACAACTTCACCCAATATCCAACCCGGAGGAAGCAAGTCATCAGATTTCCAAATCATTGCTGGAGTTGTGGACTGAACAAGCTGAATTGAATCGGTTGGTGGCATCCATGTACTTGTATTGCCGTCCCAAATAACGCTATTGGTTACTACGTTGTTTTCAATAATTAAATAATTTTGAGTTGTCATATTAGGTTACCATTCAATATATACAAAACCGGGGCTGCCAGCAGCACCATTAGGAGAACCTCCACCACCGCCACTAGCGTAGCCTGAAGCAGCACTTCCATTAGCGGCTGGACCCGGACAATTTCCACTACCACCACCACCTGCTACTCCAAGCCCTATTGCAGAAGCACCCGCTGAACCACCACTAGTACCATTACCAGTTTGGCCGGGTAGTGCAAAAACATAACCGGTTGGTGTTCCCGCAGAACCTCCACCAACACCTGAACCACTAGCACCGGGTCCACCGCCACCACCAGTAAAGCGGAATGTTGTAATTGTTTGTGTACCAGATGTAACAGATGATGTTCCGCCAGTACCGCCATTAACACCTGCACCAACACCAGCAGTTCCAGCAGCTCCAACAGTAACCGTTATAGTGTTACCCGGTGTTAAGCCAGTAAAATATTGAAAGGCAAGTCCGCTAGTACCACCGCCACCTCCGCCAATACTACCTCCGCCTCCACCTCCGCCTCCACCCCCAGCAAGGGTTACTTTAATAGCAGCAACTCCGGTGGGGATAGTAAATGTACCAGATGATGAAAAATACTGACCGTAGACGCCAACGTTAGCTGTACTTTGTGTTGAACCGTCACTAAAAGTTACGTTTGGTGTTGAACCACCTAATATTATTGACATATATTTTTACTCGTATTGAATGTTGATTGAACCAGCGTCAAATGTATCTGTGCCGTTTGCTGTAGTTAGCTGAACCCTATCTAAAGCGCCAGAAATGGTGACGCTTCCACCACTTACGTTAGTGTAGTTTGCGCCTGTTGAACCAAGTGTTCCTGATTGGACCCAGTTATTTCCGCTTACAAGTGTTAGAACAACATGTCCTGAATATGTTTGCGCTGCCGATACCGCAGATGATAATAAAAAAGCTGTCGTACTATTTACTAATGCAGAACCGTTACTTGCGCCACTGCTGTATCCAGATGTTGTGTAACTACCCGAACCTATTTGTATTTGATAATTAGCAGTTCCAGTTGTGGATACACCAAAAAACATTACAGTAATTTTTTTCACCCAACTTGGAATACTTGTAAAAGTTACAGAAGTGCCAGATGTAGTAGCTTGTGCAGTACCGCTAGTAATCAAAGAGGTTGCTGGAGTATAAGTATTTATAGATAAACCTGTAGACTGAGCTGTAGCAACAGTCGTGCCGTTACTCTGGAGCGCTAAGTTGCCAGACGTGTCGGAGGTAAGTACTACCCCGCTTGTTGTTGATGCGTTAAGTGATGCTGTCATATTAAACCCCTAAGGCGGATATTTCTTCCGCAGTTAATCCAAGTGCTGCTAATTTAGATACGGCGGTTGTCTTTGCTGTTTCTGCTGCTTGTTGTTTTGCAATGATTGCAGCTTTTTTGGTAGCATCTACTGTAACTACACCGCTATTCAAAACCCAAGCGTCAAAGTATTTAGCATCATCGCCTTGTGGAAGAACGGAGTCATCAACAATAATTGCACCTTCTGGGCAGTCTTTTGCTAAAACTTCGTTAATTGGCAATTCGCCTGTTGGAACACAGACTGCAACTTGACCATTTTGTTCGTAAATAATTACTTGAGCCATTTTATTTCCTTATCTAAATACTGCAAATGAATGTGGCTGACTATTATTACTAGAGTTTTGAGCAGTTTTATAACAAAATTGAGTGGTAGTTGGGTCAATTACTCCAGCATTAGAAGCTGATGTAGTACTTTCAAACGACATATTTTCGCTTCCACTGGCTAAAGTTACAACAGAACCAACATAGGAATAGTTTGCATCTGTTAAAGCATTAGCCATTGTTGCTTTCCAAATACCTGTAGCTAATAGTGTAACGCTTGACACATTATATGAAGCTAAAACTGTTCCTGATGCGTTTACCCTAGCCCAAGCACGGCATACACCGCAAGTTGCGTCATTTAAAACTGTTCCTGTAGTTCCGGGTAAAGTAATTGTTGTAGTTGTGCCGTCAGTAGATTGCAGTGTTGCACTTCCACTTGATGCGCCTGTGAGTACTAATGTTCCCATTATTTTTCCTTATAAAACGACCCAACGGCTACCCGCTGGAATTGTAATTGTTACACCACTTGCTACCGTAATTGGTCCTGCGCTCTCACCGCTATTGCCAGCCGTCATTGTATAGTTTGAAGTGATGCTTTGCGTATTTTCATAGACTGCTCCGCCAGCGCTTGCCGAGCTTACAGAACCCCAAGTAAAGATACTTCCATTCCAAATTAAAGCTGTATTAGCGGAGGCTGGAGAAACAATAAACCCTGATGTACTAGACGCACTTTGGTAAAGAATTTGATTGGCTGCTCCGCCCGATAAGCTAGAAGCTAGGGTGGCAGCTGTTGCCGTTCCGGTTAAGTTACCAGTAAATGTTGAACTTATTGCAGTTGCAGTTACAGTCCCTGTTAGGGTAGAGGTTCCTGATACCGTTAAATTACCGCCCACATTCCAGTTACCTGCCGCTGCGGTCTGAGCTGAATAGAACCCAATACCATTTCCGCTGACATTTGATGCATCGCAATAACATTGTCCAGTCGTTAAAGCTGGGATAACCAAAGAAGTAACCCCGCCTGATGCGGTCATCGTCAATGGCAAAGTGGTATTATTAACCACTACATAAAGCTTATTTTGCGCTGGAGCTGTAATTGTAGGAGCTGCAGAAGGGGTTCCAGTAAAGATTAAAGCCATATTGCGGGCATCGTCTGATACCCCATTTAAATTGGTTAGCGTATAAGCGCTTAGACCACTTAAAGAGATTGCAGTAACGCCAGTAATTGCCTGTTCCAGCAATGTACCTAAATTGGTATTGGTCGTGCTTCCCCATGTACCGGACTGATCTCCATTGCCAATCAGGGCAAGCTTTAAAGACGGGCTATAAGTAGTAGTCATAGGCTATGGATAGTTATTGTTAATGGTTGACCAGCTTTGGTTTTCAGTATCATCAATATTGTTCCAACTTGAATTTTGGGAATCGGCAATGCTTGCCCAAGCTTGTCCTTGAGCATCGTTAATTTTATACCAGCCAAATATGAATGGGCTATCTGATAATACCAAATTCTCGACTATCTGGCTAGTAAAGGATGCTATTACTGTAATTGCGTCCTTTGGGTTAATACCTTCTGTAATTAAAGCGTTAAATATCTTTATAGCTGTTTCTGAGTCTGCTGGACTGAAGTTTTCACTAATAGCCGCATTGTAAATTTTGACAACTGTGTTAATGTCATTAGCACTTAGGGTTTCCGATAAACTAGAAACAAAGCTGGCTAAAACTGTTTCTAAATCGGCAACATTAGTAGCCTCATTGACAACAACTGAGAAGTTAGCGACTACTGACTCCGAGTCTGCTATTCCCGCACTTTCAAAAATAACGCTGGCAAAGGTAACAAATACAGCTTGAGAGTCGGCAAAACTAATGTTTTCTGCTATAGATTTGTTATAAATAATGGTTATTGCTGGAGCATCAGCAAATCTAGCTGCCTCACTAATAGAGCTGGCAAAACTCGCTACTCCCGCTAATAAGTCGGCTACAGATGTGTTTTCAGAAATTAAGCCTGCAAAAGTAGCTATTGTGGACTCAAAATCAGCCAATACAATATTTTCTAAAATAGCGTTTGAGAATGCCGCCTGAACGGTTTGGGCATCAGCCAAGCTTGTAGATTCGCTAATCGCGGCTGTAAATGCAAAGTTTACAGCGTTTAAATCCGCTAGGGTAATGGCTTCGTTTATTGCAGACGAGAAAACGGCTGTAAGAGTCTCTAAATCGGTTATAGAGGATATGGCCTCGGTAATTGCCCCAGCAAAGATAGTTATGGCCGATTGGGAGTCAGATGGCTGTAAATCTTCGGTAATTGCGCTGGAGAAGGCGGCAACTACCGATTGGGCATTTGCTATCGTAATAGATTCACTTATAGCCACAGCTAGGGCGTTTGCTACAGTCTCAAAATCCGCTAATACTAGAGCTTCAGATATAGCCGCTGAGAAGGTAGCAATTACGGATTCTGAATCTGTCTCTGTAGAAATAACTTCAACAATAGCCGCCGAGAAAGTGGCAATAACAGACTCTGCGTCTGTTTCCGTAAGGATAGCTTCACTAATAGCGCTTAAAAATGCTGCAGCTGCGCTAGGTACGTCTGCTGGTTGTAGGTTCTCCGTAATAGCGCTGAAAAATGCGGCTGCTACAGACTGCGCATCAGTCAAAGTTAGGGCTTCTGCTATGGCGCCTGCATATACTGCAACGGCTGATTCGGCATCCGTTATGGATGAGACGGTTTCTGTAATGGCTGAAGCAAATGACGCTATTACTGACTGGAGGTCTGCTGGTTGTAGGTTTTCACTAATAGACGTGACAAACGCAGTAACTACGCTTTATGAGTCCGCTGACGAAATTGCTTCTGATATAGCTGTGGCAAAAGCTGTAACTACTGACTGGGAGTTTGCTATGCTTAAAGCTTCTGTTACGGCATTAGCAAAAGTCTGGGATACTGACTGGGAGTTCGCTACTGTTAATGCCTCAGATATAGCGTTAGCAAAGGTTTGAGCTACGGATTCAGAATCTGCTACCGATAATGCTTCGGATATGGCGTTAGCAAAAGTTTGAGCTACCGACTGAGAATCTGCTGAAGTTAAGGCTTCAGATATAACGCTTGCAAAGGCTGCTTTTACTGACGCAGAATCTGCGGCGCTTAATGCTTCTGAAATGCTTGTTATAAACGTGTAAAGAAAACTACTAGAGTCCGCCGTAGATAAAGCTTCTGATATAGCGCTTGCAAATGTGGCAGTTACCGATTCTGAATCTGCTGATGTTAAGGCTTCTGTAATAGCCGAGTTAAATATTTTAACTACAGACTCTGAATCTGCTGATGTTAAAACTTCTGTAATTGCGGTAGCAAACGTTTGGGCTACGGACTCTGAATCGGCAGCGCTTAAAGCTTCTGTAATTGCATTAGCAAATGTTTGGGCTACAGACTCTGAGTCAGCTATTGTGGCGTTTTCTGATATAGCCGAATTAAATATTTTAACTACAGACTCTGAATCAGCGGCTGTTACAGGCTCAGATATTAGGTTTGACGATGATTGTGTTGCGCTTTCTGAGTCAGCTGAAGTTACTGTTTCTGTAACGGCGCCGGTAAAAGCGTTAGTTGGTTTAAATGCTACAGCATAAGCATCAAGCGCTGCTGATTGGGCCGTAGTACCAGTATAAGAAGTCGTAGTTCCTGCTGAGGCTTGGTTAATATCAACCACCAGCATACCTGTTGTAGAGGTGGTTCTAGATTGACTAACCCGTTGTGTTGGCCCAGTTGGTGCAGTCCATGCTCTTGCTCCGCCAAAAAGAGCTGTTGCGCCACCATAAATACTTAATACCAAATCTGCTGCTGCGGTAGTTGTGGTGGTGTTGGTAGCAACGGAAGTAGCCGATGCCGTAGCGACTGTACTTACAACATCAAATACGGCTGTTCCGCTATAGGCTAAAACTACTGCGGCTGTGGCTGTATTGGAATTAGAAACCGTTTGCGCTGTCTCAGATGCCCCTGCAACCTTATACCATATTGCCGTAAATGGGCTGGCATTATGAAGAGCAATTTGTGTATAGCCTGTAGGAGCAGCACTAAAAGTAGCCCCAGAAGTACCTACAATGATTAATAAGTTACCAGCAGATATACCGGTTGGAAGCGCTGGAGTAGGATTAGAACCAGTTGAGACCGCACCTACGTTAACAAATGCCCATGCCATAGCTAGCTCTGATTATCGTTTATTGGAGTCCAGTCATCTTTTTCTTCATCATTGATGATTGTCCACGGGTTAAGTTTAGTATTATCTACTAAAGAATAATTTTGTAATTGCGTATTATTTATGTTTGTCCAACTAGAACCACCATTTGAATTAATTGAATTATAGTTTGGATTTTCACTATCAATAATATTGTTCCAAGCAGAGATAACTGCATTGTTGATTAAATTAAAGTTTGGATCCTGACTATCATTAATTTTTATCCATGCAGCAGATAATAAAATATCAATAACATTAATGTTTTCTAGTATTGTTGTATTAAATATTTTTATAGTTTTCTCAAAGTCTTGAGCAAAAATATTTTCATTAATAAACGTACTAAAAATACTTACTACAAACTCAGCATCAGCCAAAGACATAGACTCTGATATAGCAACCACAGCACCAAATACGGCCTTTTCAGCATCCAACAAAGATAGAATAGGTTCAGATATGCTAGATGAAAAGTTTGCTGAAGACGATGCGCTGTCTAAGATGCTTACTATGTTTTCAGATATGGCAGAAGCAAATGCGGCTATTACTGATTCTGAGTCCGCCAATGTGGTAGATTCGCTAATAGCCGAAGAGAATGCTGCAAGTACCGTTTCTGCATCAGCTATATTTAATGCCTCTGTAATAGCGCTAGAGAATGTTACTGCTAATGACTCGGAATCAGTTTCAGCGGAAATAGCCTCAATAATAGCTACTGTAAACGTTGCTATTACCGCTTCTATATCAAGTTCTGTTAGTATATTTTCTGATATAGCGCTGGCAAAAGAAGCTACAACTGACTGAGAATCTGCTGGCTGTATATCTTCTGAAATAAAGGAGTTGGCTATAAGTATTGCAACTGCTTCTGGAACTGATGTTGAAGTAGTTAAGTAGTCAGCAAATCCACTAGCGCCAAACGGTAATGCAGCAAATGCTGCAGGTGTGTTAAGTGTCTGTAAATTAATGTTAATGTTTTCGGCAATCGCCGTTAACAAAGCTGCCGTAACGCTTTCAAAATCTGCAGAGTCTATTGCTTCTGTAACAGCCGTGGCAAACGTCGCATTAACAACGTCTAAATCGTCGGCATTAAAATTTTCTGATATTGCGCTTAAAAATGATGCGGTTACAGATGGCGTATCTGCTGGGCTTATATCTTCCGATATGCTAGAGGCAAAAGCTGCTACAACCGATTCAAAATCAGCAATACTTAAAGCTTCGGAAATAGCGGCTGAGAAGGTTGCGATAACGGATTCGCTATCGGTTTCTGTAAGGATGGCTTCAACAATCGCTGCTGAGAATGTAGCCAATACTGATTCAATATCAGACTCAGTAAGAATTGCTTCTGATATAGCTGTTAGTAGTGTGGCAGTTACATTTATAGAATCATTTGGCTGTATATCTTCCGTAATAGAAACAGAAGTAACAAAAACTGCAATAGCATTAAATATTGATTGAACAATTATTGACTGACCAGCAAAAGCGCTATCACCAAAAGCAAATGCAGCAAAGGCAGCGGGGTTGCTTATTGTGGTTATATCAACGCCAATAGCTTCATTAATATCTACACCATATGATGCCAATATAGACAACACATCATTTAAAGTTAAGTCTTCTGAAATGCTTGAACTAAATGTTGCGTTACCACTTGCTGAGTCTGCTGGGTTTAAATTTTCTGTAATAGCGCTTAGGAATGCAGCAAGAACAGACTCGTTGTCGTTTAAACTTATGTTTTCTAATATTGAATAAAAGAATGTTGCTACTACAACGTTTATATCAGCTACCGTAGCCGCCTCAGTAATTGCGCTAACAAACGCCGCTGTTGCATTTGGCGTATCACTTATATTGGAAATAGCCTCAGTAATAGCTTGAGCATAAGTTGCTAAACCAACAGGGCTGTCTAGTATTGTGCTTATGTTTTCAGATATAGCGCTAGAAAATGAAGCTAATACCGATGGCGTATCTGCTGGATTTACATTTTCATTAATTGCAGAAACAAAAGCCGTTGTAACAGAATCTAAATCGGCAATATTTAAAGCTTCTGATATGGCTGCCGAGAATGTGGCAATGACAGATTCACTGTCTGTTTCAGTAAGAATCGCTTCAACAATGGATGCGCTAAATGTTGCAATTACGGAATCTATATCCGTTTCGGCTAGAATTGCCTCTGCTATTGCACTTAAAAAAGCGGCTGTTACTGAAGGTGTGTCTGCAGAACTTAGGTTTTCAGATATAGAATTAGCAAAGGATGCTTTTACTGATTCAGAATCTGCTGGGCTTAAAGCCTCTGATATAGCGTTGGCAAATGTGGCATTTGCTGCAACAACATCTGCTACTGTAACTGCCTCTGAAATACTAACGAGGTAGCTAGTAGCACTAAATGCTAATGCCGCAAATGGTACTTGGGCAAACCCCGCATAGCCAAACATTTCACAGTACTACCCATCTGGAGCCACTAGAAACTGTTACTGAAACACCTGAGGCAACTGTTATTGGACCTACAGAAAGCGCTCCTGTACTTGATGGAACTGTATAGTTTGAAGACACAGAAAGTCCGTTTTGGAAAAATGGTGAGGTACTTAAAGTAATCGTACCCGGTAAAGTAACGTTTAAAGATGCGTCTTCGTATACTGCTCGCTCTGAAGGGTATGTAACAAATATGTTAACAGTGCCGCTAAATGTAACAGCGCTTCCAGAGTTGGATGACGACAATATGGTAGTGCGAGTTAAAGTTGGCCCCGTAGTTGAGTACGTACCAATACCTACTTCCCAGTTACCAGAACCATCATACGCACTGTAGTACGTTGTGTTACCGTTGCCGATAACCGAGAATGACTGGAAGCCAGTAACAGTACCTACAAGACTAAAGCTTATGGTAGTGTTGGCTGTTCCAGTCTGCTGTACTCTATCGTATAGCGCCAGAGCCATGTCAGGCTCCTATTAGCTAGTCGCTGTGGTTGTGTAAGTAATTGCTAAAGAGTCACCGTTGGAAACAATCTTGCTACCACCAGTAAATGAACCAGCGCTATATAAAACGCCAGTAGTTGCACTTACAGTTGCAGAAGCAGATGCACCGCCGTTAATAAAGCAACCAAAAATAGTAGCGCTTGACAACATACTGAATGTCAAAGCTGCAGCGTTTTTAGTAACGATATTGGATGGAGAAGCTTGTCCGCCATTGGTAGACGCGTTCCAGTTTGGTGACTGACGAGCAGCATATACGCTAGTTGCTGGCTCATACCAACCCGCATGGGTAACCATAGTATCTGACTGGAAATAGTTAGCAGTAGCCGATGCGCTGGTTACTAAACCAAGATAGTTTGCGCCAGAAGCTGTACCGCCACCAGTACCAGTTGTACCAAAGTAGTAGTCAAATAAAGATTGTTTACCTACAGCAGTTACTAAGTTAGGAGCTTTTTCTTCCCACTTTAAATTGCCTTCGCTGTCAAAACACTTTACATCATAATAGCCTTGTACGCCAAAGCCATCATTAGAGCCAGCGCCACGGGTAACAGTAGCAGTACTGACATCACCATAATTCGATTTTTCCATTTAAAACTCCTAACTAATTGTTAATACTGCTGTGGTTGATGTTGCCGTTGGGAAAGTAACGGTAAACGTATTTGAACTGGTAATTGTGCTACCAAAGTTCAAAATAAAGCAAGCCGCCCCAGTAGTGCTATTATATACTAATGCACCATTAGCGGAAATACTACCATTCCAAGTCACATTATTAAATGAGATGTACGCTATATTATTCGTGGTATCTTGGGTTGGGGGGTTAGATATTGTCAATATTTGACCGCCAGCCGTATATCCTGACCCTGTAGCTTCATTGGTAGTGGTATAGGCTGTGGTGGTATTGTTTAGATTGGCATTCCCGTTATAAAGGGCTATTTTGTAGGTATAAGGGGAAGTTAGGGTAAAGTTCTCTAAACCCGACAAAATATTGGCTTTAAATAAAGTGGTCTGGCCTTGGACGATTGGCATTATGTATTAACCTTTAACTTGGTTTGACCATCTCTGTATGCATCACCACGCTCTAAGCCATCGCCTAAACGTTTCATTTCGTTGAGAGCTTCTTGGAATTTATCTTCGTAATACTTAATAATATCCTGCTCCTGCTTTTGGAAAAGCATAGCTTCCCGCATAGCACCATAAAACAGCACGGGATCGTAGTTGTCGCCAAGCCAGCTAGTGCCAGTAGGATTATTGGTAGTTGCTACAGAAATGGTAAATCCTGATCCAGTTCCACCAATAGAAGAGGTTGCTGCGCTAAGTACATCCCCAACCTGATAGAAACTACCGCCATTTTGTAATGTAACGGATGACACATTACCGCTACCATTAACTAAGATATCCGCAGTTGCGCCAGAACCCGATCCACCAGTTAGTGGGATATTTTGGTATAAGCCGGGGCTATATAATGTACCAGCGGTGAATGAGGCATTCAAAGTAGCAACAACACCCTGAACAATGGATACTGGATAGTAGAAATAATGGAGTTCTACGCTGTAACTTTGGTCAGGAGTTGGGCCGACAATAGCGGTTAGCTGATTGTAATTAGTAATAGAATTGCCAAAAATAGCGTAGTACTTAGGTAAACTCCAGCTAGACGAGCCATTATTGGGGTACGCTTCACGGATAAAGTTAACATCTTTGTTAAGTAGGTAAGTGTAGTTTCCGCTTGAGTCAACGACAGCAATCGAATAAGTGGAAAGCCAGTCAAACGGCAAAGTTAAATACTGGTTTCCATATGAGAATGTGCCTGTGACGTTCTTGCGTAATGATGGAATCTGAACCGCATTGTAAATACGAAGTTCCGCCTCTTCAACAAAGAAGGGAATATTTGCTACAAACGTTGTTTCGCTTGTTTGAGCGTAAGTCTGTATGTTATTTACAAGCGTTTCGTAATTCATTATGCCATCGGTCCACGAGCAATACGGCCTTTGGTAGCAGCACCATTACCGCGAGTTTCAAGACCTTCGGTTTTTACCTTGCCAGTACCATATGCAACGCCATTTGTTAATGGATCGCTAATAGATGCGTCTTTGGCTGACTTGGTTCTACCGTATTCGCCATCCTTCATAACTTCAGTGCCATCAACAGCTTTGCCAGCCATTGTATGTGGTGCAGCATAGGCACTAGCGGGTTTATCATCACGATTTTTACCAACCACCAATTTAGAAGAATTTTTGGTAGTAGGCTTTATATTTTTTGCGGTTGCCATATTAACGACCTCTTGAGCTAGATTTCTGATTAGCTACACGAGCCATATTGCGACCCATGCTGCGTAAATTAGACTGAGTTACGCCACCCTTAGCCATCTTCTTAACATCCATGCCGCCCTTTTTGAGTTTTAGCTTGGTATGTTTTCCGGGATGCTCTTGAGCGTCGTGTTCTTTTATTGCTTTTCTGATTTCTTTATCAGCCATAGCTTTGTCTTGTTTCATGTCTTCTTTTTTGGATTCCATCTTTGCCATTTTTTACTCCTAAGTTGTTGTTACTGTTACTGAGTTAATATTACCATTGCCTACTAAATAATTAGGAGTAAGCTTCCTATCATATCCACTAGAACCACCTACTGGATACCAGCCCCACTGTATAACTCGACTTCCGCCTTCTGGGTAACCGGCTTGCGAAACATTTGTTCCACCGCCCTGCTGCACCTGCAAGCCACTTGGTCCAGACGCATAATAACTAATATCAGGTCTTGGTTCACGAACCGCCTGAGGGTCATTAACCGGATACATACCCAAACGCAACTGCGGATGATCTGGATCCCAACACTCAGGACACACTTTAATGCTGACCAACTTGGTCTTGATTGTTAGCTTTTTTAATTCTACTAACTTATATCTTTGACCACATCTATCACATTCAGCAATACTGTGTTTGGCTGATGCATACTTAGTTGGCATACTTACCTCGAATAAAACAAATTACGAGGCACAAATCTAATTGATACATCTTCTCTATCTTCTTCAATAGCCTGTTGCAACTGTTCCATGTACTCGGCTTTTAAACCCATTGCGCGCTGAATATCCATATTAGGTAGCTTCATTGCCAAATAGTAAGACAATCCAGCCACCAAGCAGGTAATCCAACGAAATGGTATATCTTGAACATATACACCAGTACCAGAGTCTTGAACCCGTCTCATACGCCAATAAACGAGCGTATACGGCGTTGAATTGTCTGGGGTAGGCCATACTGCCAAGCTCGGTAATTGCTGGTCGTAAATCGCCGCTCCTACATTATGTGATGCTGCTGTAGTATTGTACTGTCCACGGTAGCAGTTTAAAAGCTGGTTTCCTGAAATATTGACATATCCAATAATTTCGTTATCAATCTGCACAAAACCAGTTGACCGCATATTAAATGTAGAGGTAAGGGTAATTGTGGTAGCTGATGGGGTCAAGGTAGCCGCCAAACTTACGCCAGAATAAATATTAGAGTTGCCAGTCTGACGGTTGTACCAAACTTGAATTGGGCGACCATATGTCAGCTTATTAGGTATCGTAGAGTAAGTAGACTCTGAAATACGATTGAGGTTAATATCTTGCTGATTAGATGAACTAGCATTATTCGTGCGAGTAACCAAGTCTAAAATATCAATCGTATCAGCGCCAACTGGATATATAGCTTGACCATATACCAGCGGGATAGAGATTTCTTCTACTGTCCAAAAGTTAATACCGCGATTAGCCCACTCAATCGTTAATAAATTGATAGACCGCTTGGCAGTTTTAAGGTCATATCCAGTGCGTAACTGCGAGCCACATCTTTCGAATGCCTCTTCCACCAATTCAGTTAAATCTAAATTAAAAGTAGAATTACCGCTTGTATATGCCATTATTTTTTCTTCATGCCTTTAAGGGTTTCAGCCAATCTAGCTCTCTGCCCTAGTTTGCCGGGTTTCTTTGCCGCCGCAGCTAGTTTCTTAGCAGGAATAGTCTTGCCTTCCTTAACGCCTAATTCTTTTTTTAATGCACCGGGCTTTTTAATAGCCTTCTGTATCCATTTTTCTGCCATCATTTGCTCCTTGCAGCTCTCATATTGTCAACGAGATTTGGGTAAGGTCTGCCTGCTGCTTTAGCCATTGCTTTAGCTTTAGCTTTCTTTTCAGAAGACATCTTCTTTGGTTTACCTAATCCTTTTGGACGTGGTTTATCCCAAACTTCGCCGCCTTTTGCATAAAGGTCAACATCATTCGGATTATCCGTACGCTGGATAACCTTTTTCTTAGGCATTTTGGAAGGGCTAATTGCGCCCATTCCACGACTAGCTTTCATTACTTCTTGCCCTTAGCATAACCACCGCCACACATTGCTTTAACGTGTTCGTGGTGCAACTTGTGACCAGCAGCGTGTTTCTTGAAATGCTCGTGGTGTTGAGCGTGTCCGTCGCCGCCATGATACTTTTCCATATGCTCTGGGTGAATCATATGCTCTTCAGCTTGTATATCTTTAGAGATTGGTGGGTGATCCATTTTCATAATATTTCCTTTATTAGCAATATTTACCGCGGGTTTTTCCCTTTTGTGCAATACCATCAGCACGGGATGATGCAGTACCGCCAGAAGCCATC
>Ga0208253_1000254_pt1 | contig 23453 bp, 28 predicted proteins | sample CryBogCBE10Oct08_FD_184573 | JGI IMG/M metagenome (GOLD analysis project Ga0208253, IMG submission 184573) | Freshwater microbial communities from Crystal Bog, Wisconsin, USA - CBE10Oct08 (SPAdes) | ecosystem: Environmental > Aquatic > Freshwater > Lake | place: Crystal Bog, Wisconsin, USA...
ATATAGAATGAAAAAGATACCAATGTTAGAACGGTTTGCCGCACAGAGTCTGGTCGAACATGAAGGTGAATTGATATTCAGCAAAGAAAAGTTCGCCGAGTTGATTGTGAAAGAATGTTGTGATATTGCTGATCAAGTAGAACGAGCAGACATGGATTCTTATGTGAGCAAATATATTAAGGCACATTTCGGAGTTGAAGAATGAACGATCGAATTGAAAATTGTTTATATCAAGCAGGTTTAACCGCACAAGGATGTTGGGACGAATTTGATGACTATGCTCGACAAGGTATAGAAAAGTTCGCCGAGTTGATTGTGAAGGAATGTGTTGATTGTGCTCGCGGAGCAGGTCTTGCTGACGACGTTGCAGTACGAAATACACTTGGATTCAATGATGGTATTGCAGAAGCAGTAACTCATATAAAGAAACATTTCGGAGTTGAACTATGATTATTTTAAACACATCAAATCGTCCCGCACCGCCGGTGAATACTGCATCCAATTTAAATATTGTGTATATCACAGACTTTGCACCTGGTTCTCCACCTGCCAACAATATCTTCCTGGCCTATCAAATAGCACAAGGGTCACATCCCGGTTCTGCTATTTTAATAAATACACCTTTCTATACGGCACCAGATACACCGCAGTATACAGCCATGCCGTCAATCACAAGTGTGCTCAAACCGCCGGTTGCACCAGTGTATGATGCCAACTATGCCATGCTGGTAGGAACCAATCCACTGGGTGCCATATTGGGGTACAATGCTCCTCTTCTCAATCCTATACATTCATGAACATAGACGATTTAATTCATATCTTTCGCCCTCAGATCCAACAAGGCACTAAAAAATTACACTACATGTTGATAGAAGACCTACATGTAAAAATACAACATCATCCTGTGGATAGATTGGAAGAGTTGATTCCAGTATTAAAAAATTTCCAATTTGAAGGCTACAAGCCCGGGCATATAGCGAGATTTATCAAATGAAAGAATATCTAATCGAATTTGATGTGTCTTTGTGGACATACGTGTTATACTACCGGAGTGAGAAGTATACATTAAAAACTCTTGACCGCAGGCGAGCACATGAATTGGCAGAATTAAAAATGTCATGTGTAAACAGACAGGAAACAAATCATAATGAAACAGTTTTTTGATTGGTGTAAACAATACTATGTAGAGATTACATGGTTTCTCATAGGCTGGTTGGTGCTGTCTGCCATGATCAATATTGGTAATGAAAATTATCTTGTGGCATTCACTAACATAGTGCTGGCAGGTGCCAATTACTTACTTTATAGGAACAAATTATGATCACAATCAAACAATGGATGGAACTGGTTGACTACAGAATCACCGAAGGTACTGATTATCTTCTAGCAGGTCAAAGTCTTTTTTCACTGAATTCCTGGAACAGCCGTTACAGCGATGGTGGCTACAGCATGGAGATTGTGTTTGATCAAAAGACACAAGATGTGTACTTGGTAGAAGTGTGTGATTATCAACGCAATCGTGCCTACAGATTGATCAATCCTGCCCACGCAGATCTTGAATATAACAAAACTGCCTGGGACGATGTAGAATGGACAGATCTTGACGTTGAAGCAGACTGGTTGGAAAAAGCCACTGCTATCATTGCTGGCGAAGATTATGATACTCGTGTGCAAATGACCATTGACCTACCACATGATCAACTGCACAAACTCATGCTACAGGCACATGAGGCAGATATCACGCTGAATCAACATATTGTAAAAATTCTGCATGGGGTCATGGAAGATCGCCGTCTAGAAGAAATCGCCGAATCAATCGCACCCAGGGCAAACTTCCGTGATTAGTAGTATCATTAACGTAGATAAAAAGTGGATGTATATCTCAGGAAATCTTACCACTAGTTCCGTATACATGGATTACAACAAGTTTCAACAGAGCATTGCTGGGCAAGTTAGATACAACGGCAGCCAATTTGAAGTCAACGATGGCAACAGTTGGAAAACTCTCTACGACAACATGGTAGAAGTGGGGCTATCACCGTCAGCACAAGAAGCTCTGGCCTGGGCAGAAAAAAAGATGGCCGTGGAACGCCAAGCAGAAGAATTGGCCCGACACAATGTTACAGTCAAAGACGCTTTAGATCTTTATCAACAACAGATTACAGATGCTGAACAGCAACTAAAAATGGTTGTGGCATTGGTACAAGATCATGCCCAATCAGTTTAACCAAAAAGCCCGTTTACAGGGCTTTTTTGATGACAAAAATATTTTCTAAAACGATTTAACAAGTAAATATCTACATGGAAGACACAACACAACCCGTAACAATCACAATTCAGGATCTCGATGTACTTAAAAACATTGTGGATCTTGCATCAGCTCGCGGCGCGTTTCGCGGAGCAGAACTAGCCGAAGTTGGTGCAGTTTATAATAAGCTGACTCAATTTCTTGAAGCAGTAGTAGCACAGGCCAAAGCACAAGCTGATGCAACAGAACAATCAACCAACACAGGAGAATAACATGGCATTTATAAAACACGTGGGCAAAATAGGAGATCGCAAAGTTTGCGTATTGTTTAGACAGGTGCCTGGTGAGGATCACATGTGTTTGATCATTCATCCCGAAACACTACCTGCACATTGGCAAGATGCAGTGCAAAAAGTCATTGAAAGTGATATTGGGCAGCAGGCCGAAGAACTAGCAGATGCGCTACATCGCAGTCTACTGCCAGATGGTCGTCCTATCTTGGAAACATTCCACAACGAGCGCATGATCAAAAAAGTGCGTACCGCAGATGTGATTATGACTCCCAATACCAATTCCAGTATTAGACTGGATGAACTCAACAAAATGTTGAATGAAATGAAACAAGGCGCAGACGCTATCAAACGCATGGCACAAAATGATGCCAGTCGCGGCATGGTTGAGCCCGGAGTCAAACGTGCTGCCGAGGCCGAGTACAAACGCGGCCAAGCACAAAAAGCAGATCCCAACTATGTGGCACCTCCTGTGCTGACCGCTGGCCAAGACGGTGCACTCACTGATCGCGACATTGCAGCCAACATGTTGGCACAGGCCAAGGCCATGGAACTCAATGCCAAACAAATGGTAGCCGAAGCAGCTCGCATGAAGAAAGATGCTGAACGTATGGATCCCACTGTGAATGCTAAAAATGCCAAAACAGCTAAATTAGAAGCCACAGTTTCAGCACCTGTAACTGAATCTGCACCCAAAGCTCGACGTTCTAAGGCCAAAGTAGTAGATGCCACAGTTCAGTGATGAATTTTTAGACCAATGGGAACAGATCATTGCAGGTGTAAGCAAAACTGAAGTTCCTTTGGAATGTATTAAGAAAGTTATTCTTAAATTTCCTGGTCGACAACAACAAACTATCAATCTACACACTCTGAGGAAACAAGGTCTTGATTACAAAGATATCGAAGCCTTGTTAACCAGAACTTTCACTGATCTTGACGACAAAATACGAGATGTTGATTTTGTCGTAGATATCACTGCCGTGGCAGAAATGGTTCAACCCGAAACAGATAAACTACTAAAGAAATTATGAATGTACGATTACTGTCTTACAGCCAACCTACAGACCAGTTTAGAGATATGGGAATTGAAAATGCACAAGAACTTATTGCGTATTGTGCCCGTGTGTCAAATCCTGCCAATCAACTGAATACAGAAACCAGTGAAAAGCTCATCCGATACCTCATCAAAAACTCGCACTGGAGTCCACTCGAAATGGTTTCAGCCTGCATGGAAATTACGGCAACACGAGATATTGCACGGCAAATCCTACGCCACCGATCATTCAGCTTCCAGGAGTTTAGCCAACGTTACGCTGATCCAACGCAGGATCTTGGCTTTGTATTCAGAGATGCCAGAAAGCAAGACACAAAGAATAGACAGAACAGCATAGCACTAGATGTTCAAAACAACGACGATGATCGGCGCTTGGCTTATCAATGGGAGCAGTTGCAACAAAATGTTATCAATCAAGCTCGCACTGCCTACGAGTGGGCCGTTAGCATGGGTATTGCCAAAGAACAGGCCAGAGCAGTACTGCCAGAAGGACTCACTGAAAGTAGACTGTACATGAATGGTACCTTGCGTTCATGGATACATTTCGTTGAATTGCGTAGTGCCAATGGAACGCAACTAGAACATCAGCAAATAGCTCTTGAATGTGCCAAGGTTATTGCAGAAATATTTCCCATGGCCACCGAACTAGTTGCACAAGTTTGACAAGTGTGCTAGAATGTAGATATGTTACAGACTTCTACAAACACCGATGAAAAATGGTCTGAGTTATTCCAGGCACCGTACACAAAAATTATTGACGGCAAAGCTGTAAAATTTTCTGATGTCATGGTTCACTCGTTCCCCATGGGTGATGTAGAAGATCCTGATCTTTATGCGGCTCAACCCTTGTGGGAATGGCAAGAAACTGAAGCAGGCTCATGGGTAATGGCACACGCTGTAGATAAACCCTACTGGGTTCGGCGAGCAGACACTTATAATTATGGATTTAGATATTATATATTTGCACGATTAGTAGAATCTGATCAAGTGTATTGGCAATTAAAATGGGGAAACAAATGAATATTTTAGTAACAGGTGGTTGTGGATTGATTGGACACAACGTAGTACATCTATTAGAGCAACTAGGACACGAAGTCTCTATCATTGACAATCGAACCACATATGGATTGGTACCTGAGACTGAGATAAATTATCTCATGCATGAACGGTTAAAAAAAGTTAAATCTCGATCGATCTACAAAGAAAATATCGAAACTGCGGTAACTACAGATTATATTATAGCCAAACACAAACCTGATATTGTGGTACATATGGCCAGCTTTCCTAGACAAAAAGTTGTAAATGTAAATCCTGCCTGGGGCAGCAAAGTCATGATGGAAGGCCTTATCAATGTACTTGAAAGTTCTCGCAAACACGGTGTTAAAAAAGTCGTGTACATTTCTAGTTCAATGGTGTATGGTGACTTTTCTGATGATGTCTCAGAAGACGCAGCATGTAATCCGATTGGGCAGTACGGAATTATGAAACTAGCAGGAGAACACCTTGTCAAAGATTATGCACGTCGTGGCAGTTTTGATTATACTATTATTCGCCCTAGTGCTGTATATGGGCCACTTGATGTTGAAGATCGAGTTGTTGCCAAATTCATGCTGGCAGCCATGCGAGGAGGAATCCTTAAAGTCAACGGAGCAGGAGAAACCCTAGACTTTACCTATGTTGACGACGCGGCCACTGGTATTGTTGCTGCGGCCTTGAGTGCAAATACCACAAACAAAACGTACAATATAACAAAAAGTCACAGTGTTAGTTTAAGTCAAGCTGCCAACATGATTGTTGATATTGTGGGCTCTGGCTCAATTGAAATTCGTGACAAAGATGCAGACTTTCCCAGTCGCGGTGCATTAAATATAGATGCGGCTCGCAGAGACTTTGGATTTGCCCCCCGAGTAGATGTTCGTGACGGATTTGAAAATTACTACACTTGGCTTAATAATTCCGTTTACTGGCAATCAAAGTTATGAAGATACCATTTACTAAATTACATCAACAGTATTTGGATTGCAAAGCAGATATTGATGCTGCTATTGCTGACATTATTGCTACAAGTAGTTTTATCACTGGGCCATATGTTGATAAATTTGAAAAGAGCATGGCTGAATATTTACAAGTTGACGATTGTGCCAGCACAGGGTCTGGTACCATGTCATTGGTGTGTGCACTACGTGCACTGGGCATTGGAACAGGAGATGAGGTGTTGACAACTCCACATACTTTTGTGTCCACCACTGAAGCTATCGTTATTGTGGGTGCTACTCCTGTGTTTGTTGACATCGATCCTGATACACATTTGATAGATCTCGATCTACTAGAGACAAAAATTACATCATTGACCCGAGCTGTTTTATTTGTAGACATGTACGGTCAATGTCCTGATTTAGATCGTGTACGAGAAATTTGCACCAGTCACAAGCTCTACATGATAGAAGATGCAGCTCACACACTGGGAGCACAATGGAAAAATAAACCCATTGGTAGTCAAGCCGATATCACTTGTTTTAGTTTTAGTCCTGTCAAAAATTTAGGTGCAATGGGAGATGCTGGATGTGTGACTGGCAGTCAAGAACTCATGTCTCGAGTGCGTATGTTTCGAGATCACGGAAGAATTGATCGATATGACATTGTGGAAATAGGATACAATGCTAGAATTGACAATATGCAAGGTGCTGTTGTATTGGCCAAGTTGCCAAAATTAGCTGACTGGGTTTCTCGTAAAAGAGAAATATGTAACCAGTATGATCAAGCACTCAATGGTATTGTCAAAACAATAAAACGCAATAGTTTGGTTGGACAAGGGCACTATGTGTACGTAATACAAACTGCTCAAAGAGACGAGCTTAGAAACTTCTTACATGATCGCGGAATTCAAACAAATATACACTATGCCACTACCACAAATCTTCAACCTGCCTATGCCAAATGGTATACATCGTGCCCAGTGGCAGAAAAAACTGTGTCAGAAGTTTTGAGTTTGCCTTGTTACTATAGTTTGACTCAACAGGAAATAAACTACATCATTGACTCTATAAAGGATTTTTTTCAATGAACATGTGGCTAGTAGGTGCAGGATATTGGGGTACCAAACTAATTGATAATTTAAAAAAGTTTGATATTACTGCTACTACTATTGACATACGTGATGGGCAAACCATTGACAATATCAATGATCAAGCCCCAGTTATGTTGGCCACACCAGCGGCACAACATTGTGAACAGGCTTGCAAATTGCTTGCAAAAGGGTACGATGTGTATGTAGAAAAACCCATGGCAATGACATTAGATCAGGTTGAAAAAATTAACAATTGTCTACAACCTGGACAACTACTCATGGTAGGACATTTATTCATTCATCATCCACAACTGCAAGTTATCAGTGATTTAATCAGTGCTGGTACCATTGGCAACTTGACTCATATAACCAGTCAACGGTTGAATTGGGGTATATATCAAACTGCCATTGATCCTTTGTTAACGTTGGCCACTCACGATATTTCCATAGTGTTGGCACTAGCAAACAATGTTGTTGCTGTACAATCAGCTACTGCATGGAATTACAGCAGTAATTCTCAACCTGATCGTGTATGGTTTTCTGGTACTTGCGGAGCAGTAACTTTTGATATTGACGTTAGTTGGCATTGGCCTGCCAGAGTTAGACAAACACTATTAATTGGTACCCAGGGTCAAATTGTTTGGGATCAGGATAGCAATATTGTCACTGTGTTCAAAAACAAAATTGAATTTGGTCGAGCAGTAATAGATAGTACGCCACAAGTCTACCAATACGATTATGAATTGTCCCCATTGGAATGCGAAATTGAACACTGGATAAATTGTCTGCACTCTCGTCAAGAACCCAAAACAAATATTGAATCAGCAAGATTAGTTGCACAAGTTATCGATCAAGTACAAAAATTAATCTAACTCTCCATACCGAGTAACAAAATAATTTCTAAGCCACTGCCAATGGAAAGATTGCTTTAGTATTTCTAGTTGCTGATTGGTAGATTTAAAAAATTCCACCCCATCGTTGGCACCTTGAATACACCAATTTGCATATGGCCCATGAGCTCGACTAGTCCATATATTTAATCTATAAGCGCCCTCCACAGTAGGCGTTATACTTTCAAAATAAGCCAACTTGGCACATTCTCTAAATGCAGTTCTCCAGGTATGATACGGAGACTGATCAAATGATCCGTAGCAACTGAGTTCTGGCACAGTTTCGTGAGCAAAACTCAATGTGTAATCAATGCCAAAATTTCCTTGCGCATTGATTTGTCTTATTCCAGCTACATTGTAAAGTACAATTCCCATGTGTCCATATTCTAAATCATTTACTGTATTTTTAGCATGAAAAATGTAATGCTTGGGTTGTTGCATACGATCTGGAGCAAACGTAAAATCAAATTCTTCGTGTAACTTTGTTTTAGCAAACACTGCAAAAAACCAAGGAGTAGTTGACACATCTGCGGCTGCTGCTTTGGCCAATTCCATACCAGACACTCCATGAACTCGTTTGGCTTGAGAGAATTTGTTACTTAGCAATTTCCAATTATTGTCAGCATCTGGTTCATCATAGGATATAAACACAATGTCTTGTAGCTGAGACACAGTTGATTTCTTGTAAGATCTATCAATATATGGATAATCATACACTTGTTTTTTTATATAAGAAATTGCAGATCGGGGCACAATCAAAGTCTCAGCTGCATTGTCCAATGGAACAACTGTTTTGGTTTTTTCTCTCCACAAAGGCACAGTGACCGTGGTCTCTTGTGTGTCATTGGTAGTAAACAATGCCAATGGTCCAGCCCAGTCTTGTGTTTGAATAATGTTTACATGCGTGTCATTATTATGTTTGATCACTGGCAAAGGTCTTCGTGGCACTGATTGATCAACAAAGTTCAAATCATACCATTCCAATAATGCACAACGATCAGCTCGATACTGAAATGTAGGCACATGCATAAAAAATGTGTCGCCAAATTTTTCATTGTTTGATTTGAAAACATGCAACATACCTGCTTGCCACTGTTCTGGGTGCCAAGAAAAATCAAAATTAGAGTAATCACAAATACTGCTGCATATCCATATAAATTCTTCTTGAGAATTTTTAGCTATACGTTTGAGCACATCAAAGTAATTGTCAAAGTAGCGTACTGTTTTCGATACTCCAGAAATTTGTCCAGCGTTGTCATCCATGTGATCTATTTCATATATAGCAGCGGCTACCCGTTGAGATTGTATGCGAATTTGATCCACAAATTTTGTGTCTGTGGCTCCGGGCACAGTGTACACAGGGCCGCCTGTGCGTTGATGTTGTGTGCCAAATTGATAGATATAAGGAGGATCAGTGGCATCAGGATGCCAAGTCCAATCAAACGAATCCAAATTCATTCCATTGGGCACAGTCCAGTAACTGTCTACCAACGTTTTATTTGCTCGTGGATTTGCTATATATTTTATTTTTTCGGCACCAGGCACCAAATAGCAAGGACCACCAGTTTTTTGCCATTGTGTACCAAATTGATATATCAGTGGAGGATCTGTGGGATCTGGATGCCAACTATAATCCCAATTGCCAATGCCGTCGGGCGTAATCCATCCTTCATAGTTTTCAAGCCGTGTGATCACAGGATCAGCATGATGGGTAGTATCTGTGAATCCTGCAGTGGGCATGAGGTATGTTCCAGAATCTTTTTGCCATTGGCTAGCCCAGGCATGACATTGATTGGATTGCCATGGAACTGGTTCCCAAAGAAAATCAAAGCCAGAGTAGTCCGATAAGTAATTTATCCACCAGAAATATCTTGTACGACTTAGCGTTCTTGCGTGGTCAATATCAATTGCCAACTGTTCGTGGGGAAATACGTTAGGTTTTGTTCCAGAATAAAATACGTCAAACATAATGATTAGAATAGATGAAATTTACAACAACTTGTTTTGGCCATGGTTAAAACAAGAAAGGCCTGGCACAAGATTGTTTTTTTGCGACCCTCCGGGCAGCACACATCCTGATAATTTATTTAATCTTGGCATTGACGACATGATAGAAACTGATTATATATTTTTGCATGACCAAGAACCTATACACATGGATTTGCATAGGTTGTTATTTCATGCAGTAATTGATCAAAACATTGACCTTGTGACTGAACCCAATGGGCATGTGATAGTCAGCGAGCAAGGCGAATTTGTAGAAAAACTTTGTAGAGGCACAGGATGGCAAAGTCATTATTATTTTTATCATGGTTGGGCATGTAAAGATTGGTTTCGCGGGTACGATAAATCATTTTTAATTCCTCGTGCACGAGACCGTGCACCAACTTGTACATTTATCAGTCCCAATCGTATTATTGCAGGTAAACGTGATCATCGTGTGTTGTTTTTGTACAATGTATTTAAACATGGTATTGACAATAACTGGATATCAGCTCCTCGTACATGTGTGTACGAAAATGTAGACATTTCAGTGGTAGCCAGCAAGTATAATAACATATATCCAGACATAGAGCAAGTGTTTCAAACAGCAAATTTGCCCAGACTATTTCCTGGTGAGGAAACACAACCAATGACCAGTTGTTGGTTGACAAACTTTGATGAATCAGCAGACAGCTTGATTTATGTACCTACTGAAACAGTATACTTTGGTCGTCGATTGCACATAACAGAAAAAACATTCAAAGCCATTGCATTGGAAATGCCATTTATATTGGTAGCACCCGCACATAGTTTACGTTATATGAGAAGCTATGGTTTTCAAACCTTTCAAGGAATTTTTGATGAGAGCTATGACGACGAAACCGACGATATATTAAGAATTGAAAAAATAACCGAGTTACTTAAAGATTTAAATAACTTATCCGTGAAAGAAAGACAGCAAATACATCGTGCATGTTTGCCCATAGTGGAACACAATTTTGAACATTTTTATGGTACAGGATTTGAACAAATACTATGGGCAGAGCTCACCCACATGCTAGATAACTTTAAGACAGAAAGATAACATGATTAATGCATATACCAGTTGGCAACCGCTTGAAGAAGTCATTGTAGGAAGAGCATACACTCCCGACTATTTTGATTTCATTGACGATGCACAAGTTCGCAATCAACTACAACAGATACTAGCCGAAACTGAAGAAGATTTAGATAACTTACAACGTACCATTGAAGTCTACGGTGCCCGGGTACGTAGGCCCAACTTGATAGATAAAGATCAATTTCAAAATCTACAGTTACAAGGAAAAGGGGCACCTCTTCCTCCTTTGACTCCTAGAGACTGGCAAATAACTCTAGGTCAAAAACTACTACGTGTTTTGCCAATGACTGAACTAGATGAAGTCTGTGCAGACTATGCAGATCAGATTGTCAATCCTCACGGTGCAAAGTGGGATCCAGATTGTATTTTAAATGGTGCCAGTGCCAGCTGTATTGTGCGTGTAGGTCGCGATGTATTCTTTGACAACAGTGATTTTTTACGGCCGGAACAAACACAATGGATTGTGGACAATTGCCTAGGACCTGAGTATAGAATACACGAAGCAGTAACCGACGGTCACGGCGATGCAGTGTTTGCTATTTTAAAGCCAGGTGTGATACTATCTAGTAAACATGACATGCACTTACATCTAGCTGAAGATTTTCCAGGATGGGAAGTGCTAAAAATATGGGACTCTAGTATTTGGGCTGCCATGGAAGTTGGCAAGTTTAAATATGAAAAAAATCCAGGTGCTTGGTATGTGCAGGGGCAAACTCCCACACCTGAATTTACAACTTTTGTTGATACTTACCTGAACAAATGGACTGGATTTGTAGCAGAAACAGTGTTTGATGTTAACTGTCTTGTGCTGGATGAAGAAAACGTAATCTTCAGTGCCTATAACCGAGATGTATTTGATTTTTGTAAACGGCACAAAATTAATCCCATTGTGTCAGAATTAAGACACAGTTATTTTTGGGACGGCGGCATTAGTTGTTGCACACAAGATTTACGCAGGCGCGGCGGCTTAGAAACGTATCTCTAATATGTACTACATATCTGAAATCAAAAAATTACATTTAGAAATTTCTAGTCTGTGTAATGCATCATGCCCTGCTTGTCCTAGAAATTTTCATGGATATCCTTACAACAACGGATACATTGAGCGTAATTTGACGTTGGAAAACATTAAAAAAATATTTACTTCTGAGTTTATTCAACAACTAGATGAATTAATGATAAACGGAAATTACGGCGATATAGTAATGAATCCAGAAAGTGTAGATATTGTAGAACACTTTAGAAATTTAAATTCAACTCTGCGTATCACTGTTTCAACCAATGGTGCTGCAAGAAATAAACAATTTTGGCAACGTTTGGCCAAACTAGACACAAAAATTTATTTTTGTTTAGATGGCCTGGAAGACACACATAGCTTATATCGTATAAACACTGTGTTTGATACTGTGATTAAAAATGCCAAAATTTATATCGAACACGGCGGCAATGCGGTATGGAAAATGATTCCGTTTGATCATAATCGTCATCAAATCGAACAAGCTCAACAAATGAGTCAACAACTGGGGTTCAGTAATTTTATTGTTACAGATTACGGTCGTAGCAATACTCCGGTGTTTGACAAGCAAGGCAAGTTATCCCATGTAATTGGATCGCCCGAACACACTGATTTTTCTAAGATGTTCAGCTATGTCAAAAGTAACAGTGCTCACGATATGACTAATATGCCAATTATACCAATCAAGCCATTGATTACTTGTAGTGTAAAAGCTGAAAAATCTATATATGTATCCAGTACAGGTGACGTTTATCCATGTTGTCACACTGGTGATACAGTTAACAATAGAAAAAATTGGCAGATAAAAAATCTCACGCATGAAAACAATGCATTAGAGTACAGTTTAGAACACTGTATCAAATGGTTTGATGCAATCGAAACGTCATGGGAGAAATCTAGTTGGGAACAAGGAAGATTAATAACTTGTAATAATGTATGTGGCCAGGAATAATTACGAACATACTTTTATGTCATAAAGATCTTGAAATCTGTCTGCATCTGCACGATCATTGACCATTGGCTCACCACGTATATTTAAACTGGTATTTAATAGCATAGGGCACCCAGTCATAACAAACCATTTTTCTAAGAGTTCTCTAATGCCTGATCCATCTGGTGGAACAGTCTGTATGCGACTGGTATTGTCATGATGCACAATAGCAGGATATAAGTCTGGAAACTTACAACGGCCGACGAGCTGCATATACCTGCTGTCACTCCAGCCGCTAGGCATATCAAAGTTATTGCCGACGTGCTCTTCCAGTATAACTGGCGCAAACGGTCTAAATTTTTGTCTACGTTTAATTTCATTGACTCGATCCTTTATTTCTGTACCTCTAGGGTCCGCAAGCAAGCTTCTATTGCCTAAGGCTCTCGGCCCAAACTCTGCTCGACCACTAGCCACCCCAACAATATGATCACTAAGAAGCCGATCAAGTATATCATTAGTTGGATAGCAGCCATCGATATTATGCCCAAGAGAAGCACTATGCCAATTAATAGGTCCGCCATATGCCAATGCTGCGGCGCCAAGGCTAGAACCAGCATCACCAGGATTAGGCATAATCCAAATGTTTTCAAAATATTTCCCCAAGTTTCTATTAGCCAGGCAGTTGAGTGCAACACCGCCCATGTAAACCAAATTAGAGCTCCAACAAAAATCTCGAGCTCGCTTCATAACATTATATATCAAGTTTTCAGCAAGGTCCTGACTCATTGCAGCAATATCTTCGTTCTCTGCATGAGCCATAAAATCAGAGTCAACGCCAATGTGCAAGTTTTGTTTGAATGTTACGGCATGTTCGTCTTTGACCAGACGTCTTTTCAGCAAGTCTCCAAGGCCTTGCCCACCGTAGGCACTCATACCCATCATGATGTATTCTTCTTCGCCGGCTTTGAGCCCTACGCGGTCAGTCATTGCAGAATAAAACAATCCTATGCTGTGCGGATAGCGTTGCCCCCAAAGTTTAGTATACTTTGCTCGACCGTTGACATATTCTGCTGCCCAAATTGAAATAGTATCTAGTTCACCAATGGCGTCTATAACAACAACTGTGGCTTTTGTGTAGGGGCTGGTTTGGAATCCTGCGGCAGCGTGCGATAAATGATGGGACATGAATCTCCGAGGGCATCGTAGTAGTCGTTCTTGATGAACAGATACAGATAGATGTTTACGCAAATACTGATCAAGAGTGAAATTTTTAAAATCAAAGGCTTCATGATATTGTCCCGACTGTAGTTGTTGTAATTTTTTAACCCACGGACGCTCGTAGTAGGCCACAAGATCTGGGTTGCCATAACTTAAAGCGTCTGACATTAGTGCATCGTTGATATGGGCATCATTTTTGATCTTGCTATAACGTTCTGCATGACCAGCAAACAGTATTTCCCCATTGTCAATCAATGAAACTGCAGCATCATGAAATCCAGCACTTATACCTAATATCTTCATTTATAGATAAAAGGATCTCGTTTGCGCAGCTCTTTAAGTTTTTTACGATATCGTATTTCCAGTCGAATCCGATCTATTAAGTTTTTAATCCAGCGCATGTATTTTCCTTTTTGTTAACTATTCAATGACTTGAACTATACTCATATCCAGGAATCAACAAGTTGATTTGTTTTTGGTAGTAGTCTGGGTCTGTCCAGGCATAGTCATATGTAGCTGATTTATCGCCTGCTTCTATTTTATATATATCCAGATGTTTACTTAGTATGGGCCAAACTTGTTGAAAATCTGTGGTTCCAAAACTACTTAATAGATTTACCTGTCCCACAGCATGATATCCGTAATTGTATTCAGTATTTTGTGTGTCGAATCTATTGCGATGCAACCATTCTCTGAATCCAGCCATTCGATCAGTATGCCAAGGATGTGGTCCATTGAATACAACATCCTGCGCCCATTCAATGTCAAATTCTCCACTGTAATATCTAAGATGTGTAATAGCATCACAGGTGGCCTGGTCTATGTCAACTCCTTGTTCGTCCACATACACTTCATAAAGTGTTTTACCAATCTGAGTCCAGTGTAAATATACTTCTCCAAATCGTTTGTCATATCTAGTTTCGTCAAATGTAGTCTTGTGTTCTGTTGGAAATTCCAAACGAGGTGCATTCAAAAATGTTGTAATTTGACTAGGGCGTACCCACTCAGGTAGTGTTGCTTGTTTGCGTTGACTCAGCATAAGACTTTCTGCTTCGTGACACAGATTGTTCAACTGTCTGATAGCAAATTTAGTATAGTAGTCGGCTTTTTTGTAGTATTCACTTAACCCCCATACTGTGCCTTGTAGATGTTCAAAATGGTTGTGTAGTTGATTCATTAACTCTTGATTAGGAGTGATACCATCACGTAGCGTGTCTGGTGCAAAGACTTCGTTGATGCAGTAGCTATTGCCAAAAAATTGATTGATAGTATTTTTTGCCCAGGTCAGTTCTTTACAGATATATGTTAGATCACGTGCACTGTTTGGAAAACCTAGAAAACAAAAATTTTTTTCTAGATAATTTGATTGTATCAGCAGATCTTGCAATGCATTGTACCAGCGTACACTCATTGGAGATTGATATACCTCAATTGTGTAATCAACCGTTTCTGTTTTTTTTAAAGGATTTCTAAGTATTATTTTAACATTCAATTTGATTCCACCATTCTAAAATTGTTGGTCTTATACCAAGTATGTCTTGCATGGTATAAGTATCTTGTCGTATTTTTTCTAATTCTAAGATACGGGCTTTGCCTTTGCTGATGCCTTGCTGATAATATTCTGGCCACTGCTCACCAAAAGTTGGTCTTGACCGTAGTTGTGACAGGACATCATGCATGGCGCCAGTTGACACTGTCAACAGTTCGTCGATCCAAGGATTTAACAGTTCTCTTGGTAACGCCAACGGACTCATGACAATATCAGGGCTAAAACTAAAAATAACTTTGGATAATATTTCTACACCTAATTCTCTGGCCAAAATCTGCATGTTTTCTATTTCAAACATGCCTGGTAATGTGAGTGTAAAATCTAATCGCATGTTTCTTGGATTTTTACTGTGCTGGATACCTTCTTGAAAATTTTGTAAAAAGTTATTGTAATCAAGACCAGTTCGTATGTATTCGCCTATTTTTCCAGTTCCATCAAGGCTTGCACAGATTTGCCAATCACGAATACCACTGAGTATATCGCTATAAAGATTAGTGCCGCGATACTCAATTCTACTAAGATTTGTATTGTATCTTGCATAGACTTGACCTCCATCTCCTAGTTCAACTATTCTTTTCATATAGCGCCAATGCTGTTCAAACATCAGTGGTTCACCTCCTACCCAATATACTTCTTCCACACGGTGTTCTTCCACTGCTTGACTAAATTCAAGCTCAATTTGATTGTCTTGGAATTTACTAATCTGTGTTCGTATATCTGGCAACATCCAGTTGTTTTTTGGGTTGGCCCAGTTGATAGTGTTGTTTTGTCTCTGTTCACTTTCCCAACTTGAACTCAGCATATCTCCGCACATGCGGCACTTGAAATTGCAAAGATTGCTAAATCTATAGTCCCAGCTCACTGGTTTCATAGTGGTGTATCCAGTATCGTCGGTGAATTTGACAATTTCGCTATACTTATGTTCAAACAACTGATTAAAATAACTACGATATACATTTGTGTTCAACAGCTTGTTATTGCATACTTCACACTCTGGCAAAGTTTCTCCTGCCATCATGCGTCGGCGCACACTTCGCATGTGATCACTGTTCCAGTGTTGTTCGAGTGTAATAGGAGCATACACACCTGTGCCTGCATGAGTATCTATGTATTGTCCAAAACTTTGAGCCGGTTCTCTACTGGCACAACACATACGCCTTTCAGTTTGCGGACTCAAGTAAGTATGTGTCCAAGGCGCCATACACAAAGTATCTGGTTTAGTCATAAAATTCCAAGTGATCTATTTCAATAATGTCTGGTGAACGTTTTATTTGATGAAAAAGATTTTGATCAGTGACTGATCCTATCACTGCCAAACCAGTATAATATCTAATTTTTTCTATGCCGTGTAATTCAACAAATGCAGGATCATTGGTCTGGAATGCATCTAATATGGTGTCAACATTAATTTTGCGCTGGTTGGTAAGCACTACACCAGGCCTAATAACATTATGAAACTTGCAGGTGGTTTCCAAAGAAGAAAAATCATTTTCTGCCCAAATCTGCAGTGGATTATGCCCCACATGAGGATTGATCAATATTAGATCTCCAAAGTTGGCATAGTCTTGAAATTTAAAACTAGCAGGCAACGGAATTGATTCATCAACAAACCATTCCAGCTGAAAATTTACTAGCCGTTGATTTGATGGTCGATTACCTTGAATAGCGTGTAAACAATGGTGAAGATCATACAACAGATCATCATACTCTTCAGGTATGTTAGCAAATCCTAGTTTGCCTAGAGAATTTTCTAGATCTTTATGTAGCTTGGCTGTTACTGTTAAATCATAACTGTCAGACAACCAGTCCCATCCAAACGCATCCTTGGCGCGATGTGCCAATTCAATCATATAATCAGGAGTATAAATTAATACATCTCGATAAAAAGGTGGCTGTTGTTGATTGTACTTGCGAGTAAGGTCAAAGTAAAGTCGTCCTGTTTCTGTATCATTGACACTTATTTCCACACTGGGGTGGTTTTTAAATAAAATTTTAATCTTCATGGGCCAGTGTATGCAATTATTTGAGCAAGTTCAGGCTCGACATGAGCAAGATTTTGATTGCGTTTGCGATCCAGATCTGCCACTCGCATACGAAGTATATTACCATCAAGACTGACTCCGCAATTCATAAAATCTATTATTTTTGCAAATTCTTGTTGCGTAGTTGTGCTGACCACTGCATTTTCTAATGTTTGTTGTATCAATGTTTTGGCAGTGGCAGGCAACGTGCTGATACTGAAATAATAAGCTTCGTGCATCATATTCCAATAAACAAAATCAAATGCTTGTTGATCGATCCACTGTGCAAGTTCGTTGAGATACAGTACATTAAACACATTTACTGTGGCACATACCTGCAGTCGAATATTTGAATGGTGTTCTCTTAGTGTACGAAACCATCCTATATTTCTACAAACTTCAGACCAAACTGCATTTGATCTTTGATATTCAAATCGATCACCTATGTCATCTATACTAAATGCAATCTCTACCAGTTTAAAATGTTGCCATATTGCATCAGCATCCTCTGGATATTGTGTGCCATTTGTATTATAATGTATTTCAATGTTGCCAGCAATACCTCGATCTACCAGGCCTTGCAACATGTCAAAGTGTTCTTGAATCATAAATGGCTCGCCGCCTGTGAATTCAATGTATCTAATTTGATCTACTACCTGATCTATTTCTGACCAAAATGTAGGATTTTCCCTGGGCCATGATCCTTGTTTGAGCATGGTATAGTGATGATTATTTTTCTTGTCTTCACCTCGGCGTAACCAATGCAGTTCTTCAACAGCAAATGTACTTGATGACCACGAACCACATATACGACATTTAAGATTGCAAATATTTCCTAATTTCAGATCTAAAAACATCAGAGGCTTGGCATCAGCAGTCCATGTTTGATCTGGCAACATATGTTTTAATCTGTCTAATGTATGCATACGTTTGCTAGTACGACCAGAGCGTTCTTCTCTCCAGCATTTCCTACAGGCACTTGGTTGCTTCTTGTCCAAGAATTCTTGCCGTAATGTTTGCATGTAATTGCTGTTTTGTATGTTTACAAAACTTGCAGTGTTCAAATCAAACTTGTTACCATTGTTGTCAACGATTTCTTCTTCGGCTAAACAACATGGTCTTACAGTCCCAATGGGACTGGTTTCTAAGCTGACCCAAGGCAACACACAGAATTTGTCATGAGGTATGTTCATTGTTTTAAAATCCTATGTGTTCGACCTTGTGGTATTCTTGATGATTCTCTGCGATACTGTACAATAGATGCCAGTTCTGGTACCACTGACATTAATAATTCATTGCGACTCCAATCAAGATCATTTACTGTGTCCCAAAAGTCGCCTAGCAGGTGACTGTTGTCTGTGGACATCATAAACTGTATTGCGCCTTCAAATCCTCCTACTGCTCGTTGAATGGTATCAAGTGGACGTAGCCATTCTATGTGTTGTTCAAACTGTTGTTTAAACTGTTGCTTGATGTCAGCCGGTAACATATCAATTCGATAATCCTGCGGTCCTTGTAATATATTCAAGTTAAAGTCTTTGGCTTCAATGAATCCTTGATCAACCATATAACGGTGAAAACTAACCAAGTTCCACACATTCATCATACTGAGCGTGGGACTAATCATAAAATCAATATGTGGGCATTCACGTTTTAAATCACGAATATTTTGTTCTACTTCAGTCCAGTTTGTTCCTGAACGTATAATACTAGCACGATCTCCCATGTCATCCAAACTGGCAGCAACACATACATTAGGAAATTGTTTCCATAAGTCTAATACATTTTCGCCTTTGAATTTTAATTCAGTGAGATTTGTATTGTAAATCAAACGTACATTTGTATTGCCTTTGTCTATTAGCAGTTTTAAAATACGGTTGTGTTCTTCCATGATCAATGGTTCGCCGCCGGCAAAGTAAATCTGGTCAAGATGCGGAATATGTTCCTGCATCTGCTCCCAGACATCTTCATCATGTCTTCCAGCAAATTGTACTCTGGGTCTCAATGGTTTACCCCATAGTCGTACATCGTCATCATACCAGCGACTGCTAAAAATGCTTCCGCAACTGCGGCATTTTAAATTGCATATGTTACTGAATCGCACATCCCAGTAATGCAATTGCATGTCGGGCAAACTGCCATCTGGCAGTGTCATGTCAATTTCTGCTATGTATTGCCCAAAATTTTTGTTTGAATTATTGCGCATACTGGCAAATCCTGCGGCCTCTTGCTCGTAACAATCACTGCACTGACGACAGGATTTGTCTTCTAACATGTTGGTTCGCATTTCTCGCATGTCAGTGTCGTTCCAAATTTCTCGCATGCTTTTTTCTTTAAAACTGCCCACAGGATGGCTAGCATTGGCCAGACAACATGGATAAGCACGACCATCAGGCCATGCATGCAAATGTATCCAGGGTAACATACAAAAAGTATCACTGTCTATCAGTCTATGACGTTGTTGCTCAGTGAGTTCTTCCAATTTGATATAGCTAGGAATTCTATCTTTCCAGTTGTATTTGCCTAGTATTTTTGTCATAGTGTGTTGTACCAATCTGCCAAGGCAGGAAATGTTGGACAGAAGTCTTTGCCTCTGCGTTGATCGTACTGCTGATAAAAGTTTTTAAAGTCTCTTTGTAGTATAATCTGTGCCATGGCTTGGTCATGTGCTTCTGTTACTTCGTCGATATAACTGATTAATCTACTTAATTGATTCCATTCAAATTCTTGCATGCCATTTGACATATCACGATATCTCACTGCAAAGTCAGTTAACCTATTACTGTATTTCCTACGAAGATACTTTGGCAACACAGTTAATGATTGAAAGCTTGGAAAACGTAAAATATTCAAAGAGAAATTCACTGCATCATTTCCGTATTCTAGCTTCCAATTCATAATGCATTCTAAGAAACTATCTAAGCTGTCTAAACACAATGCATTGATTGTACACATGATATGTATGCCACGGAACTTGCCTGAATCCAATAAGCGTTCCACGTTGTTGGCCCAGTCATCCCACACAAGTCCATCTCGAATATATTCAGCTTGCAGACTCATTGACTCGTTACTGGTGTACAAATCAACTTCAACACCATCTATGGAATCAAGTAATCGATCTATGTCAACATCTGTGCCCAAGTTTGAGTTGATAGCAAGTCGTGTTTTACTCCGGCCTTGGTTGGTTTTAAACCAGTCAATCAGTCGCCAAGTTTCAGCACTCATCAAAGGTTCGCCGCCTGTGATTCTCAGTTCTTGTAGTGTCTGGTGTAGGTCTGACTCCCACCATGCAAAGAAAGCATCCACGTAAGGATTAGATTCGCCAAACTTATACAATTGACTACTACTATGCTCATGAGTAAAGTGGTTTCGACCGTCTGATACCAAGCCTGTGTAAGCACCATTGGTTCGAATATCTTTAACCCAAGTACTACTGAAAGCAGGATTGCAATAGCTGCAAGCAAACTGACATGTACGATCAAAAGCAATCTCGAGTGTTCGGAGATCAAAGTCTTCTTTGGCTGGTGTTCTGAATGCACGATCAAGTTCCTCTATAGGGTAAATTTTGCTTTTGTATACACGATCACTGATAGGTACCGGAACATCACTTTTGGCATATTTTGAATCCTTGTACATGTCTTCGATCTTCCAGCAGTACTCGCATCCTGCAGGTCGTTCACCGCGTTGCATTTGCTCACGCTCCAGTTTTTTCCGTTGCGTGTTGTGTAATGCCTTGGGATTGCGTCGGATGTCATCCACATCTATAGCATGTGGCAACGGATGATGGCAGCTGGTAGTCTGCCCACTGCCTAGCCAAATAGTAGCATTGTACCATTTGGCCGCACAAAAGCTCTCACTCTTAGTGTCTAATATTTGTTGGCGAAATTCTAAATCATTCATATCATTCCCATTCATTCTGATCAATTAATATCTGTCCAATTTCTGGAAATGTATCAATGAAATTTTCTTTTCTATATGCATCTTTTTCTTTTGTCCAAAATTTAAATTGTTGCCAAAGAGGTTGAGCCATAGTAGTAGTTGGTACTGTTTTCATTAAATTTATAATAGAATCAAATTTTTTATTTTGATAAGAATTTAGTTTTTGTTCAACCAGTGGTTTTATTTTGTCTGGCAATACATTTACACAATAATATTGTGGCCATTGTACCAGTATAATAAAAGGTTCTGTGTTGTAATTAGCAAAGTAATCAAAAACATCTGATATATTCCACACATTTATTGCACTGACTGTGGTTACCGGAACAACTGTTACATTTGCATTGGTGTATTCTAAATTAAAAAATTCCTTAATACTATGTTCAGCATCTTCCCATTTACCAGGATGTCTTAGATATGTAAATTTAGAACCAATGCCGTCGATACTGATATTGATAACAACTTCTTTGAATCCTGTTAAAATTTTACGCCACTGATCAGTTAAAGCATGCGTGGCATTAGTACTCACACATAGATCAATATTTTTTGCCATTCCGGCAGCAACTAATCGTAATAGATATTTTGGAACTTGATCATCCAAGAACGGTTCTCCGCCATATAATTCAATTCGTTCCAGATTGTTGCTGAATTCAAATAGCTCGTCTAATTGCAAATCAGAAAAATGTTTTTTAAATTTATCAATGGTATATGCAGTATTAGATATATTGTTTTTCTTTTCATAATACTCGCCTTCAATATGATATAGATAACTATCTTTGCTCTGGCAAGTACGACACCGTAGATTGCAAATATTACTTACTTTGATATTCAAATGCTTGGGACCAGACATATAGTAGTCTTTGTTTGTGTAGTCTACTGCTGGTGGCACATCTTTAATCAAGTACTGTCTTTCGCTGGTAAATCCCAACTTCTCTTCAGACCAGCAACGACTACACATCTTTAGTTGTTCTCCTTGCTGACTGCGTTGTCTTACATCTTCAAGCTTGGGATCCATCCAGGTAAGTTTGAATGTTTGGTCAAATTTAAATGACCCGCCTCCTAGTGCTGTACAAGGACTGTATGATCCAGCAGGGTCAATTGTGGCATCTAGATAAAATGCTGGGCAGGTATTGGGATCAATCATGCAGCAAGTCTTCTAGGTTAGCCCGTAATTGATCGTAATTAGCAATTCTGGGTAGCTTGACATGATCATGACACTCGGCCAGATCGTCAACAATATTTTCATAGCACAGTTCAATATCAAATTTATCTTGATTTTTTAAATATTCTTCACGTTGATCTACTATCATTCGACCACATGTTGCAAACTCTTGAGGTGCAATACTGATTGCTGGTCTGTAATATTGATCATGACTAGAATAGATATTTGTTTTGGATGCAATAACATAACTGAGTATTTGTGCAACAATATCCTGACGGTACAATCCAATTACGAATGAATTTTTTAATAATGTGGTATAATGTTCTGGATCTATTTTATGGTCTGGAAACATTTTAATTATGGTAGCACGATTTTGATATTTACTCACCCATTCTTGTATGCCCAGTGGACTTTTGGGATGAAATATTTCTGCTAAATTTACTAGCCCAGTCTTTTTTTCTAGAATGCTACATAATGCATTTGATCCAGTTCTGGGTGTGGTCATTATCAATATTGATTTATTGACCGGGATAGATAATTCATAATGTTTGAACTTTATTATTGTATCACTCATCAAAATTGTGCTGTGTTAAAAATTGAAAAAATCTTTCTGTGAATTCTTGTTTGACCATTGGTGCTAGTTCTACTAGATGTTGTTGATTGTACTTACATGTAGTATAACATTCTTTGAGGAATTCTGCAAGATCTTGCTGGCATAAATCTTTAACTACGGTAACAATTCGATTAAGTCTGTCTCGATTATTGTCAATAAGATCAAACGATTCATCAATCACGTGCCCAAATGTTTTAAATCCTAATTTATGCATGTCTCTATAAAAGCCGTAATTGGCAGCTGCTATCCAAGGATGCCCAATGGCCACTGGCTTCCAAATTTTTTCTGTTCTAAAACTATAAGGATAGTTAAACACAGTTTCGCCAACCAAACTAAAATAAGTATCATTGTAAAGT
>Ga0208253_1000256_pt1 | contig 23295 bp, 26 predicted proteins | sample CryBogCBE10Oct08_FD_184573 | JGI IMG/M metagenome (GOLD analysis project Ga0208253, IMG submission 184573) | Freshwater microbial communities from Crystal Bog, Wisconsin, USA - CBE10Oct08 (SPAdes) | ecosystem: Environmental > Aquatic > Freshwater > Lake | place: Crystal Bog, Wisconsin, USA...
AAAGTAGAAGATGCGGTTTGATAATACACATAAGTGGTACCGCCACTTGCCCCGGCTGCGGCAGACGCACTTGCGGAAATTATTAAATTATTTGGAACATTTTGCGCGGGACCAAACCAAGTCGTGACAGCGCCAGACCCGCCTCCATTAGTGCCAGCATTACCCCCAGCACCACCGCCAATTAGCATCATATAAATTTGGCTAACCCCAACAGGTTTTACCCAGCTTCTTTGGCTTCCATCGCCGTAGAAAAACTGCACATCAGCATTGCTGTTGCGAAACTGTTGTTGGGTTTGCCGAACGAACATTATTTTCCCCACCAATAAGGAACGGGGGAATTATCGTCAACGCAGGTGTATTCCACGGCAACACCGTCACCAATCTGCGTCCCATCTTCTTTGAACAGGCCAATGTGGTTTCCGTTCGCATCCAAATGGTCATAACCAAATGAACCATCTACAAATTGAACTTTGAACCACGTATCCGTTTCTCTCCACATATTAATAATCCCCCGCAACTGTTACAACGGAATAACCCGTACCCGAGGAACCCGTTGACGTACCAAAAGTTACATACAGAAGATAGTTGGCGTTTAAAGCAAAGTTAAGCGGAAGCTCAAATACGCTGGATGCGGCAGTTTGGGAAACCGTAACGGCTGGGAGCGTAATTTCGTCATACAACCATGTGTTGGTTGCACTGGTTGAAGAACTGGACGAAATAAATACGCGGCAGACCGTTGCGGCTGGGGAACCGACCGGGCGGAATCTGATCTTTTGAAGGAAAGATCCGTTAGCGCCAGCGGTAAATGCTTTGTACAGCGTACCAGATCCGTCCTGAGCCGTGTTAGCGGTAGGACCGACAACAAGACCTGAGTTGTCCGACGCAACAGATTCAACGTGACCTGCGATGGAGAAAATTGGTGCGGTATTAGCGGCCATTGTAGTGTCCTCTTATGGCAAGATATAGTTGGTGGATATAGCCCTTGATAGGCCAATTGAAGTTGATGATCCAGTAGCAGCGATTGTAATGGAACCAGACCCGTTAGTAACGGAAATGCCAGTACCAGCGGTAATTGTTGCAAGTGTATATGTTGACCCGTTACCAACCAGTAATTGACCATTTGTAGGGGCGGTTGAAAGTTGCGTACCGCCCGCCGCCACAGGCAATGTACCTGCGGTTAGTGCGGAGGAAGATGTGCTGTAAATAGCATTATTTGCGGCGGTAAATGTGGTTAATCCCGTACCGCCGTTAGTTGTCGCTAATGTACCCGCAACCGTTACTGCGCCCTGAGTCGCGGAAGACGGCGTTAAACCCGTTGTTCCAAAGTTAATAGACGTGACAGCCACAGATGTTGCGGCTGACCAAGAAGGCGCGGCCCCCGTATTACCGATCAATACCTGACCAGTCGTACCAGCAGCGGTTACTCCCAATGCGCTTGTCGTATTGCCGTAGATAACGCCGTTAGCGGTAAAAGTCGTAGCGCCCGTACCACCGTTACCAACTGTTAACGCATTGGTTAAGTTTAATGTGCTAATTGTAACTGCGCCAGTAGATACGTTTCCAATAGAAATTGTACCCGTACCCTTGGCGTTAATAGTTAAGTTTTCGTTTGCACCGGATGATGTAACCGATAAAGCAAGACCGTTACCAACAGCGGCGGATTTTACGTTAAACCCGGTAACAGCCGATGCGGTTGAAGCATCTACGTTAAAAGATGGGTTGGTTGCGCCAGATGGACCAACCGCTAAAGCGTTAGATGATGTTGATGTAACGGTTAGCGTACCGATACTTGGAGTGCTGGACCAAGCTGGGGCAACACCAACACCGCCAGAAACCAACACCGAACCTGTAGCTACATCCGCCAATTTAGAAAGCGTTGTAGCGCCGGAAGCATAAAGTAAATCGCCCGTTGTATAGGACGTAATGTTCGTACCGCCACTTGCAACAGGAACAACGCCGGAAAGGGTTGCAAGCGTAACGGTTGTCCAAGAAGGGGCAGCGGAAGCGCCGCCAGAAGTTAGGAATTGACCAGATGTGCCATATGTTCCAGCGCCAATACCAAATTGACCAGCGGGGCCGAATCGGAAAGCTTCCGTTGATGAGTTACTGCCCGTAGCGGTTGTGAACACAGACGCATACGTTCCCTGCGCCGTATCCGTGAAGTTTTCCGCTGCCGTTATATCAAAACGACCTGTAGATGCGGCGCCAAAACCAGTTGCACCATAACCGCGACCAGTAAACTGGGCAATTGTATCGCCAGATTGCGATGCTGTTGGAGATGCGGCAGTTCCACGGGCGGAACGTGCTGTATATACACCATAAGCACCTGTGCCGTATGCGTCCTGCGTAATACGGGTATTGGCGGCATTAGCGCCCATAATATATATGTCAGTACCCGCTGGTAGGCCCGTTGTTGGGGGCGTAGCGGTTTGACTATTTGATAAAACTGTTAATGTTGTATTTGGAGCAACGGTATTTAAACCAAGGCGGAAATTGGTGTTATCCCAGAAAAACTTTGAGTTATTTTGAGAATAGACACCTGAAGCGCCCGAAAATACAACCGAACCCGCAGTAAACGTTGTTGTTGTACCCGTTCCGCCATTTGTAACGCCCAACGTTCCAGTTACGCCCGTAGTTAATGGAAGACCAGTTGCATTGGTCAAAACAGCGGCAGATGGCGTACCAAGGGCGGGGGTAACAAGCGTTGGAGACGTTGAAAGAACAACAGATCCTGTGCCAGTTGAGGTTGTGACGCCCGTACCGCCAGCAAGAACAGGAAGTGTACCCGCCGTTAATGCGGATGCGGATGTTGAATAAATAGCGTTATTTGCCGCCGTAAAGGTCGTAAGGTTAGTCCCACCATTGGCGGTTGGTAATGTTCCGGTTACGCCCGCTGTAAGAGATACTTGACCAAACGAAGCTGCGGCGGATGAACCGTTGGAAAGAAGCGCATACCCAGTTGTTGCAGATGGGGAAATCTGACCAACAGAGGACGTGCTTGGGGCATATAACAATCCATACGCGGTTAGCGTAGTTAAACCTGTTCCACCATTTCCAACGCCAACCGTTCCAAGGCCAATTGTATTACCCGTTTTGGTAATAGGGGCAGAAACTTGAATGTTGCCGGAAGAAGAAATTTGCGACCAAACCAATGCGGTTGAACCAACGGTAATTGTACCAGTCGTCGTCATGGTCCAAGAAGTTGCGCCGTTTGTCGTGCCATTGCTGACGTAAACAGCAGCGCCAGTTTCAATGAAATTAGGCCCTGTTCCAACTGCGTTAAAATCGGTAGAACGGGTTAATACCCAGTTAGTTGAACCAGAACCTTGGTTTGTAACGACATAAATACCGTTTTGCAAACCACTTGATTGGTTTTTAACCAAAACGCGGGTCGAATTAGTAACGTCAGTCGCGGTAAATGTATAACCATCAATGGTTAACGCTGCCTGAGTACCCGCATTGGTAATTGTAGCGCCAACACCTGCTGTACCATTATTGTATGTTACCGTACCAAGGTCTGCGGTAGTCGCATAACCAGAGGCGGTGTGATACGTCGTATTGGCAACCGTTGAAACTGTGTTGTCGACATATTGTTTTGTCGAAGCTTGCAAGGCGGACGTTGGGTCCTGCGTCAAAGTAAGCGTTGTCAAACCAGAAATTGTAGAAGTACTGCCGCCAAGGGATATTGCGGTAGAACCAATCGTAATGGAGGAATTGGTCAACCCAGCATTTGGAATAGTAGAAACAGCGGTAAACGCACTTGTTCCGTTACCAACAAGATAGCCCGTTAAGGTTGTAGCCCCAGTACCACCATTGGAAACAGGAAGCGTACCCGTTACGCCAGTTGTTAAAGGTAATCCCGTAGCATTTGTCAAAACCGCAGCAGATGGGGTTCCAAGGGCTGGCGTTACAAGCGTTGGCGAATTTGACAACACTACTGAACCAGTACCCGTAGAGGTTGTAACCCCAGTTCCCCCCGCCGTTACAGGCAACGTGCCGGATGTTAAAGCTGACGTAGAGGTGGCATATAATGCACCTCCAGACGTAAATGATGTTAAGCCAGTACCGCCATTTGCGGTACCCAACGTCCCACTTACATGCGTAGTAAGACCAATTTTACCCCAAGACGGAGCAACACCGACTCCGCCAGAAATAAGTGCATTGCCAGTAGCCACGTCATTAAGACGGGCCAAGGTGGAAGATGATGAAGCATAAAGCAAATCACCTGTCGTATACGACCCATAACCCGTACCGCCCTGTGTTTCCGCCAGTGGTGTGGTTAGCCCCGTTATACTTGTAATGTCGCTATTCGCGCCAGAAGAGGCTACACCAAGAGCCGTTCTTGCCCCCGGAGCAGTTGTTGCGCCTGTACCACCATACCCAATAGAAATAGCGGTTCCATTCCACGTACCAGTAGCAATCGTTGCTAAATTGGTTGTTCCATTGGCGGTGAGGTTTGTAAAAGAACCAGAACTTGGAGTTGATGCGCCAATTGTCGTCTGGTTAATTGAACCGCCCGTAATTGCAACGGAGTTCGCATTTTGCGTCGCCATTGTTCCAAGGCCAGTGACCTGACCCGATGGAATCAAAATGTTAACATTTGACGCGGAAGTAATTTGACCTTGGGCATTGACGGTAAATTGAGGAACAACCGATGCGGAACCATAAGTTCCCGCCGTAACGCCCGTGCTGGAAATTGCAATGGTACCGGAGGTTGTAATCGTACCGCCGGACAAACCCGTTCCCGCCGTAATTGATGTAACACTACCACCACCAAATCCCTGTGCTTTAACGTAGGCAGTCGTTGCTAACGTCGTGCTTGAATCGCTGGTTGCAGGAGTTGGAGCCGTAGGAACCCCAGTAAATGCGGGGGAAGCTAACGGTGCCGCCCCCAATAGACTCATTGTCTGAGCTACAGTTAAATCTGTTGGGGCAGAAGAAACCCCCGTATTGTTGCCTTTGATGGTATTGGCGGGCATGTTCGCTAAGTAAGAATTGGATAGCGAACCCGTTGGCAATCCAATTGTCCCCGTAGACGTAATCGTCCCACCGGAAAGCGGAGATTGCACCGTAATAGATGTAATACCATTATTTGGGTAAGTTTGTTGGGTATATTGCGCGATTTGCCCTACCGTAAGGTAAACGGTCGTCCCGTTTTGCACCGCAGGAATTTGATTGTTTGCGGTCGCCGCTGTAGTTGATGGCAGGTTTGAAATGGAAATATTTGACATTTACGCACCTGTTTGAACGATTTGTGTATATTGCGGCGGAATACCAACGGACGCAGTTACTATACGTGTATTTGGACCCAAAAGTCCACCTGAAGGTATAGCAGAATTAGCTTGATATGTAAAAGAAACCGCCGATAAAACGGTTACACTGTACATACCCATAGCGTTGTTGTTTGTTGTCCCCGTAACCGATATTTGGCTGCCAGTTGAGAGGTTATTTGCGGCGGATGTCGTCACGGTAACGGTAGTGGAACCATCAGCGGTAATTGATAGCACGGGTAATAGAATATCGTATTGCGTCTGGTTGATTAACGGCATTAACGCATTAGGATCAAGATCTGCGGGCTTGCCAATGGGCTGCGCGGTTAAAGTTTGCCCATCTTCCGTAATCAGATCAACATTATTGGGGACGGGAATGCCAGTGGCGGTGTTAATGGTAAAGCCGGGTTCCGCCAAATTGCTTGTATTGTAGTAATCATACGAATCAGGACGGGCATTCATAATTGGAATCGGGTCTTGACTGACCATAATTGGTTTTAACTGAGCCTGAGGCTTGTCATAGCATTTTTCGCACACCAAAAATCGCAGGTTCTGCAATTGCGGACCACGGTAATCAAATTGAAAACGCAGGGTCTTATGGTTGTAAATAAACCCGCAACGGTCGCACCGCCCCCATGCGGAGGGGGAGTTAGGATTCGCATATGCATGGCCGTGGGGACGATAAGCCATTAGTGCAAAGCCTCCATCCGCCTTTGTGCATGAGTTTCACGAAGAGCAGCAGTAATTTTGGCTTGATGTTCTGGGGTACGTGGTTTCTTTTTGCCTTTATGGGCAGCAGATATTTTGGCCCGCCATTCAGGTGTTTTGCGTTTACCTTTTTGGACAGCAGACATTTTTGCGCGATATTCGGGGGTCGTGTTTGTTTTTTGAGCCGTTTTTCTCATTTGTTCCCGTCTTTCTGCGGAAACAATTTTGCCCTTTTTTTGTTCAGAAAGTAAACGTTTAGTTTCTTCTGTGTGCTTAATACCTTTTGCACCTTCTCCGCCAGCGGCCAAATTGTATTCAGGTTTTAATTCAGCAATAAGTCGAATTTCTGCTGCTATCATGTCATCAATATTTGCATGGATTTCTAATATTTCCCATGAAAAAGCGTCTTCACCATATTTGCGAATTGCTGCATGAAACTTAGGGCAACTTCCGCCATTTGAAAATTTGGCCCTTGCCTTAGAATAATGATTGGATTTACGATATGACAAACCACGGGATGTAACGCCAATATAGCGGTTCCCGTTTACAATGTTTGTCGCTACGTAAACTATGTAAGCCATTGTTAAGAAACCCTAAAATATCCCGCTAATCCAGGCATAATATAAAGTGGGACGTTTTCCGTATCCTGCGTAGCGGCTATCGTATACGCCTGTTCCGCCTTAGCTTCCAATAATTGGAGCCTGTCAGGGGCATAAATAGCGGATAACCGTGCCGCTAATCCAGAGGCCATCGCATCCAGCCAACGATACGGAATGTCAACCGTTTGGCCGCCCGTTAGATTTGCATCTTGGATCTGATGAACCCTGTAATAGTTTAACGTATAGTAACCAGTCTGGTCTGGAACAGGCCAAACGGTGATCGTTGGGCTAATTAAACGGTCAAACCAGAACACTGTTGGCGGCGATTGAAGCAATTTATTTGGCGTTTGGGAGTATTCTGTGCGCGAAATAGGCATAATAACGCGGTCAAACTGCGAAGAAGTGCCGCTATTGTATCGAATAAACGCATCCAAAACCATAACTGTTGGACGTGCATCGCCCGTAACAGTACCCGCCACAGTCAAGCTACCCGTTGTGGAATTTGCATAAGACACAGTCGTAGATGTAGATGCGGTAACAACATACGTACCATTGTACCCAGTAGGGGTCATGCCCGCCACAGTAATTGGAGAGCCAACGGGATACGTATTGGTACTGCTATAAGTAAGAGTAGCGGTTGTACCAGTGCCGGAAATGGCGGTAATATTATCTATAGGGGCCGCCGAATAGGTTGTTACGCCTTGAACAAGAGGTACGGATATAAGATCCACTTCCCACAGATTGACGCCTTGGTTAGCCCAAGACGCCAACATAAGGTTGGTTTCCATCGTAGCGTCTGCAAAATGCTCTTGCAGAAGCGAAGTACGGCGGATTCCGCAACGCGAAAACGCATTGAGGACTAACTCACCTAAGCTGGGTTGGAAGTTGTACGTACCCGAACTGGTCATTTGCTATCCTTAGAAGATAGTACCGTCGTTTGCTATTAAAACACCGCCAATATTGATGCTCACAACTGCCGCCGCCGCAGCGCTTGATGCAATTTGGAAGCGCAAATCGGTTTTTTCCGCATAAGCAAATGGGAAATGGCGTTGTACTTCATATGTTGTGTTGAATGGTGTAGTTACAATTAGCTTTTGAACGCCTGACGATGAATTGGTAATTGCCCGATACGTTGTATAGTTTGCGCTGTTTCCGTTGAACGAAGAATAAGCGCCATAACGATAACCGTAAAATGTGTAACCTGCGGGAACCGTATATACAGCCTGTTGAGATGCGCCAAGGCTTGATGTTGTTCCGTTAAATACGCCCGTATTGATCTGGGCATACGTTACACCGCCGTTGATTAGTGTTATGACACCGGATGGATTAGTCGTACTTCCAACGGAAACAAACATATTATTGATGCGGAAATACTGGTTTACCGTTGGCACATTGGTTGTGCCATTTAAAACAAGATTTTCGGTAAGCACATTGTAATTAGCATCCAAACCAACAATGGTAATCGTTGCGGTATCGGTATTCACCGTACTAACAAGGTTCATTGTCACAGCGGAAGACGGAAACACATATTCTGTTGATCCCATATTCTCCCAAACGGTGCGAAATAACCCAGCCGTTGCGGGGGTCGTGCCATAACCAAAAATATTGGTGGGCGTATGGCCCGTAATTTGATTGCGGGAAACCTGCAACTCAAATGGTTCATAATAACCACGTTTAGTGACGGAATCGTTAATTACAAAAGCTTGGCTGGTCATAATTATTTACCTTTTTTACGTGCAACTGCTGCATTATCCACCAAATTTGGATAAGGACGGCCAGCCGCCCTTGCATGTGCTTTTGCGGTTGATTTTTGTTTTGCGGTGAGGTGTTTATGATGAGCATCTTTCTCAGCGGGATGCTCCCAAAAAGGTGTCTTAGCCATTATTTCCTCACCAAAAGAATAAGAATTATGCCGGAAAGGGCAACATTAACAATTTCACCAAATGATAAACCTACAACCATTTTAGCAACCCCATTTCCGAAGCGACTTATTGATCCGGCTTTCTGGATCATGCGCGTTTTTGTGATTTGTCAGTTTGGAACGCATCCCTTCCATCCGCGCACAGAATGACTTATGGCGGGAATTATGCGTATCTTTGGTGGGGGCTTTCAATGTGCCGCCCGTTTCAGAATGATACGAAGAACGACCCTTAGCGTTTAACCCGCCAGAGGGTGATTTACCTTCAGATCTTGTCCATGCAGCAGTCATAAAAACCTCCGAAGAAAGAAGGGGGCCGCAGCCCCCCTCAATTAGTGCATTTTCTTCAACGTCTGAGCCAGTCTGGCGCGTTTAGCAAGAGTAGGGTTATCGCTATGCGCCGCTTTAGCTAACTTTTTGGCGGGGATTTTCTCCCCAGCCGGGACGTGAAGCTGCCGATGAAGCGCACCGGGATGCTTGATAGCACCCTGAATCCACTTCGTAGCACCGCCATCAGCATGATGCTGACGGCTTACGACTCCCCCGGCTCCACCATGCGGCCAGCAGGGGTCTTAACCTTGTTGGCTGCGGAGAAAGGACGCATCTCAGCGCCGCCAACTGCACCACCCGACTTACGGGCAGGGCGGTCAAGACGGTGATGAGCATGGTGACCATGCATTTCAAGGTGCTTATGCGCCTTGTGAGTGCGGCCACCGCGTTTACGGGCTGCATGCTTTTCCTTGGCTTCGTGTACCGTAGGAGAATTTGCACCTGCGTAAACGTCATGTGGGGTTTCGTCTTTGTCTACTTGACCATGCATTGGCGATTCGACAGCGCCGCCCTTTTTGTGGGCAGCACGTTTCATCGTATGCATAGAATGCTTCTTAACCATGTGATGAGCATGACCGCCATGAGCATGGTGACCATGATGTTCAGAATGATGCTTCATGGGTTACTCCTTAAAAGTTGTAATACTGGGTTAAACCAAACAAGCCAGTTGCAGACTGAACATTGTAGGCTTGCGGAATCTGGCGGAATGAATACTTGTTCGTGCCAGTGGAAGGCGTAAGATTGACACCCGACGCATTTGCAAGGTCAATCGTGCCACGGACATCGCCCGTTGTTGCGGACGGTGTAGTACGGTCAGCAGGTAAGAAGCCGTTTGCAGCAAAACCCGTGTTAACACTCAAAGCAGTCTGAGAGTTACCAGAATTTACTACAACTTCAGCAGCCGTATCCGAACGAACAGGAAGGCCAACAATTGCGGTTGTACCAACGGAATAGGCATGTGTAGCATCAGCAGCGTTAAGAACAACACTCTTGATGTACTTAAATGCTTTCTTACCGTTAACAGCGTTACCTGCCGAAATCGTAATGTTTTCCGACATTGGATATCCGTAGACATCGTAGCCGTTAACAGTCGCGGTTGTAGCAGTAGCACTTGCTGCCGCAGTAACACTTACTGCGCGGCCAACCATAGCCATTGGATTCCACAACCAGATTGAAGGAGTCTGGATGTTTGTTGGAATAGCGCACTGTTGCACGTTTGGATAAGCCAAAGTGACCGTTCCAGACGTGAAAGTCACGTTCTGACTAAGCTGATAAGTACCAGTTTGTCCGTTACCAACCGTTGATGAAGTTCCGGTCGTGGTCAATTGGGAGCCAATATACACACCAGAAGATGCACCAAGAGTTCCGCCTGTTACCGTCGTAGACGATGAAAGGAGAACCATGCCGGGTCCGATTGGCATGCCGCTGTTTGCCGTAACCGTCAGAACGCCGTTCGTTGCCGAAGCGGTGACTGAAGCGTAAGCATCAAGAGCAAGAACCGTATCCGTAACGCCCGTATCCGAACGAACAAAGTTCGTTGAATAATAGACGCCAGTGGTCGCGGAGTTAGTGGAAACAAGCGTAAGAGTTGCGCTTGTTGCGTTTGCAGAGGCAACAATTGCTGCCGCTGCGTTTGTGTATGGGACGCCAGTGAACGAAACAATGTCACTGAAGCCGTACCACCCAAAATCCTGCGCTGCCTGTGACTCACCGGGAATGTAAGTAAAAGGAGTGCGCGGATCAAGGATGCCGCCCCCCGCATAAAATAGCGAAGAGCCTAAGTCAGGATTATATTCTGATCCCGTATAGGGCGATTGCCCAAATACAATAATTGGACCGGAGAATGCGGTATCAGCCATAGTGCCTTCTCCTTACGATGTTGGGAACGAACCGTAGATAGAACGCCAGTTGTAATAGCCCAGAGAATAACGCTCATAGCCCTTAACAAGAAGGTTGTCTGTCGTGAAATCGACTTGCATGTCCATTTCGAATGGAATGCGCTCCATATATACCAGACCCTTAATGTTCGTTAAGAGGAACCAAGCATAGTTGGAGGTCAAGAAGTCCATGACCATATAGCCTTCTGGCAGACCGCCACCCGTAAAGAGGATCGCGTTGGTGTCGTTATCTGCCGTACCCGGACGAAGCTGCGTTTTCGTAAGACGAATAGCAACTGGTTCAAGTGAAGGAGGAACGATCAACTTACGACCACGGGCGAAGATCTTGATGCCAGCGATATCACGGAAGTTCTGGCGGATAGAAACCATTGCGTTAAGCAAGGTTGCTTCGTTCAGATCGACCTGTACAGTTGGGGTATTAGCAATCGTCAGACCGCCATCGATAGGATGCGACGTGGAGCAAAGCGCCACACCGTCAGCGCCGATGGATGCATTGTACGTGGTTGCCGTGTTAAGCACGTTAGCCGCGTAAATTTCTTTGGTCTGATGGAAAGATCCAGTAAGGCCAAGGTTAGTTGGCTTGAACTGAGCCTTGTAGAGGTTGTCGTCGATAGCCTTACGGGTGATTGCGTAGCCAAGTGCAATTTCGTTATGCTCTTGGTTGTACACGTAACGCTCACCAGCAGCGTTATCGAACTGAGTGTTACCACCTTCTTGCTTCAACTGAGCAAGACCAAGGTAACGCATTTCAGCGGTGCGTTCCAAAGCCATGTTCGACTTGGTGATTTCGAACACCTTGTCGTACTGGGATGGAATCTGAGAATATTTACCTTCAACCCCACGGAGGCCGGGGAGGAGAAGGTCACGAATCTGACTGAGATTAATAGCCATTTGAACTTACTCCTATTACGACCCAGCCGTCAGGCGGAAGGACTGGTTGTTAAAAGCAACGATGATACGATTGTATGCGGAGGTCGTATCCGTGCCGTTTGCGCCCGGAGGTGCAGTGATGAGCGAAAGAATACGGAAAGCATACGTCGTAGACGTGCTGATGTTGGCTTGGTTAGCATATGCAGTCGATTGACCAGTAAGAAGCTGATAAGCGGCTGGCGATGCAGGTGAGTTACCAGCGTAGTCAATGTTTGAGTTGACCTGAGCCTGAGTAACCGCTGCGGAACCAGAAGACTGAACGTTAAACGTAGCTTGTGGGTCTGCAATGACGTAAGCCGTAATAACCGTTCCGGTTGGAACAGTTGTGCTGGCGGGCCAATATGGCGACCAAGTTACTTTGTTAACGGACGAATTGTAAAATTCGCAGCCGATGAAGACACCAAGAACGGCAGTCGTGCCGCCAGCGCCAGCGATAATATAACCGCCAGAAATCTGTACGGGGTCACCAGAGAAGATGTTTGAAGAATAGCCGGATTGAATCTGATACGCCGACTGTCCAAGGGAACCAGTACGTCCGTCCAAAAATCCTGCAAGTACGAAACCATTGGGCGCAGAAGTGTTCGCCATAGGTCGCTCCTTTTCAGTAGGATAAAATCAGACAGCGCGTCTTAATTTATCCAACATGGGGAAGCCCACTACGGCGCGTAATGGAGTTATAACTTTTCCTATAACACTGTAATAAATACTATGCAATAGGGAAAAGGGGGCCGAAGCCCCCTTTTTTATTAAGTACGCGGAACCTGCATTGGTTCATAAGACTTACGGACGCCCGTTTGCTTGCGGTCACGCTCAAAAGTACCCGCTGGAGCAATGCCCAACGCCTTTTCCTTTTGGTTAACCAATTCACGGGCGGTAGAAAGTTCCCGATCCTGAGCAATTGCGGTGATTTCTTTAGGACGTTCCATAAGAATCATGCCTTTTTTGCGGATTGCACCGTTGTGACCGATAGGCATCATGTCCGGATGACGGCGGGTATCCACTGGTTCCCAACCGCCAGACCGCATTTCAAGCATATTCTGTTCATCTGTCATGCCCGCGATGGATTCCCGTTTCCAATTGTAATCCCAACCTTCTGGAATTTTACGTGGATCAATGTAAAACTCATCATACATTGATGGGTCCATTGAATCGTCGTTCATTCTGGCCCGCAACTCTTCAGCACGAAGCGCAGCTTCACGTAAACCACGGGTAACTGGGGCTACACTCAACTCTGGGGCATCATTTTGGCGTAATTCGGTCATGTTTTCTTCCATTTGCTCTGTAATTGGGGTTCTTGGGGGCCGTCCGGGGCCACGTTTAATTGAATCTGACATGGATTACCTCACAACATATTCTTTTGTTGGTAATACAACTTTGCTTCAAGGTATTCTTCGTCACTCATGTCAATGTCACGGGCCGCTTGGCGTTCCGCAGGGGACAAAGTCATGGTAACTTGCTGTCCAGAACGGAAAGTTTGCGCTGAATTGGTCCGCGAAACAGGTGCAGCCGCCATAGCTTGGCGTTGACGGGGTTGTTGTGCAGTTTGTTGTACAGGTTCGCCACCATAAACCTTGCTTTCAATGTGTGCAAAGTACTCTGGGGTATCTAACTGAATGTTTAACGCATCCGCTTCCCAATGTGCGGCGGTCATAAGTTTTGTTTTGACCGGATCAGACAATACATCGCGGTGAGAACGCAACCAAGCTTGTGAAGTTGGGCTTTTTACCGATTGAATTTGTACTTCAATTGGATCGGTTGGCTGTTGTTCGTACCGCGGTTGCGGTTGTTGACGTTGCTGTTGAAGCATTTGGCGTTCGTAAGCTAATTTTTCCTCAACCGCTTCTTTACCTTGTGCTAATTGCATCAGTCTGGACTCAGTTTGAGCCATTTGACGCTGTATTTTAGCGGCTTTTGCGTAATCACCTTCCGCCAAAGTATTAGCATAATCACGTTCCAACATTTCCGCATCGCGTTCAAAACTGGCAATCGCATTAACAAATGCTGTTAATTGATTGTCCTGCGCTTGAACTTGATATGTTTTAATTTCTTGCTGGGCTTGTTGTGCATATCTTTCCGCCTCAATTTTTTGACGGCGTATTTCTTCAGCTTCACGTTGTTTTTCGTTAAGTTGACGTTTTAAAAGTTCAACACCATTGTCTTCTTTTGGTGTTTCAACTTGTTTTTCAGGTTCTTTTTCAATGCTACCAAGGTCAAAATCCGCAATTTGCGGCATATTTGGTGCGGTAACTGTAATTTCAGCAGCTTCTAATTTTGACATTTATACCTCCTCAAAACGCCATATCTGGCTCTGGGATGACCATTTTAATCTGGACATCTTGAATAACGTGGCAAAGAACACCGTTAATGTTCAATTTCCAACCGTCAGATGAACGAAGAACAATCCAATCGCCTTCATTTACATCTTGTCCAGCAAAAGCGGTTTTGTCGTCATCCACAAACGCAATTGGACCTTTTTTCAGCACAAGAACAACCTTGCCCTGATATTCGTCTTCTTTGCGGATACCGTCTGAGAGGTAAAGGCCGGAGGCCGTGCGTTCTGGCCGTTTATATACAGCGCAGAGAATGTTGTTGTGCATTACCTTAATTTTGGAAATGTCACCTATAGCGTTTTTTAACTCCGCTGCGGGGTCAGCCGCATGGAGCATCTTCATAGTCGCAGTCTTCATCGTTTATCTCGCTTTTCTATCAATGCCGACGATGTCATCCATCGTCTCTTTCGCCCAGATAAGTGCGTCGGATAGTCCTTTTAAATATCCAACGCGGTTCTTATAGTCCTCATAGTTTTGAGAGAAACCGTTCAGAATGCTCTCTGATTGTTTCTCCCTTTCTTCTTCAATGCGCTCCTCTAATTTTCGGTAGAGTAGCAAGTCAAGTCCAGCCATAAGACTCCTTATTCAGTTCCGTTTGCTGTAGGCCATTTTTTCTTTTCCAAACGACCAAGACCAGACCCGGAACCGTAATCTTTTTCTTGATATTTTGGCATTCCTTGACCTACGCGACCGCCGGATTTGCGGGGCATAGGAGGACCACCAGCGCCGCCACGGGCAGCAAGAGCCGCCATTAGCTGCGGAGGAAGTTGTGGTGCGCCACCTGCTGGAGGCATTCCGCCGCCCGGAGGCATTGGAGGCATTTGTGGCGGCATAGGAGGCATCATTGGTGGGACAGGAGGCTGACCCATTCCAACACCAGCGCCCAATACGCCTTGGCCCTGTCCGCCAGATTGCGGAGAAATGATGATGTTGACATTGGTTTTACCCTTTGTACGTCCACCAGTTGCACGGTGTGCGCGTTCAGCCATGCCACCACTGCACATTTTGCATGAGCAATCCGCGTGATGCATGGTGCGGCCACCTTCAGCTTTGAATGCTTTAGGTTTAAGAATTTTGTGCATTAACTTCTTGTCTTCCGCTTCATCTGTATGTTTTGCGGCTCCACCTTTTTTCATAGGCGACAATAAGCCAACGTTAGCTTTAACGTTTTTATTAATGCCGTATTCTTTAGGAGGCGCGGAAGGGAGGCCTTCTTTTTTCTTGCGGGAAGCTAAAGCGCCAACAACTTTTTTACGTTCTGCTGGCGTAGCGCCAATAATACCACCACGGGCATGATGGATACGGCCACCGTGCTTATCGCCATATCCCGGCGAACCCGGATCACCTTCTTCTGGAGGTATATAAGGCATTGGTTTTTTAGCAGAACCACTATAGGGAAGATTTAACGCACCATCTCCACGGCCCGGCATACCGCGCTGTAAAGGATAACCAGCCGCTGGATTGCGGTTAAATTGGCCCACGTTCGTTGCAATTTGAGGCCGAACAGGGTTTAAATTTTTAGGACGCGCCGTTGGCATTGGAATTTGCTGTGGCGGGATGTTATCGGAAATATCTTCCGTATTCATCATGCGGCCAACGCGATTGACCCCATCAAGACCAGAATGATGTTCCCGGCCTTTACGGGCAGATTTGCCAAGGTTTTTGGCGGCATGCTTGCCCACAACATGGGCTACTTTACCGCCACGTTTAAACCGGGATGGCGTAATAGGCATTTTGCCAGCATTACCGCTGTTCAATCCTTCAAAAGGGGAACCGCCACGCTCATCCGTAAATGATTTGCTGCCGTCGTCTAATTTAAGGCCCATGCGCTGCATTTTTGCGGCGGATGCTGCTTTTGCTTCTTTCTTGTGATCACTCATTTTATACTCCTGCTGCGTCCAGCATTAAACGTTAGGATTTCTAACTAAATTTTGGATATCCGGTTTAATAAACTGTTCCGCCGTAGAAGCACTCTCCGGATGAACTGCAATTTCACGGGCCAGTTGCAACATGGCAATCCGCTCTTTGCTTTCTCTGTCAGCCGCATGGTTCTGGGCATCAGCCTGTGCGTCAACAGCTTTTACTTTAACTTCCGCCATTTTGGCTTGCGAGTCAACCATTTTAGCTTGAGCCAACATCAATGCTGGGTCAGGTGGTGGTGGTCCGGGAGGTGTTGGAGGCACAAACAAGTCCATAGCATCTTCAATACCAAGCATTGTAAGAATGCGCTCATCAACTTTGCGCGGGTCGTAAAGATTGGGATTAGCTTGCTGCAATTGTTTAATTGCCATAGCTTTTTGAATCCGAACCGAATGTGATGGCGTATTAGGGTCAGCAACAGGGACAAGATTAATATTGTCCAAAGCCGTAATTAGTGTTTCCGGCGTCCATTGGTAAGCGGGATATTTATTGTTTTCCCAAAAAGCTTCAGGGCATTCTTTAAACAACTCTTTAAGAAGCTGAAATTCCCGTGCTTGCGCCGCATGCATGCGTTTGTGAACGGCGGAAATTACCTTTTGAGCCTGTTCAATAAGGGCAATCGTTGTTCCTACGGGAGCCTCTGAATTGCCTTCACCAACGTTAGTTTCCGATGTAGAAGCAAGGCGTTGGCCGCTTTGTTCAATTAATTGAATTAAGTTAAGAAATTGTCCGTCCACGCTGCGATATGGGAGCGGCATAACTGCGGATTGAATAGGACCGCCAGCAGTATCAATAGGCATACCGCCGCCGGGAGGCACACGAAACTCATTGGTATTTTGCCGCCCAGCCTGTTTTGCGTACAAAAATCCGGGGAAGTTAGCAAACATTCCGTTGTCAATGCATAACCGCCAGCCAGCGGTTAGCGCCATCGTCGTGTTACCCACAAGATGTAAAAGGCCCAAACCGTAGAAACCAAAGCCGGGTACGAAGATATAATCAACAAACACTTGCCGACGCAAATACTGTTCATCTCCATCTTTCCACCACCTGCGGATTTCTAAAATTTCAGATGACGTTTTATCAATGGTAACGCGGTAAGGAAGCTGGAGGCCTGTTGGCCCCTCATCGTCCTCATGCTCATAACCGGGAAGGTCTAATTCGCAATAGCACTCATAAATTTCACGGGGTTGGTTGTCCGTGGTAGACATGCTGCGGGGAATGACGCCCATCATTTGTTCTAATTTATCTTCCACAACGTTATTTTTTGGTGGTTGTGCGGAAGAAAGGGGTACGTTTCTATACATCCCAACCAATTGCAACCGTTTTAAGGTGCTTGGGGACATCTTGATGACGTGGGTAATGCGCTGCGCTGAAGCTACGTTGGTTTCCGCGTTGGACACAATAATTTCAGGTATACTGACAAATTCTGATACTGGGCGGCGGCGTATTGGGCAGTAATAAACTTTTTTAAAAGATGTGCCGCCAAAGCCCAAAGCAAAGAACATACGTTCAGTGTCCGGGTAATATTCGGACGCGGTAACCGTAAGATAGTGGTTAAAATCTTTTTCCAATGCTTCTGCTTGAGCATTAATGTTGGCGCTGTCTAATCCATCATTGCGGATTTTTACGGGTCCGCCAGATGGGAGCAATTCACCACGGGCATTGGCTTGGAACCGCACAATTGATTCAAGAAGCAACGGATGCCGGACTGTTGCTTGCCCCTCAACCGCCGTAGAACCATCCGAAGCATTACTGCGTGGCTGTTCTATTTTTGTTCCTAATAAATCTAAACCCATGACGTATTGCTGAAGCAATTCTTGACGGGATTCGTTATCTTGTTCAATTAAACGCACAAGTTCATTGGCAATTTGGCCCAAAGAACTATTGTCCAAATTCATCGCCAAGTTTTTATGAAAATCTTCATCTCCGTCATTTTCTTTTTGCTGGGGTCCACCAAAAGAAATAGTAACGGAACCATCCGGCAATTCAACTTTTACGTATGGAGATTTGGGATTAACTTCAACATCCGCATCGCCTTGAGCGGTCATATCCATATCAAATGCGTCAAATTCGTCCGGCGTATTTCCCAAGACAGGAACTTGGCGAATGTTCATTGGTGCTAAAGGCATGGGTTACACCGGGTACAATTGATGATTGCGATTTGATTTATATAACATACTTTCGGTCTTATCCGCTACTATTTCTACTGGTTTACGTGCAAAACCAATAACACGCAAGTGTGAGAGTGCTTGTGTCATGCTATCAACCAAATCATCGTGCTTTGCTTTAGGAAATGATTCCGCTTGTTCAATGACTTTTTCCGCCCATTCCATGTCGGGGGCGTAAATCATACCCTCCGCAAAAAGATGTTGAATTGCGTAAGTACGTGCAACTTTATCCCCTCTTCCGGGGTCTACAAGTTGAATTCCCCAGCTTTCCCGCGCAAAATGGGTACGGAGTTCCTGAGCAACAGATAGACCAGCCGCTTTAGATTCAATTAAAAGTTTATCAATTTTAAAATCATTGCATTCTTTTATGACTCTTTGCACCAATTGCGGAAACTCAAGGCGGTCTTGCCACGCATGAATTAACATAATCCGTTGATTTTCTTGACGGTCTGTCCATACGCCCCATGTTGTCATGGCGCTATAATCGTTTTCTTGTTTGGTAGTATAAGCGGTATCCAACGATGATATTACGTATTCAAACGGAGGAAATACGTTTTTACGCAATCCTTGCCCGTTAGAAACGGTTTCGTCCCATAGTACCCACCAATCGCGCTTTATAATACCGCCGCCTTTAGGTTTTGGGCGCTGTTGAAGCTGACCAGCAGCCGCGAATGGACCAAGGGCGCTTTCTAATGAGGAAACTTCGTCTTCACCAAAACGGTCACCAACCAGCAATTCACCTTCTTCACGGTCATCTATGTACCACGGAGTGATACACCTGCGTTCGGATTCAAATCGCATAGGAAGGCAAAGGTGAACCCAATTTCCCGTGTCTTTAGACAAAACATGGCCCGTAAGGTCAGATTCGTGCAACCGCTGCATAATAACAACGTAAGCGCCCGTTTTGGGATCGTTAAGACGGGTGGACATGGATTGATCCCACCATTCCAATGTTCCTTGGCGAACAAGGTCTGATTCTACTTCATTAGCGTTATGCGGATCGTCCACCACAATAATAGAGCCACCTTCACCCGTCAGAGCTCCGTCAACGGATGTTGCAAGACGATAGCCGCCCTTATCATTGTCAAATCGAACTTTGGTATTTTGGTCCGACACAATCTTATATTTATTGCCCCAATGGCGCTGATACCACGGGGATTCTAAAAGGCGGCGGGTTTTAATAGAGTCGCGGATAGAAAGGGATTGAGCGTAAGACGCATAAAGAAACTGAACATGTGGACCAGACAATGGTCCAATTGCGGATTGCGACCACACCCAAGCGGGAAAACAGACCGACACCATAGATGATTTGGATGTACGGGGCGGGACGTTAATGACCAAACGGCGTATTTCCCCACGCGCCACCGCCTGTAAATGTTCCGCAATAGCCTCAAGATGCCAACCGTATTTATACGGGTTTGGATCAATATATTTCCAAGCACCCGCGACAAAGTCCACCATTTTTTCTTCAAAATTAAGGCGTTCTAATTCCCGCGCAGCATCTTCCGGGTATTGTTCAATGGCTTCTTCTAATGTTTTGGCGTGTAGAAGCTGGCTACTCTGGGGTGATTTCATCAAAAACTTCGCCTTCTATGATGCGGGGTCCGCCAATTTTGTCACGGACCTTATCAATAAGGTACGCACGTTCTTCATAAGATAACTGTCCAAAGTCAAAAATAACTTGGGGGCGGGCAATGTCTGTTTGGTCTGGTTTGTCTTTCCATCCCATTTGAGACCGCGTAAGGTAAATGCCAGCGTTAATGGAGGAAGGTGTATCTTTCATCGCTTGCTGGTAAAGGTTTTCCACAACCAGCGCATTAGCTATTTGCCGCCCGTTTTTGATTTCGTTTCCGTATTCCCGTGTAAGCCATGCGCGGGATACCCCAACAATATCCGCAATATCGTCCAGCTTTGTGCCCCGTTTAGCCAGACCCATAATGGTTTTACGCATCATGGCGTCGTCCGTAACTTTGCGTTTACGGCCTTTTTTCTTTTGCTCTTGGGCTGGTTCCACGTCTTTTGCGACCGGAGCGGAACGGTTGGCGTTTTGTATAGCTTTCATTTTTCTACTCCTTTCTGTTTACTATATCGTAAAAGTTGATTAAAATGCAAGTCCTTGAGGTGCTCTCATAGAAAGGTGATCACATGCGTGAACAATATCCAAAAGAAAAATATCCAAGAATTGTTGAATTAAAAGGATTGCGTGAATTGCGTGAAGTGCGGGAATATGACCCGTGGTCCGTAGCAAACAAAGTTTCAACGCAACGTAATTGGTTTTGGCGGTTATTAAACTGGATCAGTGGCCGCGCAGACCTTGCAAAAACTGTTATTAGGCTTCGCGAACAAGTTATAAACATGGAAACCGTCCGCATGGCGGGGTTACGGGAAAGCGACCAAGCGGGGGCGCTGGGGTTACAACTATACGCCGAAAACGAAACCCTTAGAAAGCAAGTTGAAGATTTAACTAATTTGCTTGATAATCCAATAAAATATGAGGAAACAGTTGCCTTTTTTCGGGATCAGCGGGACACTGCGGTTAGGGAAAGCGAAATACTAAAATGGGCTTATGAACGTTTGCTCAAAACTCACAATCGCCTGTTGGATGATTGGGAAATATATACAACCAAATTTATAGACGGTGATCCCGATCTGGCGGATGTTTTCCGTAAAATCGATAAATTGAAAGAAGAACAATAATGGAAAAGATTTGCGTTAATTGTAAATGGGTTTATGCCCAAGATGCGGGGTTTAACTGCATGAATCCTATTAATGACCGCCTATATGACCATTTTAATGCATCTTCCGGGGATGTTGTCAGGGATATTAGACGGGCGGCGGTGACATTTGAAAAGAACACATGCGAAGAATTTGCTCCCAAAAAGAAAGTTTCGTCATCAAAGTGATGAGAATCTGATATAATGTAGCGTTGTCCCCCTTATAGGAGGTTTGCATGGGTTTGACCGCGACTAACGTTACACTTGAATGGACTTTGGGAGAAATCCCAGTTTTTACAATATCATCAGATTCTTTCAACATAGGGAACGATAACATGTCTTGGAACTACCGCGTTATTATGGAACCCGCCACTGAAGGTGAAATTTTCAGTGAAGATTCGTACACCATCCGTGAAGTATTTTACGATGACGATGGTGAAATTGAGTTCTGGTCGGATGAGGGTTGCACCCCATACGGCAACAGTTTTCAAGAAGTTGCGGACGACTTTGATCTTATGGCCGCCGCATTTGAACTTCCCGTCCTTAAAATTGAAAAGGATGAGGACGGTTTAGATAAACTGGTCGAAATTGAAGTTGAGTACGAATACCCAGATGAGAGCGATGATTCCGAAGAGGATGAAGAAGAGGAAGCGTAATCCTTTTCTTGGTCAAAATACGTGGTCGCCCCTAAACACGGGGCGGCCATTAATCATTTCACAGAGTTCCGGCGGAAACATTGTCCCGTCTTCATCATACGAAATAACCGCAAAACCTTGCTGTGACCGGGACGGGGTTCCTTCTGAATACTGAAACTGCGGGCCAGTAGGGTCCGCCATCATCCCAGTCTCCACGCCCCACCGTGAACCATTACGATCCCGCATAGCGGTTACCTGTAGCTGGTGCGTATGACCCGTAACTATACTGACCCCGCCATGTAGGGCGTTGTTCCACCCAGCATGGATGCCGCCCCTAAACCTGTGGCGGATTTCCGTTCCATTGACATCAAACGCAAAAGAAAAATCCCAATCCGTAAAATGCTCATGCAGGGATAGGATGTAGCCGTCCAATTCTGAGGCGTTGGCGGCAATGTAGTTGTCAATCCGAATGTCGTGGTTGCCCAAGGTCCATAATTTGTATTTGGCGTTGGGGAGGAGGCGGAGCCATTTCTTGGCGGTGTCTATTTCTTTTTCAATTTTGGGGGCTTTGGAACCCCGGACGGATGGGTGGCGGCTGATTCGCGCCCCGTCGATAATATCCCCGTTTAAAATTATCCCATCAACTTTAAGGGTTTTGGCTATTTTAACAAACGCTTTGTAAATTAAAGTAGGTTCCCCGTCCCACACGTGCAGATCGGACCCTATAATCCATTTTGTCCCCGGCGCTTCAATAGTTTTCATCCGGGGGTAGGTCCAAGCGGATGTTGGTCTTTCTATTTTGACATCGTCCAGCCCGTTAGGAAACCTTTCAAACGCCATCTTCATTCTGTGGTTGAATGTATTGGGGGATATGTTCCCCGCCTTAGCCGCTATGCTTGGTCTGCGGTTGTTTGCTTCTAATAATTTTAAAGTTTCAATTAAAACTTCAACGGACAGTTTAGGTGTCGGCATTTGATTTTCCCCATTGATTAACGTATAATGCCTTGAAACTATGTAACTTTTATTACCACTAATTGGGGGAAAAGCAATGTCTAATGCGTTGCATTATATTACGGAAGTAGAAGCCGCTAAAAAAATATGCCCCATGTCGGTAGGTGCGGGCATGAACAACCGCGTCCTTATTTATGATGGGCTGGAGATGGGCCGTGCATGCATTGGTTCAAAGTGCATGGCGTGGCGGTGGGATTACCAGTGGGATGAGAAGGCGGACAAAAGCGTATACAGCGATACGCTGGGTTACTGCGGCATGGTTTGCGGTTAGTTGACAATTTTTTATTGCCGCCATATATAGTACGCAAGCTTAAATATCGTACTGTATCTGGATGTAAGGTCAGACGTTAATATACGTATATAGTTTACGGGGCGGCGTGTTTTTGCTGTTTCCACGTCTTGGGTAGAACGAAGCAGAACAGCGTCAAGTCTACCACCCGTAAAGCATAGCCGCTAATGGAGAACAATGGACTGCGGTCGCGTCGCGGTCGGCGGGTCTCAAGAAACCGTCAGGGGAAACCTTGGCGGTTTCTCCGTTTTAAGGGCCGCAAACATTGCCCTACAAAAATAATCCCGTAGGGCAAAGTAACATTGAGTATCTTGGATACCTTGCTCACCTTGAGTACCTTGAGCATCTTGCTCATCTTGATGATGTTAAAAAATATATATCAATAAGATATTCAAGGTAATCAAGGTGAGCAAGGTGAGCAAGGTGATCAACATTTTAAGGTAACTACAATTGCACATCATTATACCAAAAGGGCGGTTCGGTATAATGGCCGCCAGTAGGATTGTACTTTGGTATACGCAAACCCGCATAAAACTTCCGCATACGCAATTGGGTATGGGGGGTCCCAAAAAAGG
>Ga0208253_1000257_pt1 | contig 23290 bp, 35 predicted proteins | sample CryBogCBE10Oct08_FD_184573 | JGI IMG/M metagenome (GOLD analysis project Ga0208253, IMG submission 184573) | Freshwater microbial communities from Crystal Bog, Wisconsin, USA - CBE10Oct08 (SPAdes) | ecosystem: Environmental > Aquatic > Freshwater > Lake | place: Crystal Bog, Wisconsin, USA...
CTTCTTACTAACTTATATCGTCTAAGGAGATATAACCATGGCACACCCATATCAAAACCCACATGACCCATTCAAGGATCGTTACCCAGATCCATGGTCAAAGAATCAAGTAACAAATACAGTCAAGCCAGCAGAGATTACTATTCAGTCTCTATTCCCTCAGTTCAATCGCTGGGCTATCGGCTTTGATCCTCTTCTACAGACCCTGCAGCAAGTCTCAGCTACCGCTAAGCAGGCCAGCTATCCGCCTTATAACATCTACAAGGATGGGGACAAATACGTCCTAGAACTGGCTGTAGCCGGTTTTGGTAAGGAAGATATCACCATTACTGTAAAAGAGCTCCAGTTGACCGTAGAAGGCCAATTAGAGGCATCTGAGGCGGAGCCTATCCATAAGGGAATCGCTACCCGTGACTTCAAGCAAAACTTCGTGTTAGCCGAGTATGTAGTAGTCAAGGGAGCAGAGCTTAAGGATGGAATGCTCCGAATCACCCTAGAACAAGAGCTGCCCGAAGAGATGCAGCCAAAGTTGATTAAAATCAAATAATCTGCTAGACTAGATAACAGAGTCCCTAGTTTCTACGGCGAATACGTGGCTAGGGACTCCGACGCAGAGTGGAGAAGTTCGGCATCTCGCTTGGCTCATAACCAAGAGGTCACGGGTTCAAATCCCGTCTCTGCAACGAGGTAACACTTGTATTGCTTCTCATTTGGTTTGAAGTTTACGCAAGTATCTAGGCGGACGCTAGCACGACCTAGACGGTCTCATCAGGGGACTCGGTTACGAGACCTTACGGCGTGGTGAAAGATAAACCGACCTGATACTTTGACCTTTAGCTCAGCAGGCAGAGCACTCGACTGTTAATCGAGTTGTCCCTGGTTCGATCCCAGGAAGGTCAGCGGCGATACGAGCGTGATTCCGTATGAAGAGTGCGATCTGCGTATCCCCCCATTAAAGAAGGAAAGATGATGAATAAAGAAGTAACACCCGAAGATTTAGACAAATGGGCAGAAGAGTATGAAGCTACCCACACTGATACAATTGTTCCAAGTAAAGAAACCATGGATGCTGTCTGGGAGACCCAGCAATCATTCGAGGAGTAATCACACCTACCCCGCCGAAAGTATGGAGAGCTAAATGCCTAATTATGATTATAAGTGCAACGTCTGTGGGGGCGTGCAAGAGATTTATCAGACATTTGGTGATAGCACTGTTCCCGTATGTTGCCAAGAGTCTATGAGTAAGATTTTTCAAGCTACCCCCGCCGTTTTTAAAGGTGGAGGCTGGGGAGGACAGTAATGTGGTCTTGGTTACTTGCAATCATTGGAGTGACAGGAATCTACTTTGTAGGTCGTAAGACTATATGGGGTTGGTTTGTTCTCCTGTTCAATGAATGTCTATGGACTGTCTACGCTATCCATACTAAACAATACGGGTTTATATTTGCCTCTTTAGCGTATGCTATTACCTATATCCGGTCATATAGGCACTGGGCTAGGGAGAAGTAATGTCTGATAAGTATCGTGCTCGGCACTTCATGCCTATAGTTGATCCCGATAACTATGCTGCAATGGCAGCTGCCCTACGATACGACAGAGAACGTAGCCGACTTTGTGGTCCAGGCTATGAAGAGATTTATGCCCCCACCTCAGGTGGTCCACGCCCTCGTGCCCAGAAGTGCTGCTATAACGCCAACACTGAAACCCTCGTTATTGTAATGACAGACCCCGGCGCCGGTGGTAGGGCTCAATATACCTGGATTCAATATGATGGGGTAAATGTGGGGGATTGGGAGGTACTTAAGAATGGTACCTCTACTAATGACTTTGTAAATGACGCTCTTTTAGGGGTTCCTTGGCTTAGGACCTCCTATGGTACACTTCCTAGGACAAGATCAGAAACATTTGAGCTAGGTAGCCAAGAGTATTTGTGATACGCTAGGTTTAGACTAGAGAGGGAAAAATGACAACAATTGCAGCAATTCAAGGTGACGGTTGGGTAGTAATGGGTGCAGACACTCAATCTACCGTTTCTGAGTACAAACGCCTTAAGATGGCTAACGATAAAGTTATTGATAATAATGGGATCCTAATTGCCGGTTGTGGCATGGGACGTGGCATGGATCTTATGCAAAAGGCATGGGTTGCCCCAAAACCTCGTAAATCCCGCATGAGTATTGATGAGCTCGATAAGTGGATGGCTAAGACTTTTATTCCTCAAATGCGTCAGCTATTCATTGATGGTGGCTATGATATGAAGGATGACGGCGAGTACGCTCAACACGAGGGTGCATTTATTGTCGCTGTACAGGGCGTTGTATTTTATATTGATGACGACTACTCCTTTGACCGTGAAGCTCGTGGGGTTACTACATCTGGTAGCGGTGGGGACTTTGCTGCCGGTTCATTATTTAAAAAAGATTTAAGCACTATAGAAAAAGCTAAGAAGCAAATGGAGATTGCTGTAGACGCTGCCAGAGAGTATGACGTCTATTCTGGTGGAGAAACCCGCATTTACGTACAAGAGGCCTAATACCTCTGTTACCATTACCCTGTCTCTTGGGCAAGACTCTCTAACCCTCTCTAGATAGGACTATGTACATGGCAACTAATCTCGAAGGCAATAGCCTAGAGTCATGGACAGTTTATACAGGTAACCCAATTACCGGTAATACAAGCTTGTCTGTGTCAACAACCTCTGCAACATACGCATACGCTATGTTGACAAATATCACCACATCAACTGTTACGGGTCGCCCTAACGTTGATTTCGTATGGGGTAACTTCCCACTACAACCAAATGATGAGCGTTCTGCAGGAACTCCATCCGCAACTGTTACAGTCGGTGGATCACAGAACGTATCATGGACCAACACCTCAACTGTTAACTCTGCTTATCTCACCTATACTCAGGATTCCGAGAACATCGCAGAAGCTAACTACTCAGGATTCCCAAGCTTTATTGCTGCGGACCCAATCCTTCGTGTAACAGCTGCTTCAGGAAATGGTACAACCGTCACCTATACAGCTCAATCAAACGGAATCGTCCCAGCTTCATTGGTTGGACAGAACGTAACCATCACAGGTCTCACAAACTCTGCATTCAACCTAACAAACGCCACAATCGCATCAGCTACAGCTTATCAGTTCACAGTAACTAACTCAGCTGGTTCAGGCGTATCAATCACTGGTCAAACAGGCTACGCACAACTTGGTGCTGGAGCATCTGACTCAGATGGTGCATTCGTAGGCACAACCGCTTATGTAACTGTTCCATCAGTTCTTGGCCTATCAACCTCTAATGCTCAAACACTTCTTGGTGATGTCGAGCTTGTTGTTACAACTGCAGGTTCTGCAACTAACACACCAATCTCAATCACTGCTGCTGCTCGTACTGCTAGCTCAGCTACTGCAACTGTTACAGCTACAGGTGCTGGCGCTGCGTTCCCAATTGGTACAAAGATCACAATTGCTGGTCTTGCAGATGCTACAACAACAGAACTTAACGGTACATGGACTGTTACCGCAAGTGCGACAAACACTGTCTCATTTGTCTCTAACAACACAACCGCTATCGCTGTTGCTTCACCTACAGGTACCCCAACAGTCAAGGGTGCTTCTGCAACAATCAAGACCCAGAGCGTTGCTGCGGGTGCTGCATCAATCGCCGCTGGTGCTGCGATTACAATCACACCTTGGGCCTAATAGCCTAAATGTAATTAGCCGGGAGTTAACGCTCCCGGCTTTTTGCTTTAATGAGAGAATACTCGTATGACGCACCCCAAAAAAGCGCATCGTCAGTTCAAGGTGCCTCTAAAAGACCCCGCCACGGTGGGGAGGCTGGGTGACGCTAGATTCCCCCTTCCTAATTCTGTAGTAGACTATGATCAGATTTATTATGGACTAGGCCCCGATTCAGACATAGATATGGATCAAAACCAAGGAACGGACATAGATGACACAGCTAATGGAACCGGAGCTACAGGGAATGCCTCAGGTGGAGGACTTTCAACAGCGAATTCAATGTGACAGCTGTTCAGCTAGAGCCACAACCCTAGTTTTGCTGCCTTATGGAGAATTAGCCTTTTGCAGCCATCATTACAATAAAAACACTAAAGCACTTACAGATGCCGGGGGAATTGCTAAACTTCTGGGAGTATCTGAGGATAGATCGGAAAATCATGCAAGCTAAGAATGGCAGCAACATTGTTCAAGCCGGTAATGGCGGCAATCTCATTAGCAAGCTAATAGAGCCATGGACCGCAGCAAATAAGGCAAAAATTACTATGGCCTTGCAGGATAGGTATCTAGAGAAGCAAACCGAAGAACATGGAAAGCGCCAATCTGCTCTTACTACTGAGATGAATAAGCGCAATGCTTTTAAGGCTGTTCTTCCAGCATACGCACAGGTGCACGCTCATGAGATGTTTACTGAAACTTATGGCGAAGATCACCCCGATGTAGTTTCAGGAAAGAAAGTTGCGGGAGAACCTCTTCGTCCAGAACTTACTGCTTCTTATCGTGCTCGTGGATTAGCTGGTTCTCAAATTGCTTCTGAATCTCCAGGTGAGCGTCAGGAAGCAGGACGTCAGAAGACAGAACAAGAAAAACAAAAAACACTTGCAATGGTTCGAGAGAATGCAGACTTTGGTGCTTGGCAAAAGATGAAGAGTGATGGTTCTGAAGGCGGAAAGATAAAGAACCCACAATTTGATGCATCCGCTGCAGTAGCTTCTTCTCCTGTTAAAGGTTGGAATCCAGAAGAGAACGATATTCAATCTGCTCTTAATGCAAATAACCAACGAAATCTTCTTCCATTTACATCAACTGCCGGTGAATCTGGTAATTGGACCCCAACAAAGTTTGAGCCAAGTGGTCAACCTACTTTTAGTGAAAATGATGCTGAAGAGCTACGCAGTATTTCTAATCAATCACCTAATGATACTCGAGCCGGATTCGGTGCTCGTGCAACAGAACAAAGTCGTTTATCCAACCTCAATGTCGGAACTCAAGAAGGAAAGTAAACCATGGGCCAATTTGATCGTATTGTAAAGCCTGCTACTAGTGCAAGGCCAGCTGTTATTGAGCCAGGTGCCGGCATTGATATTGGACAACCTATTCAAAGTGCTGCAGATGCTGTTCAGGCTGGAGCAGGTCTAGTAGTTAATCCACGTGACACTGCATTTCAAAAGAGCAGCAGTGGTAACCCAAAACCAAACAAATCCCTACCTCGTACTGCCAAAAAGGCTGCTAAGTTTGAAGGGTCACGTCGTCAACGAGCTGCACATAAGGCACAGCTAAATACAACAACCATGCGTATGGGTGCTGACGGTGAGGCATATGATCTTGAAGATGTGCAGGCAAAGTCTACGGCTCCCGCTACCCCAGCAAGCCCGGTAACACTTCTTAATGGACCACGTAGGTCAGCCCCTAAAGCCTCTATTGGAAGAAACGAAAACTTCCATGCAAGTACGGAAGTTGCAGCTCGTGCTAACTATCTACTCCAGGGTGTCCCGGCAGCTGCTAGGCAAGCAGCAGAAGCCGCAGAGGCAACTGAGTCAGAGCGTCAAGGTATGATCGCCGGAGAAAATAAGTTTAACGAAGAACAAAAACGTACAGGAGGTTCTTTGCGCTCTGAGCGAGGAATCACTTACGATCTTAATGATATGCGGGCAGAGATAGATAAAAAGGGAAGTCCCGATATTGCTACAAATAAGCCTACAACAGTATCTGCAAAACACAAGCAATGGTCTGAATTTAAAAACCGAATGGTTTCTGAACATGGCGTTATCCCTGAAATTAAAAAGGGAAGTCCTGAAGGAGAGAGCGGCACAAAAGACGACCTTCGTCCTAGCTCTATTATTCCTACGGCACCACAATTAGAAGATTTAGGAAAAGACAGCGAACGTGCAGTTGGAACTGAAATCACTAAAGAAGAAAATTATGGAACTGAAGCTAAAGCAGCTCCTGCTCCAGAAGCAGAAGAAGACAAGCTTGCTAGAGAAAAAGCAGAAGCGGCTGAAAAGAACAGTGCTCAGCTAAATGAAGTTAAAGAATACGAGCAAAAGAGTAAGGGCCGCAATAAAGAGGCGGGCATGGATACTCGTGCTGATGTAAATCGTGGTACTCAATTTAAGCAACCTTCTAGGGTTGTTGGGCAAGAAGTTGAAAAATCACTTGGCGGTCAAGTTGTAGTAGAGACGCCTATGAAGGAATTCTCAAATAAAGAGTGGAACCGCAGAGTTCGTGAATCTAAAATTGACGCTGGTCCAGAAAGTACTACTATTGAGTTACATGATCTTCCTGAAGAAGGTACGGACATTGTTACTCCTGTTAGGGAACGTGGTGTACAAGTTACCCCTAAGAAGCCAAAAGTTATTTCGCTTCCTAATGGCCCATTGACAGAAGCTCAAACTGAGCAAAAAGAAAAATTACCTAAGACAGTTCGTTTTGAAGGACCACGCAGCGTTATTCCAGACACGGCTATGTCAACTGCTGTTGATACAGAAAAGACTGATGCCGAACTGCATGCTGAGAACCTTAGGGATATTAGCAACAGAATGCCTTCTGGATATAGCGGTACTGGTCCTTATGATCCTAATAAGACATCTGCTCGACCAAATCGTATGCAGACCAGAGAACAACGTGCTATTAGGGCGTCAAAGCGTAGAACACGTGCAGAAAAATTTGGTTCGGACTTTGCACCAAAGCTTCATACTCCAGAAATTATGCAAACAGCTAAGCTTATTGGTCAACAAACCTATGGTTTGTCACCTGAAGCTATGGCCCACCCTGATTTTCATGGACACGAGGCTGTTGCTGAGGCGTACATTGCACACCGACTTGGAATTCATAACTCTTTAGAAAAGCTAAATACTGCTCTTGGTGGACTTACCAATGAGCGTGCAGAACGCCGAGGTGCTTGGTATAAGCTACTTGAGTCAGAAGATCGTGGAGATGAGGCATTTAAGGGTGCCGGAGATGTGCTTCGTGGTCTTGTAGGCGGAGAAAAGAACATTACAACTGTTAACCGTAAAATTGGACAAGGTGAAGAAACCGGAGTTCAACTACACGGAAAAGCTATTGAGCACTTTATTGCTAAGCAAAAAGACCAATCTAATAGAGAAAACCTTAAAACCACTACTATGCGTATGGGTGCTAATGGTCAAGCCTATGATATTGAAGATCGTGCTGCAAAACCAATTTCATTCCCTGAAAATGTAGATGTTTCTGCTGCTACCCCAACAGGGTCTAGCAAAAGACTTATTCAAGCTCAGGCACATGCAGGCCATTTAGAGAGTGGAAAGAATGTAGTCGGCTGTAAGCACTGCGCCGCCCTATCTTCTACGCAATCACGTGCTAATGCAGCTACTGTTGCTGGTACATTTATTCCGCCAAAGGCAGAGACTGGACGAGTTGCAGTTCGTAAAATTGACCAAGTTCCTGAAAAGGCAACTGTTCGTTCTCTTTCTGAAGAAGAAAAGGCTAATAAGTCCAATCTTTCTGGCAAGGACGATTCTAAGTTTAGGTTCTAATCATGTCACGTACCGATTCATTTAACGATAGGCCACGTGATAGGCAGCTTCCCCGCAATTTACGCAACAACGCTCGGGAAGCTGCTGAATACCTAACTGGTCTAAAACCAGATCGCCCAGACGACTCACACGTAATAACCCGACAAAAATACGGTCGTGGTGCTAATGGGGAGTCTGCAAGCTAATGGCACGCCGTATTGACTATAACATTAATGGTAAGATTAATGGTCTTACAAGCCATTCATGGACTTGCAACACCTGTGCCTACCACGTAACTAAACTTGGTGGGGCTTCTGCTATCCGTGCAGGTAAAAAAGAGGCGTATAATCATTCCTGTGTGGATACCTCTGATTCACAAGAAAAACAACGTAAGGACACATTCGGATGACAACTAAGAAGAAATCAGCTGCGTGGACTCGTAAAGAGGGTCAAAATCCTAATGGTGGGTTAAATGCTAAAGGTCGTGCCTCTGCTAAGAAAGAGGGCCACAATCTTAAGGCACCCAGCAAGGATCACGACAACAAGCGCCATAAATCTTTCTGTGCTCGAATGAAGGGCATGAAGAAGCACAATACCTCATCTAAGACAGCTAATGATCCTAATAGCCGTATTAATAAATCTCTACGTGCATGGGACTGTGATTGCTAATGGCTAAAGAAGTTTGGGATAAAAAAGATCCAGATGGCGGTAAGCATAAGAAGCTGTCATCTAAAAAGAAGTCTGCTGCTAAAGCCCGTGCTAAAGCTGCTGGACGTCCCTACCCTAATCTTGTAGATAACATGAATGCTGCAAAGAAGAAAAAGAAGAAGTAAAATGAGTAGATCTGAAGAATTTTCAAATACTCTATTTCCTTTAACTGGTCAGCGCTTAAATATAGTGCCACCTAATAAAGATAAGCATAATGTAGATGTAGATGATTTTGACAGACTACTTATGAGTACTAATAAGGATGATCTACCACCCCTTTATCACGGATCAGCAACATACCATAAGCCTGGAACTATTTTAACTCCAAGACCGGATAGTCCATATAAAACAGGAAAAAGGCACGTATTTGCTACATCCTGGGCACAGGTAGCAGGAAGATATGCCGCTCCCGAACCATCTGCAGATAAAACAAATAATGGTGTTACTTGGGGTGTTGTGCATAAAGTTGAGCCTGTTGAAGATGAGCCGGTATATAAAGATGTATTACATGGAAAAAAACAAGGTCATTTTCTATCTAAACAGTTTAGGGTACTAGAAGCCACACATTTAGTTGATGAAGAGGGTAGAGAAACCCCATTAAATGGGAACAAAGACTTAATGGATATTTGGCCCCCAAATAGATATAACACCATGTCCTCAGATAGAAACGTAGAATTGGATCTTAAATAATGACTACTAAGAAAAAAGAAGTAGCTGGCGGTAAGGAATACAAAGGTTCAGCCGCTAATGGCGGACGTAAAATTATCGTAGAGCACTATAAGGACTCAAGCGGTAAGTGGCATACCACTTCTAAGAATGCTGCTAAAGCTAAGTATGAGAAAAAGCATGGCAAACTACCTAAGGGAACTGACGTAGACCATAAAGATAATAATCACGATAATGACTCAGCCAGTAACCTACGTCCTTTAAAGCACGGCAAAAATACCGCTAAGGAGAATAAGCGCAGAGCAGGTAAGAAGTAAGCTCCCGAACATGGATTCGAACCACGATAGCCAGTGCCAAAAACTGGAGTCCTGCCGTTAGACGATTCGGGATAGACCTGCTAAACCGCCAATATTTGAGGACAGAGCTTAAGCCACATCTGAACTAGATAGTGATCTCTTTCACCTGGGTTAGCATGCCAAGGTGACCAATCCCTACCCCCAGCAGACATCTGATAGGCGATTTGAGCGTTCTTTACTGGATTGGTTAGTTCTTGGGCAGACTTAAGATGAAACTCGCTTATACGGCCCTTCAGAGCCCCGTAAAGGTTAATCTGGAAGACTCCATAGGAATCGTCTCCAGTCTTACGGTTAAAGTCATGGGCAATAGGGTTTCCATGAGTTTCTTTCATAGCAACAGCCCAGGCGATCTTTAGGGAACGGCCTTTAAACCCTACCATCTGTAATAGCTGGTAAAGCTGCTTTGGGGAGAGTTTCTTAGCTACTTCGAGTTTGCCAATAGGAGTTAAGCACCTTTGGACTATCGGGGCTGCCGCCCTAGCTGAAAACGTTATAATATTTGTAATTGTTAAAAGGGCTATAAGCCCAAGGATTAGATATTTCCTTTTGTCATATAAATTCACACTATCTCCTAGGCTAGAGAGCCAACCCGAATCTTCACTCATCTGTCACCTGAATGAAAATAGCCTGGCATCGGTCTGCCAAGCTAGTTGTAACTCTTTTGTTTCGTTTTTAGTGTTGAGGGTTTTAACCTCTATAAACTAGTATAGACGTAAATACAGCCTTAGGTCAACCTGGAAACCAATATAAGATATGATTAATCTTACAAAAACCGCATAAATTGGAGAAATATGAGAATCGTACAAAGAATTGCTACAAAACAAGGCCACCCAGTGCCTTCTACTTCACATGCTCCAAGAGGCCCATTCCCACCTGAGCTTTACGCTCGTCCTGAGATTGTGACCGATTACACACCGGTAGATCAGGTAATTCCTATTGGTGGAACTGCACAGAACAACTTCAACCCACCAAGGATGTTTCAGTGTTCTTATTGCAATATGCTAGAATTAGAGAAGGACATATCAAACCATATTTGCCGGGAGGACGACGAAGATGGCCAAGACACATGATGTCGGTAAGAAACATTACTGGCACTTTATGGTTTATCCACTTAAGCCAAAAGTAGTATTTGAAAAAGCGGAGACTCAAGAAATAGAGGAGCCCTATCGTTTTGGTAAGGGCTACTGCTTACGACTACCTTTTACTCGCTTATCAATAGTAATGGGTAAGTGGATTAAGTATTATTCAGAATCTCAAGCACTTACTAATGCAATTGTAGGACGCAAGATGTCTACGGAAGAAGTAGACTGGGATCGTATACGATTTGGAGTAGAGGAAGATGTTTAAAAAAAAGATCTATGAGCGTAAAGTTACTAAAGCTCAAAAAAGAGTGGCTATGTTGCCTACACCTGAACTGCTTACGTGGAGTGATCAAGTGCTCTATAGTATTGGAAAAAATTTAGCTGGTTGGCAAAGAAGCCAGAATCCGCAGACTTTAGAAGAAGCACGGCTAGGGGCTGAGGTAATTCAGGCCATAACAGAAACATTAACTGAAAGAGCTCTACGTTGAGTCAATTTGAAGATGAAGATCTAAGTCAAGAAGATTTAGACGACGAGATAGGTCCTATAACAGAGGATGAAGAAGATGAGCTAGACGAGCTCTCTAAAGAATTCGTAACTGTTTTAATTGATAAAATCATGGACTTTATGAAGCTTCTTGTAGGTCATGAACTTCACCCATATCAAGTACCGTTAGCTAGGCGCATTATTGAATCTGTGATCATTAATGATGGCGAAGAAATCACTGCGTTGGCTTCTCGTCAGTCTGGTAAGTCTGAAACCATCGCCAATACGGTGTCAACCCTCATGGTTATCTTGCCACGCCTAGCACGTATTTATCCAGATCTATTAGGTAAGTTTGGTGATGGTATTTGGGTGGGAATGTTCGCACCTGTACAAAACCAGGTAGAAACGCTTTATGGCCGTACAGTATCTCGTCTAACTTCTGAAAGAGCTATGGAGATCTTTGGTGATCCCGAAATTGATGATATGCCAACTAAAACTCCAGGTGTAGTAAGAAACCTTAAGCTTAAGAAGTCTGGCAGTAGCCTTATGATGATGACAGCTAACCCTAGAGCTAAGATTGAATCTAAGTCTTTCCACTTGATCATTATTGATGAGTGTCAAGAAGCGGACGATTTCGTTGTATCAAAGTCAATTGCACCTATGGGTGCCTACTACAACGGAACTATCGTTAAGACCGGAACACCAACAACCCACAAGAATAACTTTTACCGTGCTATTCAGATGAATAAGCGCAGGCAAACTGGCGGACGCAATGCAAAGCAGAACCATTTTCAATGGGACTGGAAAGATGTTGCTAAGGTTCAGGCTAACTATGAGAAGTTTATTAAGAAAGAAATGCTTCGTATCGGTGAGGACTCTGATGAGTTCCAGCTGTCATACAACTGCAAGTGGTTGCTAGAACGAGGTATGTTTGTAACCTCTGGCATTATGGATGACTTGGGTGATACTTCACAGGAAACTGTAAAAGCTTGGCACCGTTCTCCAGTAGTAGTGGGCATTGACCCAGCTCGTAAGATGGACTCAACGGTGGTAACTGTTGTGTGGGTAGACTGGGATCGTCCAGATGAATATGGTTATTATGACCATAGAGTGCTTAACTGGCTTGAGCTTCAGGGCGATGACTGGGAAGAGCAATATTTCCAGATACAACAGTTCCTGGCTAGCTATGATGTCCTTGCTATTGGCGTAGATGCTAATGGTGTTGGTGATGCAGTGGCTCAGCGTTTAAAGGTTCTTATGCCACGAGCTGAGGTTGTACCAGTTACTTCTAGTCCTACTGAGCAATCTAAGCGGTGGAAACACCTTCAGGCCCTTATTCAACGCCAAATGGTTTCCTGGCCAGCACATGCTAAGACTCGTAGACTACGTATTTGGAAGAAGTTCTATCAGCAAATGACAGATGCTGAAGTTCAGTATAAAGGCCCTAACTTCTTGGTAGCAGCCCCTGATGAGGCTCACGCTCATGATGACTTTGTTGATTCATTGGCCCTAGCATGTTCTCTTACACAAGAGATGGTTATGCCAACTATTGAGGTTTCAGCAAGCCCATTTTTCTAACGTTTAGGCCGACAAATTAAGAAATACAAGAAAGAATAATCCCGAGGACCTCAATCCCAACCCTATAGGAGAATAACAATGGCAACACCAAATATCGCCCCAACGCCTCAGTTTGCTGAGCGCCCAGGCAACACCTATGAGCGTAAAATGTCCCCAGCAGCCCCAGGTCTTCGTGGACCACTTCGTTTTGAAGAAGGCATTGCAACAGACACAGACGTTCCAAATGATTTCCAACTTGGCTTGGATCAAGGTTATGAGACCCCAGCTGGTCGCCCTAACCACAACAACAACGTCTTTGAAAAGTACGCAGAAGAGACCATGAAAGAGCGTGCCCACGTAGGCTCAGCAGCATGGGTTGAAGCTCCAACATTCCTTGGCGAGTTTGCTCAAGGCAACTTCGGAGATCATTCAACAGTTGTTATCGAAGAAGTTATCCGTAACGGTTCACGCCAAGAGCGCATGAACCCAGCTTCGGTACTCGACTAATCTAAGATATACTATACCGGTCTCCAACTCTGTTCCCTTTCTCCGGAGTTGGAGACCTCTATAGTGGAGGATAACAATGGCTCAGCCTAATAACCCAAAACTATATAACATGTTGTTGAACCAAGCTAAAGCGAAGTGGCCTTCACATAAAGGACCTAATCACTTAAGTTGGCCAGCAATGAAATGGTTTGGTCAGGAATACGCTCGTGAAGGTGGCGGGTATGTTGATTCAATTCAACAAGTAGATCCTAACCTTAGGGATTACAAGCAAGAAGCTATTAAAAAAGAAGAAGAAAAAGAAGCAAGAGAGAAAGCAAATCTAAAAAAACGAGGATATCTCGTTTAGTAGCGGGGGCTAAGATGAACGGAATTAACCAATGAGTGGTGGTATTGATTTTTCACCTCCCAGTTATAGGGCGGCGTCATCTGACTTAACTATCTCCATTTCTCCTCTGGGACTTGTAGAGCTAGCAGACGAAGAGTTCGAAGTACATGGGCCACGTCTAAATAGGTATTCATTAAACTGGGCCATGTATCTGGGCCATCACTGGTCTTATCGCCGTGAAATTGGCGAATCACAGATGGTATACAACTACTATCGTGCTTTTACAGATTACATCGTAAACTTTACATTTAGCCGTGGCGTAACATTCCGTAGCCCTAAGCAGACTGAAGCTATCGTCCCTAACATTCTAAAGCGTGTTTGGGAGACAGATAACAATAAGCAAGGCATTTTGTGGGAAATGGGTCAACAAGGCGGCGTTTCAGGAGACTGCTTCGTAAAGGTGGCCTATGAAGAGGCATACGAAGACTCAGTAGGCTTTATGCACCCAGGTAAGGTGCGTATTCTTCCCCTTAACTCATCTTTCTGTTTTCCAGAATTTCACCCCCATGATCGCTCACGTTTGATCCGTTTCAAGCTCAAGTATCGTTTCTGGGGTACATCTATTGAAGGAACCCGTCAGGTCTATACATACACTGAAATCCTGACTGATGATCGTATTGAAGAATATATTAACGATGAACTTATTGACTCTCGCCCTAACCCAATCGGCGTAGTCCCAGTCATCCATATCCCTAACGTCCTAATCTCTGGCTCTCCATGGGGCCTATCTGATTGCCACGACGTAATTATCCTTAACCGTAACTATAACGAAGTTTCTACCGATGTAGCAGATATCATCAATTACCACGCTGCTCCGGTAACAGTTATCACAGGAGCTAAGGCTTCTGCCCTTGAGAAGGGCCCTAAGAAGATTTGGGGCGGTCTTCCAAAGGATGCACAAGTATTTAACCTAGAAGGTGGCGGACAAGGCCTCGTAGGAGCTATGCAGTACCTTGAGACCCTAAAGACCGCTATGCATGAGATGGTGGGTGTTCCTGAGACTGCTCTTGGACAAATGCAGCCAATCTCTAATACATCAGGTGTAGCCCTTGCTATTCAGTTCCAGCCTTTGATGAATCGCTACCAACAGAAGCTGGTTCAGTATAGCGAGGGTCTACGTAGAATCAATGAACTGATATTATTAACCCTGGCCTTTAAAGAACCTGAAGTTTTCACTTGGAACCAAGAAGTTTATGGGCCAATCAAGCAGGGTCAGCTTCCTCAGCTAGATCTTACCGATCCAATTACATATCAATCTATTGTTCATTTCCCACCTCCACTTCCACTAGATAAGCTGATCGTCTTGAATGAAATTCAACAAAAGATGAACATGAATCTAGAGAGCCGTGAAGGCGCTTTACGTCAATTAGGCGAAGAGTTTCCTAACGAGAAGTTGGAAGAGATTAGGTCAGAGCTCATTGCAGATGCTAAATCTGATGGTGCTTTGAACCTAATTAAGCAGCAGATCCAATCTGCTATTACAAGTTTGACTGGAATGATGCCAGATGGAACCCTTCCACCTGGAGCTGCACCTGCAGATGGCATGGGCCCTGGCCCTCTAGGCCAACCAGGTGTCATCACTCCGTTCGAAGAGCAAACCCTTGCAGGACTTCAGAATGAGCTGATTGTAGAGGCGTATGGTGCCCGCACCCCACGTCAAGCATCAGATCAAAAGGACACCCCAAACTCTGAGGAAAACAAGTAATATACCCTGACAAATTGAAAAATATTTGAAAGGGTATATACCAGAAACCAAACCCGTAGGTCATCGTGGCACTAATTCGGACAACGACCTCTTAAACCTAAGGAATAAGCATGGCAGAAAACTCAACAGCAGTGGACAGTGCAGTGGCTCAAGAAGCGTTTGCTTCAGAAGTTCAAGGTACAGCTCCAGTTGCACAGCAGGCAGTGGCCCCAACAGCTCAGTTTACTGAAGTTAAGGGCTATACAGATGAAGACTTGAAGCGTGTACGTGAGCAAGAGAAATCTAAGCTCTATCCACAGATTGATTCCCTAAAGGAAGAAATCAGTCTTCTTAAGAAAGACCGTGAAGAGCGTTTGGCAGAAGCACAACGCATTGCGGAAGAGAAAGCAGAAGAAGCTCGTAAGAAGGCAGAATCTGAGATGGACGTTCGTTCACTTCTTGAACAGAAGGAGAAGGAATGGAAAGATCAGCTAGAACAGATCCGCCAAGACAATGCCCGCAAGGATGCACTGCTTGAGCGTGAGCGTCAATATGCAGAGCTTACGAACTATCGTAATCGTCGTCTAGAAGAAGAGCGTGAAAATATCATGCCTGAACTAGTAGACTTGATCTCAGGCAATAGCCCAGAAGAGATCGAACAGAGCATTACTGGACTTAGGGATCGTACCTCTAAGATCTTGGAATCGGCGCAGCAAGCCATTGCGGCTCAGCGTCGTGATATGAAAGGCACAAGTACAACTTTGCCTCCACTTATGGACAACAATTCGGCCTCACAATCGTTTACAGCGGAACAAATTGCCGCTATGTCGGTTGCAGATTACGCAAAGAACCGAGACCGTTTGCTCCCAGGAGTAAACTCTCAAGCTAAAGGAATCTTTGGATAACATCCAAAAAATATACATAACAACTAACAAGGAGTAAACCGACATGGCATCAGCCGTAACAGGTACCGGCAACCTCGCCGCAGCACCTACAGCGTATTCTGGCGCTAACAGCCAGCTTACACAAGCAATTCAGACCATCTGGTCAAAGGAAATCCTATTCCAATCAATGCCTATCCTTCGCTTCGAACAATTCGCAGTTAAGAAGACAGAACTTGGCGTAGCTCCTGGTCTCCAGATCAACTTCATGCGTTATAACAACCTCGGCTTCGCAGCCCCATTGGTTGAAGGTGTTCGTATGACAACCAACGCATTGACAGCTCAACAGTTCTCAATCACCGTTGCAGAACAAGGATACGCAATTGCAGTATCTGAGCTTCTTCTCAACGCTTCATTCGATGACGTAATGGCTTCAGCTTCACGTCTTCTCGGTCGCAACATGGCTCTCTACCTTGATGGCCAGGCTCGTGACACCCTTATGGCAGCATCTTCAGTCATCTACGGCGAAGATCGCTCAAACCTCTCAGCAGTCAACAACTGGTATGCATACGGCACAGAAGCAACTTCTCGTGCAACAATGACCGGTGCTTCATACCTCTCAACCCGTACCGTTAAGGACGCAGTTGAGACATTGGCAACCAAGAACATCCCAAGGCTTGGCGAGACCTACGTAGCATTCGTACACCCTCACCAATCACGTCGTCTTCGTGACCTCCCAGAGTTCATTGAAGTCACAAAGTACGCTGCTCCAGGTAACTTCATGCTCGGTGAAATTGGTCGTTTGTACGACACAGTCTTCATTGAGACAACCCAAATCACCAAGGTAACCAACGGTGCAGGTTCAGGATATACAACTGATACAGCAGTAGCTCCAGGATCAATCTCTTACCCAACTGGTGGAGGTTACACAACTCCAGTAACAGCTACAGGTAACGGTTCATCTGACCGCTACTCAGCTATCTTCATTGGAGACAATGCATTCGGTCACGCTATCTCACTTCCAGTTGAGCTTCGTGACGGCGGTATTCTTGACTTCGGTCGTGAGCACGCTCTTGCTTGGTACGCAATCTACGGTCTTGGTCTTATCACTGACCAATCTGTAGTTATCGCAGAAACCAACTAATTTAATACCCGGGGGAGAGACCTTGAAGCCTCTCCCCCACCCTAACTAACATAACAGGAGAATAACAATCGTGGCAAAAGCAAAAGTAACAGATGTAACCGGCCGTGTCCGTGAGCAAATGATTAAGGATAGCGCTGAAGCTTTAGCAGCTCGTGCAAACGAGATTTCGCTAGCTACAGCAACACAAGAGTACAAGGATGCAACTGAAGTTGTAGACTTGTCAACACCATCAGCACCAACCGTTATTGATGAGGTTGAGAGCGTAGGCGTTAGCCTTGCTGATGATAGCGTCATCGTACGTGTCGCAGAAGACATTGAAATGATGACTGTAGGAGCGGGCAACCATTATTCTTTCCAAACAGGTAAGAAGTACAAGGTACCGAAGCATGTAGCAGCACACCTTCAAGAAAAGGGTTACTTGTACGACCGTTTGTAAGCTGCACCCCTAGATCGCTAAACTCCAACAAACGCCCTCCTGTTGGAGTTTAGCCCATTTAAGGCTGACTAATCATCAGCTTTATAGGATGATTACTACATTAATTTACTGGAGGTTCTGTGGCAACTTTAAGCGCTCTCTCTGACCGTTTACGTGCAGAACTTGGCGATACCGCCAGATCCTTCGTAGACACTCTTACAGGTGACGAAAGTACTGTTCGCTTTCAAATGTCTCAAGCCCCTGTACAGGGCTCCACTCTTTCTATTCAAGTAACTACCCCAGGCTCTACAGCCACAGTTACGGGCGCATCTGCCGCCCTAGGTATTGTTACCTACACCACCATATCTAACACATTTGCTACAGGACAATTAGTAACAATCACCGGTCTTAGCACATCAGCATTTAACCTTACCAAAGTACTTATAACATCCGCTACCAGCACATCTTTTACAGTGGCTAGCAGCGCTACCGGCACAGCAGTTACCAATGCATCTGCTCAGGCAGTGGCCGGAACTAATACTCAAGATGTTTCCTCTACCGCAATCGTAGAAGAGGGCACAGGAGTTCTTACTTTGGCAGTGGCCCCAGCAACCGGATCCATTATCAATATCTCTGGACAGGCCTACCGTTACTTTACTGACTCTGAAATAGCTTATTACATTAATACGGCGTTCTCTCAGCACACCAGTACAGAGACTACCAGCCTAGGAAGTAACATCACTCAACTGGCATTCCTACCGCCTATTGAGGAATACCCCCTAGTTATTCTTGCCTCTACGCTGGCCCTCTATACGCTAGCTAATGACTCAGCTTTTGATATTGACATTATCTCTCCAGACGGTGTTTCTATCCCTCGTTCTGAACGTTACCGTCAGGTTATGGAAATTGTTCAGACCCGTAAAGAACAATACATTGAGCTTTGTAAGATGTTGAACCTCGGACTCTATCGAATTGAGGTCTTTAGTCTACGTCGCATCAGCCGTCTTACAAATCGGTACGTACCTATCTACAAGCCTCAAGAGATTGATGACTGGTCACTACCGCAACGAGTCATGCTCCCTACCCCTACATATGGGGACGTTACTCCTCCAGAGCCAATTATGGTTCAGGATCTGGAAATGTACTCAGGAGACGACTTCTCTATGGAGTTTGGCTTCAGCTTTGACCTTACTAACTACACGCCTAAATCAGAGATTGTTCTTTACCAGAATAGTGAATTCTCTCAAGTTGGCCCAGTTATCCTAGGTACCTTTAATATTACTAAGGTAACCCCACAAGGCGCCAGTGTTCCAACACTTCTACAGATGACTCTTCCAAGCAGTGTCACAGAGATGCTTCCAAAGGTCTCTTACTATGATCTACGACTTACCGATCAGAATGGTCTTAAGAAGACCTACTTTGGCGGAAAGGTCTATACCTTCCCATCCGTAACCAATTCCTATAATTATGCGAGTTCAGTATGAGCCCAGTAGTATGGACCCCCTCGGGTACCTCCGCCCAGACAGTAGTAACCTATGATTGCAGTGGCACAGGCACCTGCACCTGTGGAACCTGTACCCAGCCAGCAGTAACCATTAATGAACCTGCTGCCATTACCCTAACTAGTCAGACCCTTGCGGTACCGGCTATTGCCTTCCACTATACCCAGCTCATTCCTAGCAATACCTGGGTAATTGCCCATGATTTAAACTTTTATCCAAACGTAACTGTTGTAGACTCAGCAGGTAACATAGTAGAAGGTAACATCTCCTACACCGATTCAAACCACCTGACCTTAACGTTCACGGCGGCTTTCGGTGGAGATGCATACCTTTCTTAAGGAGATAACGAATGTCACGTAGCTTTCTAACACCGATCAATCTGAATCAAAATGAAATTCAGAATGCTCGTATTCAGAACCTTGCTACAGCGCCATCTAGCCCTGTAACAGGTCAGATTTACTACGACACTTCTGTAAACCAGCTTAAGGTTTATGAGGGCAGTGGCTGGGCTCCTGTTGGTGGAGTTGCTACTGGTGCCGGCGCACCCGCAACCTCGCCTTTATCTTCAGGCTCAATGTATCTTGATACAACTAACAGCCTTCTTTATGTTTCTAATGGAACCTCATCAAGTGCTAACTGGATTCCAGTTATGCCTTATGGCCTTACTGCAGATATTGCTAATCTTAATACTGCTAACGCTTCTGGTTCCTCTCTAAAGGTAGCTCGTGCGGACCACGTACACCGCCATACAGATACCGATCACTCTGGAATTCACCTTAATGCGCTTGCTACTGCAACTGGCTCTTACTCAATGGGTGGCAATAACCTAACAAACCTTGCCACACCTGTTAACCCAGCAGATGCAGCTACTAAGGCATATGTAGATGCTACCGCAACTGGTCTTAGCATTCAAAGTTCTGCCGAGTATTTAATTGCTGGAACTATCGCAGGTACCTATACAGCAGGAACAACTGGCGCTGATGGTGGTACTGGTGTTGGCGCAACAATTACCTATTCTTCAACAGGCTCTACAACTATTGATACCGCTGCATCTCCTCTTAAGCTTAATGACCGTGTACTTGTAATCAACGGTGTAACTGCTTACTCTGGTGCATCATCAATTGTAAACGGCCTCTATACAGTAACAACTGCGGGTACATCCGGAGTTGCTACAGTGCTTACCCGTTCTACAGACTACGATAACCACATTGCTGGTCAAGTAGACGCAGGTAACTTCGTTTATATTGCTGCAGGAACTATCTATGGCGGAACTGGTTGGGTACAAACTCTTCCTGGAACAGCTACAGACGTTGGCAATGGAATCAAGATTGGTACCGATCCACTTGATTGGGCACAGTTCTCTGGTCCAGGAGCGTACACAGCCAATAATGGCGTAAAGTTAACCGGAACAGTCTTTAGTTTTAATCCACTTTCAACTGGTGGTTTGACTACTGGAGTTTCTGGAGCTTCCCTACTTCTTGCTACAAACTCAGGACTTGCAACATCTAGCAGTGGTGTAGGAGTAACCTCTGGTCTAGGTATTACCGTTTCTGGTGCAGGTGCTGCGGGAGCAGCTACTGCAAACCAGGTAGCCATTAACACCGACGTAGTAGTTCGTAAATATGCTGCTACAATTGGTGATGGAACAACAACATCGTTTACAGTGACACACAATTTGGCAACTAAGGACGTGCAAGTTACCCTTTACGATACGTCAACCAACGTAGAGTACACGGCAGACGTTACGCATTCGACTACTAATACTATTACAGTAGCCTTTGCAAACGCACCATCTAGCAACCAAATCCGAGTCGTAGTATTCGCATAAGGAGGTTAAAAAGTGTCAAAGCCCTTTTTAACCCCAATAAATCTAGTACAAGCCGCTACTGATCCAGTAACTGCTACAGCTGGAGATATGTACTTTAATACTGTTGATCAAGCAGTTAAGGTATACAACGGCACAAGTTGGAATGATGTAGGAACTGGTACTGGCGGGGGCAATGGAAATGCCGATGCCTACACATACATGGGAGTTTACTAATGGCGACATATACACCGACAGCCACACCAACTTTATTTTATAGGGGTGCAGCTACTACAACTTCTAGCACAGTTTACACTGTGCCTACAAGCACATCCTCTTACAGTACTGTGGCTATTTTGACAGATATTGTTATTTCTAGCACTGACCCAAATCAACAAACTGTTACCATCTTAGTGGATGGTGTGGTTCTGGTACCTTCTGTCCCTATTTCCTCAAATAGCGTTTTAAACTTTCAATTTCGAACAGTTATGACCACTGGTAAAGTTATTACGGCATTGGCTGGGTCTACCAACATCAATCTTCATATTAGCGGAATTCAGCTTTCATAATGACTATCCAACAATATCCTTCCTATGACAATATAGCCTCTACCCTATCTTGGAAGTATACGGCTTTGGCTAATCAGACAGTGCTTTCTGGATTAGATGATTTTGGCCAAACATTAATTTATAACGCTGGAATAGAACAATTCTACCTAAATGGTGTATTATTAGTTCGAGCAGTAGACTATACGGCTACAGATGGCAGGACAGTAACTATCCCGGCACTTAAAGCAGGAGATTCTGTTCAAATCGTCTGTTGGTCTGCGTACTCTGTTGCCACCAGTTCCTCAGGAACATCCGAGTCGTTTCATCCGTTCATGTTGATGGGAGCATAAGATGGCAAATTCATATAAAGTCTTAGGTCAGTCTTACCCTCTTGCGACTACCAATACAGATATCTACACAGTTGGCGCTGGTAAATCAGCAGTCGTTTCCACTATCGCTATCTGTAACCAAACAGGTAATCAGCTTACCTACAACATTGCTATTCGTATTGGTGGATCTACTTTGGCTACCAGCCAATATCTTGCATATAGCACACCGATTAATGGAAATACCACCACCTTTATTACTATAGGAGCTACGCTAACTGCGACGGATGTGATAACAGTTTACGCTTCAACACAAGGTTTGTCGTTTAGTGTGTTTGGAACGGAGATTTCATAATGTCAGTTTCAAGTATTGGAGCAGCTCAAGGAGGAGCAGCGTTTAGCGTTGCTGTATCTACTACGTATCAAACAGTAGTTTTTACTCAGCAACAGCCTGCTGGAGCGTATACATTTACCTCTCAAACTAGTAACAACACTATGGACCTTTACTTCTTTGGTTCTGGTGGAACTCTCGTCACCTCTACAAATGGTAAAGCAATTCAACCTTCTTTACCATTTAGCAAACTTGTTATTGTTGGTGGAACTCCTGGAGATGTTATTACATTTTCTGCTCAACAAACATTTAGTGGTACAGCTGAAACTTCAGAAACTGGTGCTGGTCCAGTTGTTTTAAGTACAAGCCCGACATCTTTACCAAACGTTAACTCAACAACAGTTGTTACGGGCTTAAATTTTGCATCAAACGTAACTGCTACATTTACGGGTACAGATAATTATGTAAGAAATGCTAAATCTATAGTTTATGGTTCTCCTACATCTATTGTTGTTACCCGACCAGACTCTATGCCAACAACTTATTCTCCCTATACACTTACTGTGACAAACCCGTCGGTAGCTGTTCCTTCGGGAAGTAATAAAAATACCGTATCTGTAACAGCTGGTGTTAATCCAGTTTGGGTAACATCTGCATCACAAAATGGAAATACTGGTTTTCCTCTTACAGCTATATCAGCCACAGATGCTGATGGAGCAAGCTCAATAACATATTCAATAGTTTCTGGATCATTTCCAACTGGTGTAACTTTAAATACAAGTACTGGTGCTTTTACTGGAATTCCAACAACAGCAGGTACTTATAACGTAACAGTTAGAGCAACTGATTCAGGTGGAAACACAGCAGATAGATCTTTTACATATTCACTTACAGGAGGCAATATAACTTCTGATGCAACTTATTATTATCAAACTTTTTTAACAAATGGAACTATTGCTCCAACAATATCTGTTACAGCTGACGTATTCTTAGTTGCAGGTGGTGGCGGTGGCGGTGGTGCAGGCGGCGGAGGCGGAGGTGGAGTTCGTGCTCTTACTTCACAGAGTATACCAGCGGGATCTTATGCCGTAACAGTAGGCGGCGGAGGTTCTGGTGGACCACGTTCTTCTGGAGGACCAACTGGAACAGGATCAAATGGATCAAATTCAGTTTTTAATGGATTATCAGCAACTGGTGGTGGTTTTGGTGGCGGCTATTCTATAAATCTTAATGGTTCATCAGGAGGTTCTGGCGGCGGCGGAGGAAATTCAAATGGTAGTACTGCTCAAGGTGGAAGTACTGGAAATGCTGGAGGTTATACACCAGTAGAAGGATATAGTGGAGGAACTGGTGGAAATTATGCCTACACATCTGGTGGCGGTGGTGGTGCAGGCGG
>Ga0208253_1000260_pt1 | contig 23210 bp, 44 predicted proteins | sample CryBogCBE10Oct08_FD_184573 | JGI IMG/M metagenome (GOLD analysis project Ga0208253, IMG submission 184573) | Freshwater microbial communities from Crystal Bog, Wisconsin, USA - CBE10Oct08 (SPAdes) | ecosystem: Environmental > Aquatic > Freshwater > Lake | place: Crystal Bog, Wisconsin, USA...
TCTTCGCGCTCTTCATCAGTACGGTCGTCTTGTTCTGCTGCTTCTACTTGACCGCCTTCTTCGTGCTCTTCAATTTCTTCTGGAAACTCTACTTTAGCAACTAAAGTACCATCTTCCATTTCTTTCATTGGGACGTGATCGTCCTGTTCATTCTTTGACATTCTTGACTTTCTACAAAGTTATTAATCTACAAACGCTTTCATTTTTTGAGCATACTCAAAAGATTTAATCTTGGAGATTATTTCACGCGCTTGTAACGTGATAAATACTACTGCGCCGCCTTCATCATTTGGATCTATAACAAAACGATCTCCGCCGTATTTGATGGTCCTAACCAAATCACCTTCTTTACACCAAGGGCCTTCAATCCAAGGCTCTAATGTGTCCGGTGACTTATATGCTAGGGGTCCAACTTGAATTACTTTGGCTACTGTTTCGTTAAACTTCAGCGTTTGTTGAGTTTCGTCAACAAAAATGATTCCGCCTTTGCTTTTAATTTTTTGTCTACGCAACTGGACCAATACTCTGTCTCCAGCTACTTCAACACCGTGGTCGACGATAGGAAAACACTCTAATTCTGTTCGTGTGTCCGGCTCATCGTTGGTTTTAATATCAATTGCCATTCGGCAATCCCTTTCTGAATCTTACGATTCGTCGTCATCGTTTTCCGTTAAAATTTCGTTGACAATATCCAAAGATAACTGCAAACCTTGGATAATGCCTACATATTGCTTATAATCATCAAATGAATTGATGTTTGAACCCGCGGTAACGGTATCCGCATGATTTTGTATCTCAGTCCTTACGCGACCGATAATTTCACTAATAAAGTCTTTCATACTTTAACTAATACGTTGGTCGGAATAAATCCGCCCCAAAAATCAATAAAAGTTTCCGCCGCCGATATCTTTAAGGTTTTTAGCTTGACCAACTTTGCTATCTTTAGCCATTTTGTTTTGATTTAAAACAGCATTGTTAGCGCGCTTGGAGCCAGATGGGCCTTTGTCGATGGTTTTCTCACCAGGACCGCCAGCGTTGCCGGGGGTGCCAGTCATTTTGTATGTTTTACGGAAGCCTAATTCGCCGCCGTCTTGTTTTTTGTTTGCCATTATTGTTCCTCAGTGGGTGTTTGGGGTTGTGCTTCTTGTTGCTGCTGTGCTTGGGCTAGTTGCTGTTCGTGCATCTGCTGGGCTTGTGCTAAACCCTGTTGGTGTTGCTGGTCCTGTTGCTGCATTTCTAGTGCATGCTGCTGCTGGGCTTGTGCTAAACCTTGTTGATGCTCTTGAGCGGCTTGTTGTACCTCAATTTGTTGCTGAACTTGTTGTGCTTGTTGTTGGAATGCTTGTTGTTGGATAGCTAAACCGTGCTGACGAATATCTTGGTCAGAGGCTTGGATAGCTTCCATTGCCGATTGGTTTTGTTCTGCTTCCAATTGCGTTTGGAGCTGATCCATCTGGGCTCCGGCGTTAATTGAAGCAACACGCTCTTTTGCCGCATTGTTGATGTTAGCCATTGCAATATCGGTAGCGTTGCGTTGGTTATCAATGCTAGTTTGGGTGCTGTATTTAGCCTGCAACTCTTGAACTTTAGCTTGCAACTGAGCAATCTTGACTTGGTAGTCTTGCTGCATGCCCTGAGTATCCAATTGCATCTTGGCCTGAGCTTCTTGCAATTTACGCTGAGTCTCAGCAGTCTGAGTCTTAACAATTGCCGCAGCAGTTGGGTCAGACATAAGCATAGTCTGTTGCTGAGATTGTTGAGCTTGCGCAACTTTTTGTGCTAATCCAGAAATTTGTTGCAGGAATGGTCCAATAGTTTGCTGTGAGTCTTGTCCAACCATCTGTGATGCCAGGGCCAAGGCTTGTTGTGCTTCTTGGTCCAGCGGCAACTCTTGGTGTAGTTTTAAAGTATCTTCGCCACCAGAAGCATGGGCTACATAGGCACGCATAGATTGCAAGTAATGCAGTGTCAAGTGTTGCTTGATGTGCTCTAGTGCATGTGGCGCAAAAATTGGTCCAATAATAGGATTACCGCCGTACGCAGGATTCATTGCATACTCAAGGTGAATCTTAAGGTGGGCAATATGGTCCTGGTCGGGGTAGGCGGCAGCGGGTCGTCCCATCGTCATAGAAACGTTCTCTAAGGCCGGATTGGATTCGTTGGCGCCTTGTGGGTTTGGCAGTACTTCTTCAAGTTCAGGAATTTTAAGTTGTTTAAGAACGCGTTTATATACGGCGCGTACGTCAAACATTCCTGGAGGCGCAGAGCCTGCCATTTGTAACAGTGCTTGATTCTGAGCAAGACGTTGTGTCTCAGAAAAAATGTTAGGATCAGATACTGGGCGAACATCTGAGTTATACGCAAAGTCGCGTACCTCAATGCTTTCGCCAGATTGATTGTCCATCTCTTGCAAGTACCAATGGTTGATACGGGAGATGATCTTAAGTGATTTTTCTTGGCTACGATGTAGGCGAGCGTGAATGCTAGAAAATACTTTAGCGCCTTGTTCAATCAGAGCTTGAGTTGTGCCAACAGGCATTTGACTGTTAGCATCAGCAATCTTCTCTTCAGCGGTTGTAACAACGCCTTTAGCTGCAGAAGTTAACCAACCAAGCAAATCAAACAATACGCTTGATGGTGGATTGAACGGCATTGCCATGGCAATCTGACGAATGTCAGTTACACCAGCGCCAGCTTCTACTTCAACTACTTGGGTTGGTTCAATCCGATCAGACTGTCCACTAACTCGCCCAGTTTTAAGTTTAAGTAATGTCTGGCTGTTGTTGATATGAGCAGCATCAAGCAGAGCACGTAAAGCGCCAGTGAGAGCAGCAGATAGGCCGCCAATAAGATGGGGGAGGCCAATAGCATAAGCACCACGCCAAGGGATGAACTTGAACTCGACCATCCAGTCCAATTTTTCACGTTTTTCATCATTTGCATCCCAGTTGCGATATAGTGCTAATACTTTGTTTGTTGATTCATCAATTGTCAGAATGTATGGTGCGCGTTTGCCTTCTGTCTCTGTATCTTCGTCCAGACGCATGAAGCAAGTAATTTCATAAATGCGGCGCAGCTCATCAATATTTTTGCCTGGTAAGTCTTTGCCTTCAATCTTGTTGTTGGCTTTCTCAGACTGGGTCATGTCATTGATCGGAGCATCAGACGTGTATTCCAAATTGTCTAAGTCACGATACAGACCAGCATCAATACGTTTTAAATATTCATCGCCAGTAATGTCTTGCTGTTCGCATACACGCTGTGATGTATAAAAGTTAGTTGTTGCGTATGGTAGAATGATGTTGTCAATTGGAACCCACTCACATGTTGGGCGCGCTTGCTCTTCATCGTACATCCACTTGAGATACTGTGATCCACCAAGTGGCAATTGAGTAAACAACTGTTCCATCTCATCACGGAACTCAGGAACTTGTTGTGTTAACTGCCAGTTAAGGAAGTTTACTTTTCGTTCTGCTGTTTCTTCTTTTTGTTTATCATCACTACCTCTGATGTTCGATTTGACAATGCCGTCTGACGGAAGAAGTTCTTTTGAAGCGGACGCTGCGAAGTCGACGCAAGCCTCAGCCATGACGGGATGCACCACTTTAGAAGCACCGTCGAAAGTAGCACCACCAGGAGCGTCCTTACCAAGGCCTGTCCGACGAAGTCCTTCTTCATATTGTTTATCTCTTTGTTTGCGAGCTTCTTTGTCTACATCAATATAATCGAGATACTCAATCGCCAACGCATTTAATGTTTGCTCATCAAATACTTCTGCAAGGTTTGCGTAAAACTCTGGATTCTTTCGTGGGCTAGATTTTTCTACGTAGTTAACCACCACGGAACCGTCGTCAAGTTCAATGAGTTCTTGTTCTACTTCATCAGAGTCTAATCCAAGTACTTCTTCGTACTCTTCCATATCAGCGTCTTGCTGCTTTGCGTCCTTAATCTCATCTTCGCGATCGAGATTGGGCAAATTGCCGCCAGCCTGAATGGGTAATGTGGGTTGTGCCATAGATTATTTTATTTGGAATTTGGTGGGCTAGAAATGTGCCCTTATTTTAACTAATACGCTATTTACATCAAATCCGCCCTACTGAGCGTATGGATTGGCAAAACGCTTGCGGGGGTCTTCATCCGCATAATCGTAATCTCTGGCTGGTAATGGGTCTAATTGCAGCCAGCCATCGTCTCTGAGGATACGCAGGGCCTGTGAAAGCGAGTCTACGTAGTCATCATGCCCGCCGGCTTCTGGGAACGAACAGACTTGGCGCAAGAAGCGTTTAGCCCAATCTGCGTATTCACCAGGTTTTTTAGGATCTTCTGGAATAAACACTTTTCCTTTAGCTATCAATGGCGAAACAATGTTTAACCGTTGTATTTTGTCTGCACGACCAGGATTGTAACCTTGAACTGGCACACCTGCACCTCGAAGTTCTTGAATTAACGAAATACCCGCTGATTTGTCTTCCATCAAAATAAGATCAGACTTTTTACCTTTGGCAAAATCGTTATCTGCACCATATACGACTTCTTTAAAATCATTTACCACCTTGCGACGTAACTCCGGATAGGATAGATGCTCATCCCACGCGTCTAATAACATCGCGCACACGCCGCCATCCAGTTGCTCAAAGATTCCCCAGACTGTGCAAGCTGTTGGGTCGTTGTGTGTCTTTTCGCTGGTTGCTGGATCGTATGACGCCAACACATATTCCAATTCTGGCGTGGGTTTATCGGCTGGCCACATTCTAAAATGCCTGCGCTTGATAATGCCGGAAGATTCTGGGTCAAGAATCTCACCGTAGATCTCCTGACGACCAATGTCGGTGCCGTCGTATGTCTCTAGCTGTTTGAAAAATGTTTCGGAGAGGTTCTCCCGATTGTCGTACGATGACGCGTTGACCATGTAGACGTCGCCACCAACTTTACCTTCGGCGAGGTCGACAATGAGCTCGCGTGGCTTGGGGGTGGTGGTGATAATTTGCTGAACACGAGGGATTCTTGGGTCTTTAAGACGCAAAGTAAACTGTACGCCATCGTAGGCGTCGTCAAGATAGTCGAAGGCGCACAACTCGTCGAACCAAGCTCCGTGATATTGCTTACCACGATATCGTTCTGGTTCAGATGCTGGAATGCCTTGAATGATTGATCCGTTGATGAGGGTAATTTCAAAGAGGGACTTGTTGTAATCTCGTATAAGGCTCGCGGGTATGATATTGAGAAGACCGGAGTCTCCTTCGAAGCAAGTTGCACGGATATCATTAGAGGTTGGGGCGGTGACAAGCCAGCGAGTGCCGGGGTAACGCCAAGCGCGTATGCCAATCCAATGGCTGGCAGTGTGCGTCTTACCAGATCCGCGGCCGGCAAGCATAAGGAACGTATCATATTCTCCATCGTCAGGTTCTTTTTGGTGTGCTAGTGCTTGTTTGGCCCAAGTGATGCGCCAAATTGCTGCATCAAGCTCAGGTTTAGGCCAGTGCTTACGCTCTGCCGCAAACTTAGTCAGTTCTTGTTGTTGTTCTTTTGTTAAAGGCATGCAATAAATCCTTCTTCCACCAGCATGCTGTTATCTTCGCCATCTAGTTCGATGTGAACACAGGCTTGTGGGGTGATTGGTTCAATTTTAGACAGCATTCTCCAGTTTTGCCGAACTTTAATTGGCTTGGGGGTTTGCTCGTCCATTAATTTTAATTTAGTTTTGATGTGAACAGTATACCCGATAACAGAGTCAGGCCCTTCCAGTACTGTTTTGCAACCTAAGCTCTCGGCAAGATACTGAACTTGCTTTACCGTAGGAAAATGTTGCGATGTAAACCGAAACGTATCAGACTTTTTATTATAACGTCTGGGTTTTGAGTGCATGATGCCACTAAGCAGCTCAATTCTTTGCTCTGGGCTGGATAATAGGTAGTTGTTTGGAATTTGATACGGGATGTGCGGCGCTAAATGCGACAAGATTGTGGGCTTTGTGTTGTACACCCGCATTTTTTTGATTGGATCGCGCCAAGATGTCAGCTGATAGCCGTGTTCTTTTAGCTTTTCGGTAATCAAGTCCATGTAAACGCTAGGAATTTTTATAGTTCCGTCACGGCGCCGAGTAAAAAACCAGAACCCAAACAAAAATGGTGGTACTGGCAGGTCTTTGTATGGCAATTCTAAGGGGGCTGTTGTAGGTACGCTGAACTTTAGCCGGTTGTTTTTGTTAACCAGGGGTTCGGCAGTCAGTTCGCTTATTGCTTTTGGTAATAATGGGCGACGAAATTTCTGCACGCCTTTATATGTGACAATTCTATTGCGGTACTTTGGGGTTTCTATGGGGAATTTAAGGTCCTTATCACCAGCAACCGATGTTCCGTCTAGGAAGGTTGCCCGAAAGCAAGGACGCTTGTCCAGAATTTGAACGAGTTTGACCCGGACCTTTTTGCCCAGTCTGTTAAATACAATGTCACCCGGTTTAATATCCTGCGCTATTTTCCAATAGTCAAGGGTTAACACTTTTTGTGTCGATGTGATTGCCATAAAAGTTTGTCAATACCCATTTGTCCAGGTATTTGCCTAGTAGCATTCTTATTTTATTGATGACGCTGTTTGGTAAGTTTTGGATTATCAAAGCGCCATCTGTTATTTGTAAACGAAACTCTAAGTACTTAATCGTTTCTTTATCCAGTATCTGAATGGGTACGTCCACCTTCTCCAAGTTGTACAGGTCGCAGACCATTACCCGCAAACCCAACAGCTTTTGGTTTTCGTTTTCTAAAGCCCCTTGGATTTGATAAACGTATTTGTTCATACTTCTACTAATACGCACTTCGTTGCGTTTTAGCCTATATAACTAAAAATCATAGGTATTGATTTCTATATAACTAAAAGTCATCACTATCCACAGTATCCATAGTATCCAGGGTATAAACGCAACTTACCCTATATCTCTTTTTATCTTTTTTAAAAAAAATAAAAAAAAGTAAAACAAGGGTGGATACTGTGGATCGTAAGTACAAAAGCCTTTTTAATCAACGGGTTACCGTGCCACCCTTCGCTAAAAAGGGTGGATTATAATCCAGGATGCAGTGCAACATTTTCTTTATACAAAAATTTTTAAAAAAATTCGCAAACTTGAAGTCTGACATGGGGCCACCGCCCCGGCCCCCCGGGTACCTGTTTAGGGGTGTCGACATTAGCAAAAAGGGACCCTGCCACCGAAAAGGAGGGCCATTCCACATTATGAGATGCCATGCCACATTGCGGGGCCAGCACCCTAACACTCACCCACACTGACTGCTAGTAATGGGGACAGAGTGGCGGGCCCCACTAAGTTAGTGCTCACTAACATAGGCCAGCGCGCCAGTGTGCCAGTGTGGGGTAGAGCTGGGCCCCAGCCAGTGTGCCAGTGTGGCAGGGTGGGCGCGTGGCAGGGTGGGCCCCAGTGCATCACCAGCGTGGCAGTGTGGTGGCGTGGCACCGTACGCGCACGCGATGTGCAGGGGTGGGGGTGTACTTCGTAGTGGCGCAATTGCAGGACACAGGGCATCCCAGCGCATAATTCAATAGGACGCGATTAGAGGGGCCTACGAGACGCGATCGTATTGTGCTGGTACCTCAGCATCACCTACCCAACGATCTCTAGTAATCCAGTAACCACGAGGGTTAGCGGTCCGTCCCAGCTCATCCGATGGGCCACAACCCAGCCAAATACTTTGTCATTTTAGAGGGTAGTTTTTTTGTCGAAAGTTCTGTACATTTTGCATAGGCTTTGCGAAACTATCATTGTTGTCTTGATCGTAGTACAGAGTTTGCGGGATGCAAACGATACGCAGATCGGCAACGACGGCACGGCGCCACGATACGGCGCCCGAGGTGACTAAGTACCAGCCTCGTTAAACGTGTGGCAGACCTCACGGCAGGACACGTGAGCGAAGATGTACCAGCGGGGTAGGATGTCCCAACAGTTGGCAGATAGTAATGCTCAGAGCGCATTGATTATGAGGCAGTGCGCTCGAGGCAGTACCTATCAACCACCACCACACAGGAGAATTACCATGACAAAATTCACAATCATTAAATTGATCGATGAGAATAAAGTTGTACCAGCAAGACTATTGCCTGAGCAGTCAGGTGATTGCCTTGAGTGGACAGTAGATGACCAAAACATCCTGCAGTACAACCCCAAGACTAAACAGTTCAGTTTTGAAGAGTATGACTTTCAGAACGATGACTGGGAGCTAGTCAACACGCTGGGCCACGATGTAGCCTACAAAATTGCGTTAAATGAAGGCATCATCTACGAGTAATACAGATCGAAACCGCGTGACCGCGGTCTACACGTTATGCGTGTACTGATGAGATCAACCATTACTAGGAGGACTTATGATCACCACTGGCAAGACCCAGTATGACGTGGCCCTGAGCTGGAGTGCTTACGAGCACCTCGGCAATAAGGGCAGGCTGGCATTAAAGCGTGAGCACAACTTCAAGGAGCGCACGTTCAAGACCCGCGAAGAGGCTGAGCAGTTTGCAAAGGCCGAACGCGAGCGGACTGGACTTGAGCTTAGAGTAGGGGAGTGCACACCGCTCTACGGCATTCTGTAACAGATCGAAACCGCAGGACTGCGGTCTGCACGTTATGCGTGTACTGATGAGATCAACCACCACCAAAGGAGCTATACCATGATGACAGCAGAGCAAATGATGACCGAATCAGAGGCCATCCAGCGCCGTATTATCAACGGCGAAGTACCCCGGGGTAGTATCCCTGATCAAATAGCACGGGCCCAAAGCCTAAACCTGCAGGCCATTGCGTTATGGCGCGCTGAGGACCGCGCGACTGAGCGTGCATTGTTAATCAACGAACTGGAGCACAATAAATGAACCAAGAATACAAAATCACCCAAATCGGCAGAATCGAGCACGGCATCGACGGCTCAGACCAGTTCTTTCAGGTTGAGTGCGACGAGCCCATCGAGAAGGACGCGTTGTGGGAGAAGTTCAGCGACGAGTTTTACTACGAGACCCAGCAGGAGGCTGGCGGGTACTACTGCAAGCGCTTTGAGATCTTTTTAAGTGACTACGAGTACCGCGCCGTCGTCAAAGTAGAGCATCGCTATGACGTGTAGTATTTTTTCAACAAGCTCACTTTATGAGCTAGTACCGCTTTATACTAATCACTCTTATCCACCAAGGAGCTAATTATGGTAAATGAACACCAAAAGAAAATCGCCTACGCTGAAGGCTATCACGCTGGCATGATCAGCGAGCAGTTTGACAACCCGTACGAAGACATGGACCTGCGCGTGCAGTTCAACTATGGCTACCGTACCGCGACCGAGCGCGTCAACTCGCTTTACCAACTCAATAACAAGGAGTACGCATAATGAGATCACTACAATCAATCCTACAGGCCCAAGAAGAGGCACGTTATGTTAGTCGCACATGGTCACGCCCATCGAGCACACCTGATGTTGCGGGTTACGTGCACATTGATAACAAGCCTGAATCACCCGACGACATCGTGCATGTTTGGGTCAAAGGTGATGACGGCTTGTTACATAAAACGCCTATCACTCGCGCCCAGTTTGACGCTGAGTTCGAGGCCATGCTGGCCAAGAATCGCGAAGAGGCTAAGATTTTCAACGCTAAACATGGAGTTTAATATGAGCACAATTTACGACATCATCACGATCAATTACGAAAAGCGCAAGCCTAGCCGTGCAGTCATTATGCGCACGCTTGGTGAGTACCTAAAGCAGGGTGGCAAGGCGTTCGAGATCTGCTGGGGTGAGAACATGATCGACGTGTACTTCGACCCACGCGATGAGCAGTGGTACGGCTACGGCTGGATCAAGGAGATCGGAGGCGACTCGATTGCCAAAGAGCTCAACGCGATCCGCCAGCAAGCCATTGCAGAGATCAAGCAGTTCAAAGCAGACCATTTTCAATTCATTCACATTAAATAACAAGGAGCTACCACCATGGCATACATCAATACAGAAGACGTCGCACTCATCCGCAAAACACTCAAGGCAGAGTTGCCTGAGTTTAAGTTTGCGGTGCGCAAGGAGGCGAGCGGTCTCGCAGTCAACGTGGCAATCGTTGAAGGCAAGACAGACTTCTCACCACTGTTTAAGCATGAGCATCTGATCGGCAGATCACACGCTCAGATCAATCCGTATCACCTGTACCAGTATGGTGAATTTGAGCCCTTGTTTGAGAAGATCGTCACCATTATTAAGACGGCACCAAACAAGCAGTGGTATGACCGCAGTGACGCGATGGTTGATTATTTTGACACCGCGTACTATTTCCATCTCAACGTCGGTAATTGGGATAAACCTTACAAGCTAAAGGAGGCAGTATGACAAAAGGATTAGAGCGTCGCATTGAGCATTACTCACATGCGAATAATAAGTTTGAGATAGGGCTCACCAAGCGTCAAGGTGAGTTGGTAGAGGACGCGCTCAGAGCGCGTATTAAAGAGCTCACCGAGCTCGCAGACTGCGCGCATGCGCGCGGTGATAGCAACATGGCTATTGAGCTCGAAAGCTCTGCCAATGTAGTACGCAACACCTTGGCTCAGGTCAAGGACGGTTTGTATGGTTTGATTAAATGGGAGAATTAAAATGAAAAGAGATTTTCGTAACGCGTTCAACGCACTCAAAAAGCTCGGCGTGCCAGTGCGCGAATACGGCGGTGATGAGCCTAATTTTTGGATCACTGCCGAGGACGGTCACGACTTCTGCAACTACTATGACGGGCACATGATCCCTGACTGGGAGTTCGGCGTGTCACCAGTCATCACGCAGACCCTGCGCAAGTATGGACTGTTTGCTGAGTGGCAGAACCCAGCTCAATTAACTGTATGGGAGGCATAATGCTTACAACAGTAATCAACAGAGTAATGAGCGAAGAATTGCCGTGCACTGGATGCGCGCATGCGCCAAAGTGTGGTGCTGAAAAGCTCGCGTGTTATGCGTTCGCGATGTACGTGTATAATGGTAATGCTCACCCAGCAACACCACGTAAACCTACACGCAGAACGTATGCACGGGTAATGTGGTTCGAGGATAAGAACATGATCCGAGAAATTAACAGAGAGATGTCTAACAGGGAGATAACATGATCACAGATAACATGATTGACGACTTAGGAATAATCAACCAACAGATCGCCGAGCTGGAGTCAACCGCTCGCAAGCTCAAGCAGGCGCTGATCGAGCGTGGCGTGGGTAAATATGCTGGCATGGACTTTGTGGCTGAGGTCCAGCACTATGACCGCGCCTCGATTGATCCAGCACTAGTACGCGAGATCTGCGACGTCACCACCGTGGCTAAGGTCACGACCATCAAGCCAGTAGACGCTGTGGTGGTCCGCCGTGTCGCAGTATAAGTACATGCTGATTGACGAGTTCGGGGGTGCCTGCAGGAAGTTTTTATCCAAGCAGGAGGCAACCCCGTATCTAACTACTGGCATGCGCTTGGTGGCGTTACCGAAGGAGCCTAAACAGGATCCTTACCAAGTCGCATCTCTCATATTACAGGAGGCACCATTTTGAGTGGACATCATGGAGTTAAACCATCAACAGGACATAAGACACAATTGATAGTCGGAATAGCATTGCTGATGGCACTCGTTCAATTAGTTTACGTTGCATATTTAGGGTTGCCCGTGCTGTATGCCAAGATTAAATGGTACGGGTTTGTCGCTATAGGATTGTTTATAGCGTTATGTTTTTTCATTCCGCAACTGTGGCTATTACTTTTAGCCGTTGCAGTCGCGACAACCCTAATATGGATGGATTCTTAATGAATGATTTCTTAACTGATTATCTTAAGTCTTTATACGGCATACCAGTACTAGATTCTGAGGAAGAGTACGCGCTGGCTAAGCGCATACAAAAGGGAGACGAGGAGGCGCTGGACAAGCTGGTGCTACACAACCTGCGCTTTGTGGTCTACACGGTGCGCAAGCTCACGGCGTGGAACCACTCACGTACACCGCAGGAAGACCTGATTGGCATGGGCAATGCGGCACTACTTAAAGCAGCTCGTCAGTGGGTGCCAAGTAACAACGCCAAGTTTGCGACCTACGCCAAGCGGTTTATTCTGCGCGGTGTAGAGCGCGGGCAGGATGACACCGAGAACCTAGTACGTATACCAATCAAAGTACGTGAAGAGATTCGCAAGATGACGTACACTGAGCGTGCGCTGACTCAAACACTGGGGCGTGATCCAACGACCCAAGAGTTAGCAACTGTGCTGGGTAAGTCGACTCGGCGCATTAACCAATTAAAGTTTTATATGTTGCAAGAACCATCCTCATTAGACTCACTTAGCATAGACAAAATGGAAGACGATCAAGATGATTGAATTGACTCAAGAACAAGAGACCGCATACAAGCGGTATATCAAAGCCCGCAACAATGTAGCATTAGGACAGTACAGGAGATTGAATAAAAAGCCGTGGCAACCGACTAGTGATGTAATTTGCACGGTGGACGTGGGAGGTTTGAACCACCCGATGTTTTTAGAGAATGACAACTGGATAGAATACACAGAGGCAAGCCTAGCGTGGTGGGAGATCGAGCCACAGTTTAGGAAGGATGAGCGCATGAGTATGATTCGAGGTGACTACGGTGACACCGACTCATGGCGTGAGAAGGCAAACAACGTCAAGGAGATAGAATGATTGCGATACCAACAGACATTTATGATAAGGACGGCAACATGGTTGCCATTGAGTTTAATGACTCGGCGGGTAACTTCTTGGTCGAGGCAAGCTGGGATGAACGCGATGAGCAGACCAGTGATAACCGCACCGCATTTAGGAAGTGGGCGTACGACTTTATTCAGAACAACTTAGGATACGAGGTGAACTTATGAAATCATGCACTGGTAATTGTAATCAAGGAAGAACTATTTGCGACTGTAGTGGCATCGATATGGACTACGGTAAACCTGAGCGTTTTATATTCTTACAGCGCGAGCGTGAATACCATAAGTGGGACCGATACCTCAAGCTCCTGTTTGTGCTGATGGTCCTGTACTTTGGCTTTCACATCGTCAACGCGCTGGCACAAGTAGTCACGATGCCCGACGGGCAGATTGTCAGATGCTCACCTACCAGCATCGGGACCGTGGTCTGTTTATAGCCCCGTGGTGGCATTTTCTCAGCATGGGTGAGGCTACCCCCTTACCCAATCAAAATAAACGGCTCTACGGGCCTGTTTTAAAAAGTGGCAGGATAGTGGCAGGATTGCATACCCAAAGGGTGGCACGGTAACATATTGATTTTATTAGGTATTTTGGGTACGATCCACAGTATCCATAGAAGTTTTTACTTTTTACTCCAGTTTTATATTTTTTATTTTTTTTAAAATAAATAAAATAAGTGAAACAAGGGTGGATACTGTGGATCCTGATACAAATAGTCTTAATAATCAACCAGTTATCGTGCCACCCTTTGCCATAAAGGGTGGATTATAATCCAGGATGCAGTGCAGCATTTTTCCATATTTCATAATGTGAAACGAATTTAAGAATATTTGCGTATTAGTATGGGCAAGATAAGAGGAGATTTATGTTACAAAAACCACCAGCACTTGAGGTAGATTTTAATGCAATACCCAGTGACCTCAAGCGTATACCAAGATTTTGTTTGTGGAAGTACACCCTAGTGGGTGACGGTGAATCACAGAAGTGGTCCAAGCTACCAGTCCAGCACACAGGCAAGTCAGCCTCATCGACCAACCCTGCAACTTGGACAGACTTTTTTACCGCTCAGAAGGCATACGAGAACGGCAACTTTGACGGTATCGGGTTTGTGTTTACAGGCGACGACAACCTCATCGGCATCGATATTGACGACTGCCGTGACCCGCAGACTGGTAACCTGAACACACTGGCACAGTCCATTATGGACAACGTAAAGGGCTACGTGGAAGTCAGTCCATCAGGGACCGGCATCAAGGTATTTACCCGCGCCGACCTGCACTCAGCGCACGTCGACCACGCTATCGGTTTGGAGGTATACCCAAAGAGCCGATACTTTACGATGACGGGCCACAAGATTACGGGCGAGGTGCCCACAGAGCCACAGGACCTTACAGCCCACGTGCCAGCGCGGACAGTTCGGCACAGTGACGACGACTTTGCAAACTACACGCCACCCGTCGAGGGCTGGGACGTGCACCGCGTGGAGCATGAACTCCTTGCGCACCTTGACCCAGACTGCGGATATGATGACTGGTACAAGGTGGGTATGTGCCTGCACCACCAGTTCCAAGGTGATGTTGAGGCGCTCGAGGCGTGGGACCGGTGGAGCGCGCTATCATCAAAATATACATCAAGTGGCATCAATTCTTGCACCACTAAGTGGTCCACGTTTAAGGGTCAGGGCACTACACTGCGCTCACTGATATTTAAGGTGAACCAAAAAAAGTTACAGACGGCACTGGCCAACGGAGAAGTAGTGCTGGACGTGTCGAACCCACTAGACCACGCAAGGAAGTTTTTGTCATCGATGTACACGGTGGAAAATGGTTATAGGTTAGTGCACTACTCGGAAGAGTTTTTTGTCTACACTGGCACACACTACACCGCCATCGAAGAGGCGACGGTGCGCAGTCAACTGTACAAGTTCTTAGACAAGTGCCAAAAGCAGGACAAGAAGGGCAACTTGGTACCGTTCAACGCAAACCCTGCGGTGGTCAACGCGGCACTGGACGCGATCAAGTCGATCGTGCACCTTGCCAATGATCCAAACACCAAGCCACCAGTGTGGCTCGACGGCTATGCGCAGTCGAACCCACCTGCCGATAAGCTGATCAGCATGGTCAACGGACTGTTTCAGATGGACCAGCTCGTATTATTCCCGCACTCACTAGGGTTCTTTACCTACAACTCACTGCCGTTCGAGTACGACCCCAGCAAGTCGTGCCCAGAGTGGATGAAGTTCTTAGATGACGTGTGGGGCGAGGACCAAGAGAGCAAGGACCTACTGCAGGAATACTTTGGCTACATCCTATCGGGTGACACCATGGAGCAGAAGTTTTTAAACGTGATTGGTCCGCGACGTAGCGGTAAGGGTACGATCAACAAGGTGCTGGTCGACCTGCTTGGACAACATAACACTGTGGCACCACAACTGGAGGAACTCTGTGATACGTTCGGTCTTCAACCTTGGCTCGGTAAGCTCCTTGCCTCATTTACAGACGCTCGCGCTCCAGAGCGCAATCGTTCTGCTGTGGTTAGTCAGCTGCTTCGTATTGTGGGCGGTGATACGGTCACAGTTAACCGAAAGAACAAAGAGTCTTGGAACGGTTATCTTCCTACTCGCATCATTGTTTATTCTAACGAGGTACTTCAGCTAACTGAGAACAGTAACGCGCTCACAGGTCGTATGCTAGTGCTCAAGATGAACAAGTCGTTCTTTAACAAGGAAGACACCACCCTGTCATCGCGCCTGAGAAAAGAATTGTCGGGCATCTTTAACTGGGTGATCGAGGGACAGCGCAGACGTCTTGATCGTGGCGGTCAGTTTATCCAGCCACAGTCAGGCAAAGACTACCTTGAGTTGATGGCTGAGCTGGGTAATCCAATCGGCTCATTCATTGATGACGTGCTGGAGATCAGCCCAGCGTACAGCGCCAACAAGGACGACATCTTTGCGTGCTATAAGAAGTGGGCGCTCCACAAGAGCATCACCCCAGGCTCTGAGCTATCATTCAAGCGCCGGTTCTTAGCCGCGATTCAAGAGCACCACGTTGAATCCGACTCGACGCGTATTGGCGGACAGAGACAGCATATTTATAAGGGCATACGTCTGAACTCAAAGGCTCAGAAGTATATTGACAGCATTGAAAAACTAGACAACGGAGAGATATTTTAATGGACGAGAAAGAAGAGAAGTTATTGTTTGCGGCGTGTGCGATGATGGGCCTCGTTGCCCGAGGTGCTACACCGGCAGAGGTACGCGACATGATGTGGATATACGCAGACTTCGCAATGGCCGCTAAGCCAAATGAGAATGATTCTCAATGAGATCGTTTGCCTTTCGCAAGACAGCGCCGCGAACCCACTTCACTACCATCTTTGGTAGAGTGGGTAAGCGTCGGGTGTTGCGTAATAGGCAACTAACGTTGCTCCAAAAGCAACGCACCAAGATGCAAATGATCCGCCGCGCCCACCAAGGCTGGCGTAACAAACGCATCGGTAGCATAGAGGCGCTGAAGATTCGATTGCAGTATGGCAGACGTAAACCCATTCCACAATTTAGGAGATAACATGACCACTTTTACCACAGAAGACAAGCTACACGCTGGTGAGTATCCGTTGAGCGAAGAACAAATAAAAGAAATAATGAGTGAATTTTACTCATACAATCCTAGGTTATTAGAGTTCGCCCGCGCCATCGAACGCGCCCACGGAATTACAGAATGACAATCATCGGATACGTAGCAATCATTGGGCTTTTGTTAATACTTTTATGGAATAAATAATGGCAACTAAAATTAAGGTAGTAGAACCCGCAATTAAAACTAAATCTGGTAAGGTCATTAAAGACACGCCAGCATACTCGCACGAAGAGATTGAAAAGAAAGCCGGCGTGAAGAAAGACAAGCGCGGCTTCTTGCTATCCAACAAAGAGTTTGTTAGCAGAGAGAAAGCAGCCAAGGTGGCCAAGGCTGCCGGTGAAGTAAAAAAACCCGGCAAGAAACTACACAGCCACGAACTACGTGAGGCACTTAAAATTAAAAAGGCAAAGATATGACGACACACGACGGCGGTAAGGGTGACAAGCAAATTCCACCCAAAGACTTAGAGCAGTTTGAAAAGAACTGGGACGCTATTTTTAATAAAGGCATTCCTACGCTTGAAGAACTTGAAGAGCAACGCAAAGTAAACTTTGACATTGAAGTGGACAACGACCACGCAGCCATTCTTGCAACTATTCCGTTTGGGAAGTGATATGAAAAGAGAAGAGCTATCCGAGATGTACCCTGACTTGCTAGTGATGACCCCAAGCTATTTTGATGAGGCCATCGTCGGCGTTGCTACCCGTATTGGTTTAGAGGCAATCTGTTACAGCCAAGAGAAAGTTATTGATCTGCTAATGAAGCACGATGGCATGGAGTACGACGAGGCCGTCGAGTACATGGAGTTCAACATGAAAGGCGCTTGGGTAGGTGACTCTACCCCAGTATTCTTAGAATGATTAAAAAGAAAAAGTACAACTACTACAAGTTAGACGTTGGTTTTTTTCCTGACGTAGTCAAGCTGTGTTTTGACGATAAAGTATTTCAACAAATCTTAAAGGACCATGATGTTACGCTCAAAGCTAACGCGCTCGATTATGGAATTGCTGAGACGCATCTCATTGGAGATGGAAAAGACGCTATCATTATTTTGGTTTTTGACCTATCTCTTGTTAATGACAATCTCAGTGAGCTGGTTGATACTATTACTCACGAAGTTAGTCATGCTGTGGATCACCTTGCGGAGCATATAGGCGAGGAAGATAATTTTGTAAATGAAACACGCGCGTATCTCAGCGGACACTTAGCAGGACAAATCTTCAAAATCTGCATGCACGAAAAGGAAAAGTATGCTCGAAAAGCAAATAGAGGCAAGGCTAAACAAGATGGTAAAGGAGCAGGGGGGAATGAGCTTAAAATTCATCTCGACTATATCGGGCGTTCCGGATCGCATAGTGTTGCTGAACTCCAAGCTATCATTCGTGGAGCTGAAGACGGAGACGGGCAAGCTGAGCAAACGCCAAGAGATAGTGTTTGATCAATTAGGTGAGCAGGGCTTTCCTGTTCACGTGTTAAGAAGTATTGATGACGTAGAGGATTTTATTTGTGAAGCGATCAGACCTGCATGCGTACCAGAAACACCTAATCAATCTGGCGAAATCCATCCCGAACTTGGGACTTTTTCTGCCACCTGGCTTAGGGAAGACGACGACATCATTGACGATACTGGCGGATCAGTTTAATGGACCAACACTTATCGTGGCCCCTAAGCGAGTTGCCGAGACTGTGTGGGCGGAGGAAGTAACAAAATGGGATCATCTGAAACACCTGACAGTGGCAAAGATTCTTGGGACCCCAGCTCAGAGGACGGCGGCACTGAAAAGCTCCTGCGACGCGCACATTGTCAATTTAGAGAACTTGAGTTGGCTGCTAGAACAGCCAGAGGCAAGCAAATTCAAGAACCTGATCATCGACGAGAGCAGCCGGTTCAAGGACCCATCGACCAAACGGTTCAAGGCACTGAAGAAGCACCTCAAAAACTTCGATCGACGTATTATCCTTACTGGTACGCCAACACCACAGGGCATAGCGGATCTGTGGTCACAGGTTGGCATCTTGGATTTAGGACAACGCTTGGAGACGAGCCTGACAAGGTTTAGGGATAAGTACATGCTGCCAGACCAAGTCAACCGGCACACACGCGTCGTGTATAGCTGGAAGTTAAAGCTGGGCGCGGATATGCAGATCCAAGAAAAGATATCAGACATCTGTTACTCACTCAAGGCCGAAGATTATCTCGAGCTGCCCGAGTGCACTAAGCTGTACCACAAGATTGAAGTAGAGAAGGGAATAAAGGCAAAGTATGATGAACTTAGAAAAGACATGGTCGCTGAGATCGGTAAAGAAAGGATCACAGCTCCGACAGCAGCAGCACTGGCGAACAAGCTGCTCCAATTCACATCGGGAGCAGTCTATAATGAGGAAGGAGAAACGCAAGAAGTACACCGCGCTAAACTGGAACGTCTTGAGTCGATCATGGAAGAATCTTCCAGTCCCACGCTGGTCTTCTACCACTTCAAGCACAGCCTCCAACGGCTACGTCTTCAATTCCCAGAGGCGGTGGTGCTGGACGATGACAACATTGCGGCGTGGCGTCGTGGCGAGATTCGTATGCTGCTTGCCCACCCGCAGAGCGGCGGAATCGGGCTTAATCTACAGTGCAACGTTGGAGACACAGCACAGACGGTCTGGTTCGATCTACCATGGAGCTCAGAGAACTACATCCAGGCGAATGCTCGGATCTACCGCCAAGGGCAAGAAAAACCGGTTATTATACATCATCTAACCTTGTCTAATAGCATCGACCAGCAGGTTGTCAAGGTGCTAGACGGCAAAATAAATTTGCAAGATGCCCTGTTAGATGACCTAAAATGCGTATTAGTATAGCTATGAGAACAAAAACCAAACACCGAGTATGCGCCGCGACTCCACGACTTTCAGATGAAGAGCTAGACCCCATCGAGCAAGATGACAATGATGGTATTTCTACTGAATTGTTTGAGGCGTTTTTACCTTGGAGTGTTGAGGATATTGAAGACATCAAGCGGCTGATAGCCACCAAAATGCCAGTAAAAGAACGTTTTATTTTAGAAGCATTTTTAAGTGGCTTGACGCACATAGAGGCAAACGTTACGGAAAAGTATTGGCGCTACCATTTTAATAAGGGCGTCGAGTTTATTAAGAAAGAGCTAAAGCTATGAGCCACTTTATTGTTGAACACAAGATTAAGGGATACTATGTTATGGAGACGCTTACTGGTGTGGAGGATATCGACACTAGCCGCTATCAAGATTTATTGGGAATCTGGGTTTGTGAAAGCATGGAAGAGCTACAGACTATGGAAAACGAGCTTAGGAAGATGAGACATGAACGATCCAGTCAACAAGCCTAAGCACTACACCAGTCACCCATCCGGCATTGACTGCATTCAAATCACCGAGCACATGGGCTTTAACCTTGGCAACGCGATCAAATATATCTGGCGCGCAGATTTAAAAGATGACGCCTTGGAAGACTTGCGCAAGGCTGAGTGGTACATTCGCAGAGAGATTGAAAAACGTTCAAAAATTAAAGAGGAGTGTGGCAAATGAAATTAGAACTTGATGACGACTTTGCTGATGGTATTACACGCGCCAACCTAGCGCAGAGCTATGTCAGCGTTTCAAAAATGATTAAGAACAATGCAGGTTGGCACGAAGACGATGTGGCAACTTGGAAGGAACTGCTCCCAGCACTGATGATTGTTGGCAACTGGTACAGTGTGGACTTTGCAGCCGATATTAAGAAAGCTAAAAAATGAACAACAGCGTAGATTTAGAAAGCGCCATTATGGTGGCGTGGCAAACCAGCGAAGACATTGACCTGCTGTACAAGCATCATGGCGACGCGCCCAAACCGATGACTGAAGACGAAGTGGCAACCGCGCTGCTCGGCATCAAATCCCTGCATGATATGCGCATGGAGCATCTCATGGATATGTACTGCAAGAAACTAGAATTAAACGAGTATTGTACAGATCCAGAAAAGTTAGCAGCAAGAGAAGAAATGTTTTCGCAATTATTAACACCGAAGAAGAAAGGTAAAAAGAAATGACAGACCAAGCACAACAACCCGATCCATTGGAAAATGAGATTTTAGATTTTAAATTTACTGTTAAACAGGTAAACATGATCCTACACTTACTTGGACAAGCACCATACATCGCATCTGCAGGATTGATCGCGTTGGTACAAGACCAAGGAGCTCCACAGTTTAAAGCATTGCTAGAAGCGGAAAAAGCTAAGCCAAATGAGTGATGAAAATTTTATTCGACAGTTTTTAAAGCACCGCAAGTTTAGCACCAAGATTGCTGACAACGTGGACGAGAAAACTAGAAAGACTACAGCAGAGCAGGAGATGGAACACCGCCTGCTGGCTGAGGCCATGACAAAAGGTATTGTCAACGAGATGATGCCCACGTTCAGAAAAATGCTAGAAGAAGAGCAAAAGGCCAAGGAAAAACCAGTACGTAAGATCATTATTCCAGACTAGGGCGCTTTGGTTGTAAAAAGCGTATTAGTAGATATATGGGTAGTAAAACTCGTCGTGAGACGCTTTGAACCCCTCCAAATTCAAGGAGATAGACATGGCAACTAAACCTGGCCTATACGCCAACATTCAAAAAAAGAGAGAGCGCATAGCAGAAGGCTCAGGCGAAAAGATGCGCAAGCCCGGCACCAAAGGTGCTCCCACCAAGCAAGCATTTATCGAATCAGCTAAGACTGCTAAGAAGAAATAATGGCAACCAAAAAGAATGGCCCATCGCTTTCAATTGGCCGTGGTGAGAAGCTGCCTGCGTCTAAAGGCGCTGGGCTTACCGCCAAGGGTCGTGCTAAGTATAATGCGGCTACTGGCTCGCATTTAAAAGCACCACAACCAGAGGGCGGATCCCGCAAGGATTCGTTCTGTGCTCGCATGTCTGGTGTCAAGGGCCCTATGAAGGATGAGAATGGCAAACCAACACGCAAAGCAGCAGCACTGAAAAGGTGGAAATGTGGTAGCTAAGAAGTCACCCCCAAACAAAAAGACATTTACCCCAGAAATGGCTGAGACCATTTTAGAACTGGGTAAACAAGGCGCGTCCCAAAAAGCCATGTACGCTGCTATTGGTGTTAGCAAGACCACTGCAGCTAGATGGAAAGAAGAAGATCCATTCTTTGCCGAGACCATGGATATGGCTACAACTTATGGCCAAGCCTACTGGGAAAACATGATGTTGGCAAACATTGACAATAAGGCATTTAATAGCCGAATTGCTGAGATTGCCCTACGTGGTCAGTACCCAGACGAATACAGAGATAGACTTGATGTTAAGCAAAACATTAAGCAAGAAGTCGTAGTGGACTTCGATGCACAAGTTACAGAACTAATTAAAAAGCTAAACGCTTAAACATCAACGGGGAATCGGCTTAGCGGCCTGCCAGTGCTCACTCACTGGCTACCCACCAAATACCAGTGAGGGTGTCAATGAAGAAGTGCTCTAAGTGTAAAATTACAAGACCGTACTCCGAATTTCATAAAGACAAATCAAGAAAAGATGGGTATCGATTGTATTGTAATGTATGCTCTAAAGAGTATTATCAAAAAAATCGTATTGAAAAGTTAGATAAAGCACGTGCTAGAACCTATGGTATTAGCCGAGAAGAATTTGACAAAAGAATAGCAGATCAAAATAATCAATGCGAGATTTGTAAGCTACTTTTTGTACCAGAAAAAACCCCCCACGTAGATCATTGCCATACCACTAATAAGGTACGTGGATTACTCTGTAATCACTGCAACCGTGGTCTGGGCGCATTTAGAGATTCCCTTCAAATTATGCAATCCGCCCAAGAATATATAAAAAAATATTCTGTATGAAATGCACCAAAATGCGTATTAGTAAATATACGACAAACCGAATTGAAAGAATAAATTGACTGCACACGCTCTATTATCAGCTTCCAGCTCTAAACGTTGGCTAATGTGTACACCTAGCCCTAGACTAGAGGCCACTCTTCCAGAACAAAAAAGATCTTCCAATGGGATAGACTTTTCTGCTGAAGGAACATTAGCCCACTCTTTAGGTGAAATTAGACTACGACTTAACTTTAACCAAATTACACAGGAAGAATATGATAAAGAATACGAAGAAATTAAAGCCCACAAAATCTATCAAACCTACACTTTGGACGCGCGTGATGATTTTGAAGCTAACGTGGACAATTATGTACTATACGTTCGTTCTCAAATTGGTGAGGGGGACACGCCTCTTTTTGAACAGCGTGTCGACTTTAGTGACTGGGTGCCTGACGGCTTTGGTACGGCCGACGTGGTTATTCTTTCTAAACACTCCATTCGAGTCATCGATTTCAAGTTCGGAAAAGGCGTGGCCGTTTCCGCAATCGACAACACTCAGCTCCGCCTCTACGCCCTCGGTGCGTACTCGAAGTTCAAGGAAGAATACCCCGATATTAAAGAAGTCGTCTACACGATCCACCAACCAAGACTCGACTCTATTAGCAGCGATGGCACGACCATCGCCAAGCTCATCGACTGGGCCAACTACTACGTCAAACCGAAAGCCAAGAAAGCCTGGAGCGGCAGCGGCGAGTTCCTCCCCGGCGACTGGTGCGGCTTCTGCAAAGCAAAAGCCACGTGCCGCGCGCGCAGTGATTTCAACAGCGACCTCGCCAAGCAAGACTTCAAAGCCCCGCCTCTCCTCACCGAAGAAGAAGTCAGCGAAGTCTTAATTAAAGCGCAGAACCTACGCACTTGGGTTAACGATGTAGAAGACTACGCACTAAACCGTGCAGTAGAACAAAACATTGTACCGCCAGGATACAAGCTGGCGACCACCACAACGCACCGCAAGATATCAGAT
>Ga0208253_1000263_pt1 | contig 22981 bp, 26 predicted proteins | sample CryBogCBE10Oct08_FD_184573 | JGI IMG/M metagenome (GOLD analysis project Ga0208253, IMG submission 184573) | Freshwater microbial communities from Crystal Bog, Wisconsin, USA - CBE10Oct08 (SPAdes) | ecosystem: Environmental > Aquatic > Freshwater > Lake | place: Crystal Bog, Wisconsin, USA...
GGGTAATGGAATACGCAAAAGCGTTAATGAAAATTTCTATAGCTAATACCCGTGGTAAGTTTGGTGGTACTCAGTTGTTCGGTCAAGGTACTATACAGTATCAAGAACTAATGAGACAGGGCACCGAAGAAAAGAAAGCTCTTGAAGACGAACTAAAAGGTGGATTCTCAGAAGCTCAACAGCCGCCAATGTTTTTCTTAGGTTAATTAACCTGGAGGTAAAGCGCTTCCGCCTGCTGCAGGAGCTTGTGCAGGAGCTGCTGGTGCAGCCCCACCCGCTTCAGGTCCAGGTCCTATCTCAGCAGCACCAGCACCCGGTCCAGGACCAAATGATGGAGCATTCATAGCACCAGGGGCAGCGCCACCGCCTCCACCGCCAGGTCCGCCCTGACCTTCAGGTCCCTGACCCATTGTCATAGCTTCTTTCCAATTCTTACCAAGAGTAGCAATCTTATCTAATTCCCAAGCAAAAGCTGCATCCTTCTTTAACCATTCTCTATTAGCTAAAACTTCGTCATCACTAAAATTCATAAACTTTTTCAGTGCATAAGTTCTAGATATTAAATTTTCCGTTGCTGTAGCGTTCTTCAAGTTATTAAATTTTATATCTAATAATTGCTGATCTCTCATTGCAGCAAAATGTGAAGGAGGGTTTAATGTAATACCGATATCATTTTCGCGTAAACCGTAATCCTTCCATAAGCCCTTTAGCTTTAAATGAGTAATCAATGTATCTCTAATTGAAGAAGCAAATTGTCTTTGCAGCCTTATAATAAGACGTGCAAATTTTAATTCTTCTCGTAAAATTTCAGTACCATCTGCAAACTTAGTATCAGGCGTTAACCTGCTTGAAGGTACGCGTAATGCTTTGTATAGTTTTTTAACGAAGTAATTTAAATCGTCTAATTGACCTAAATTTGCACCGCCCTTGAGCACTTCTACTTTTGTACCCTGTTCTCCGTTACGACGTGCAAACCAATAACTATCTAACATTGATTGAGGATCGTAAACGTTTACGTTACCACCCTGTTGGTTGTCGTATGTGCGTTTAGACCAATAATTTTGCATTAAGCGTTTTAAGTACGCTTCTGCTTTTGCTGAAGGCATATTGCCTACATCAACATAAAATGCTAAACGTTCTGGTGCTCTTACTAAACGATAAACAACAATACTGTCTTCAATTAACGAAAGTTGTTTATATGCTCTACGCGCTACTTCAAGATAAGGAAGACGAATCGTTTTGTTCTCATTCCATATATGAGAGTGTAAATATGTAACTTGATGGCGTTCAAGAGGTACTAAATCCATACCGTCTTTTTGTGGTCCACCAGAAGGTCCACGATTGTTTACAAAACCACCTTTGTTCTCTTCTTTAGGCTTTGGTTTTTGTAAAAGATAGCCCTTAATAATCATATTCTGAACATTATCAAAAATAGGATTGATATGTTCAGTTGGTATTTGTACTAAACTGATAATACCGGCTTCTTTATTTTCTTCGTTAATTACATTTTCAAAGAAAAGCTCAGCATCAATTAAAATTGTCCTAAAATATTCCCATCCCTTTGTATCAAGATTAAAAAGATCTATAACTTGATTAAAGTTTTTTTCTAGTTCTTTCTTTTGACCTTCGTCTAAACGTTCACTTAAATGCAATTGAGCGTATTTACCTTTATCATCTTTAACTAAAGCATCATCGCAGAATTCATCTAATGCGTGACTAATTTCTGCATAAGAAGCCATAATACGATAGTCGGCAATTCTCTTACCCTTATCTGTATCAATTAAAGCATATAGGTAATCGTGGTAACCTTTATCAATAATAACACCGTTTAAGTTACTAACCGGATTATTAGGATCCTGTACAATGGAAACAGCCTGCTTTAAGTTTTTTTCCTGTTGAGTGGTACCAACGTTATAAAATGTACGGAACTTTGGATTTAGCTCAGAAATGTTATCAATAACTGTTGAATTACCAGTATATGGTAATTTGTTAACAAAATTGTTAAAAGACCTTGCGAAATAGTTTTGAGGTTGCTGGGCCATTGTTAATATTTACACTGTAGGTTGTTATTATATACTGGATTTAATAAAATGCCAGTACTATTATCTACTTATTAAGAACACACTAAAGTATGTGCCTTGACCCACACCACCACCATACTGTATACCTTGTCCGCTAGATTGATTACTATAAGCGGTAAAATCTAAATAATCTCCGGAGCCGTTTAAGTATATAACTTTTGATGTAATCTGACTGTAACCATTACCCGATAGTGGGTTTGTTTGTGTTATGGTTTGTGTAGAACCACTCTTTCTAATTTGTAGGTTATTCTGACCCCAAGCATTGGCAGGAGAAGCAGTACGCCACCAGACCTGAAACTCTACGTGATAAAAACCAGGTATTGTTGGTGTGAAACGATATGTTGAAGTATTTAACCAACTGTTAGGATCGGCTACAACTGTTTGCCAAGGCATCAATACATCTGAACCAGCCGGGGTGGTTATGTCTCCGCTCAACGTAGCCACAGTAACATATGAGCTAGAAACCGTTGGAGATGTTATTGGATTTGTTACTATTATACTCGAGGCGGATACACTCTGAAATGTTACATTACTTGTCGTATTAAGTGTTTGATTGGCGCCAGGGCCACTAAAACCGCTTATACCAGAAAATCCTATCGGTCCTTGTAATGCTTGATATGCAAAGTTGTTACTCATTGTTTATATTTATTAAGAAGACATATACCTCAATGAACCGACCATTGAAGCAGGTACAGAAAAGATATTTGGTGTAAGATTTACAGTTGATCCAGGGCCTATATTGTACAGTGTAAATCCTTGACTAGTACCTTCATTACCGCCTGTTATACCTTGACCCCCACCGGTAAGCCCGGCATAACGATAAACACTTAAATCTCCAAACGGCATTAATAACGGGCCGTCTTCTACCGCGAACGGCAAATTAACTAAATAAAGATTAGCTGAATTTGATACACCTGTAAACGCAGATACTGATATATTAAAAGTGCAATACACATATCTACCAGTCTTTATATACGCCCCTACTGGTGTACCACCACTATAACCTACAGCAGACAAAGCATACCCGGCGGCTGATATTTGAGGTACCCAGGTACCGCTAATTTGTGTTGCATAAGTACCAGATGGTGGCGCTACATAAGCAGTATATTGACTGGTATTGTCACCAAATGTTATTGAACCACCTGCTGAAGTAATAGTATAACTGGTTGATGAAATTTGACCGAACGTAGTAATGTTGCCTGCACTACTAGTATAAAAAGAAGTTGCACCGGTTGTTGGGTTTAATATTTGTAAACCACCTCTACTAATAACAACATTACCAGATAAGTTAGCTACTTGTACCCCTGTTAAACCAGTTGTTTGATTAGCTAAATTAATAGAACCAAATGATACGAATAGGTCCTTAAACGGACGGTTAAGAGTACCAATAGACCAAGCACTGGTTGAAGGAACGATTGATTGTTGAAAGTAGTTATAACTCATATTATAAGATATCCCAGTTGTTGTTAAAGATTAAATGTAAGCACCCGTATGGTCCAATCAACTGAGCGAATGTTAACCCGTCAATAAGGTTTGGTCCTGTTGCAGATACTGTTATTGATTTTGTTACACCGTCTAAAGCTCCAGATTCATCTTTAATATAGTAGTTCATACCTGCAACACCAACTGGTAACTGAACAGTCATTGCACCGTTATAGTTTATACCAACTAAGTAGTCGCTTGATTGTACATTATAAGAAGAAACAGATACGGATGAAGTATTGACTAGTACACCAGCTGTTACACCAGTGTTTACTATTGCTCTTTCATTTACAACTATACCGGTTGTTGTAGAAGTTGCAAGTAACATTGGCTTGGATATTGTACCAATAGCGCTCGGAGATATAGTAGTTAATGCACCAGATAAACTAGTACTTAAATAATAACCTTCTCCTGGGTTTAATCCTGTTAACCCTGTAATAATTCCGTCGTAAACAATAGTAAATGTACTACCAGTAGAAGACTGTACAATACCAGCTGCCTGTGAATGTGCAGCGCTATCAGCTAGTGCTAAGAACCAGCTTCCGTCTACGTTACTTAATCCAACTACTTGCCCGGCGCTAAATGTATTGGAGTATGTAATGACCTGACTAGAAATGTTTACTGTACTACCAGATATACCCGAAAAACCGCTGTAACCAGAAATACCAGAATACCCACTAATACCGGAGTAACCGCTAATACCACTATAGCCAGATATACCTGTAAAACCGCTTATACCTGAATAACCAGATATACCAGTATAGCCTGAATAACCAGATGTACCTGTATAACCGGAAATACCACTATAACCAGATATACCAGAATAGCCGGAAATACCTGTAAAGCCTGAAATACCAGAGTACCCACTGTAACCACTAATACCGGAGTAACCGCTAATACCACTATAGCCAGATATACCCGTATAACCACTATAACCAGATATACCAGAGTAGCCACTAATACCGCTATAACCAGATATACCTGTGTAACCAGAATAACCTGATATACCTGTAAAACCTGAAATACCAGTATAACCAGATATACCTGTAAACCCGCTATAACCACTAATACCTGTAAAGCCTGAAATACCGCTGTACCCGCTTATACCTGAATAACCAGATATACCAGTATAGCCTGAATAACCACTTATACCGGTAAAGCCGCTGTAACCTGAAATACCAGTGTAACCAGATATGCCAGTATAACCACTGTAACCGGTGAAGCCTGAATAACCTGAAGTACCAATAGCACCTTGTGCTCCTTGTGCACCGTTTGTACCAGCAGCGCCTTGCGCACCGGCTGAACCTGTTGTACCACTAAAGCCTGAATAACCAGAAGTACTGTTACCAGAAAAACCAGATATACCACCTTGACCAGCTACCTGTATTTCGAACCAAGGGTTAGTATTTACTGGAAAATCTGTATTACCATTAATACCCACGTTACCAGCGGTATTGTTTAGTAGCTGTAAAGATACATTAGTAGTTGTTACCGGAGTAATAATAGCTGCAGCAATACCACCAGCCGCTAAATACGCAGCATTACTTGTAGTACCGTATGTCGGGCTTACACTACCTATTTGCGTGCCTGTTGTAGTATTAACCCAACCAAAAGCAACTTGACCACCGCCAGCACTAGCAGAAACTGCAGGTACCTCAGCTCTTAATGAATATGTGTAACCAGCAGATAATGTAATAACACCTGTAGAAGTGTTGAGCGAGATATAACCTTGACCAAGATCGGCGTCAGCAGTATTAAACACTACAGCACCGCTTAATGCTATTGCCTGTCTGGTGTTTCTACTACCTCTTAAATAAGGTACTGGAGCAGGATTACCTGCAGGACCTGTAGGACCGCTATAACCAGAAGTACCAGTAGTACCTTGCGCACCAGTAGCGCCTTGAGCACCGGTAGCACCTTGCGCTCCATTTATACCGGAATAACCTGAAGTGCCTATACCGCTAAAACCACTATAACCCGAGGTACCACTATCTCCTTTAATTTGGCCTACATTAGTCCAGGTTGTACCACTATATACCCATAAATTACCGAGTTTTTCATCGATAACCCCGTTACCTACAGTTGCTGCGGAAAAAGCAGTGTTTAAAGTTGTTTGCGGATTATTCGGTGGGTTTACATATACATCTGGTACAGTACCGATAATAGTAACCGAAGAACCGTTTACACCAGAATAACCTGATGTACCTACATCACCTTGAGCGCCTTGAAAACCTTGATCCCCTTGCGCGCCTTGGAAACCAATATCGCCTTGAGCACCTTGTACACCAATAGCACCTTGAGCACCTTGATTACCTTGATAGCCTTGCGCACCTGAAGTAGAATATAACGCCCACTCAGACGGATCGTTTGAAGGATCTAAGTAAACATTTACAGTCGTTACTAGACTAATATATGTATTATTAGTTATTGGGGATACTGCAACTGTATTTGCTACATATGAAGACTGTACCCAAGTACCAATAAAGTTTAATACTGTACCTTGCGCACCTTGTGCACCTTGGAAGCCTTGATCTCCCTGGGCACCTTGTGCACCAATATCGCCTTGATTACCTTGGAAGCCCTGAGCGCCTTGATCTCCTTGCGCTCCTTGATTGCCTTGGAAGCCTTGATCTCCCTGAGCGCCTTGTGCACCATCATTACCGTTAGCGCCTTGTGCACCTTGTGCTCCTGAACTACCACTACCTGCAGGGCCATATGTAATTTCTGCTGTAGATGTATTATAATACACAGCATTTATAACAGAGTCTGTATCATTGCGTACTGGGTTTACAAAGAAACCGCTGCTTAATGCAGGAGTAACATTACCTGTTGCATTAATAACAATACTATTAGGAACTTGATAAGGATAATCACTTTCTGCACCACCAGCATAATGACCGATAGCGATAGCGTTATTACCTTGTTGATAATGACCAGCAAATCTACCAATAGCAATAGCGTGTCTACCTTGACCAGTAGCACCAGCGTGATTACCAATAGCAACTGATTGATCAAGTTGATCTGTGGAACCAGCATATGTACCAATAGCTACTGAATCAGTGTGTTGATTTGTGTTACCAGCATTTAAACCAATAGCAACTGAGTCTGTAGATTGAGAAGTGATTCCTGCACCTGTACCGATTGCGATTGGGTTAGTAAAATTATTAACTCCCGTATAAGCTGTGGTTTGTATTGAACCGTCTGGGAATACTATTGTACCGCTTAACCCTATACTAGTACCAGCTTGAGATTGCGGGTCTATTGCAGCTGAAGGTAATATTAACCGGCCACTTAAATCAAAATTCCAATTATTAAATAGGGATCCACCGTTATCTACACTAGTTTGTATCCAGGCACCGTCGTCTTGAGCAAAAACTATTTGATTAAAGCTATTACTATATATACCTGCTGAACCACCTGGTGGTGCAATAATTTCTCCTGAACTTATTGCTGATTTATCGCTAAAAGCTATCGCAGTACCGTTATTAAAGTACAGATTACCATCTGTAGATAATGTAACTGTATTTGAACCGTTTATAAGTTGGTCTGTAGGACCACCACTACCACCACCCGATAAACCAGGAAATAAGTTTCTATTCCAATACATAAATTATGGTCCTACTCCGTTCAAGGCTTTAATAGCAGCAGCTATTCTATCTAACGCGCCTTGTATTGTTGTAGGTGCAGCTCCATTCCAGTTTGAAGGTACAGCAGGTGTATAAGCACCTGTATACGCTGTTGTTTGTGTAGAGTTGTCAGCAAAATTAATAGCACTTACCGAACCAATTTGTAAAGTAGTAGTAGATTCAACAGAACTTAAATAAACTGTATTAGTACTATTTGTGCAAATACTTAAATTTACATTTGAAATAGGCGGTGCATCAAACCCGTTGTATAAAGGTTTATTACCGATTGTTAATTTTTGAACTAAAGCTCCGTTATTACCTAAAATTTCTACTGCGTACCCACTAGCAGCCTGGTATAAAGATGGTATGTAAAAACCGGGTATGTAAGTATTTATACCTGGAGCAGAAGTAATGGAAATACTTGTACTGCTTAAAGCTCCGTATAAGGAAAGACCTTCATTGGTACTATCTCCGAATCTCGGCCATTGTATCTGATCTTTTAATGTAAACACTGTACCGACGTGTACTCCTGGTGCAGCATTTTCTCTATAAAATTCTAACCAGGTACCACCAAAAGCTGAACCGTTAGCATTGTCTATTAATTGAGTGCCTGTACCTTCTGTTATATGTTGTATATAACCGTTATTAGCTGATAAAGTAATATTACCATTAGCTAATGGGTCGTGGGTAGCAATTAAATGATTTGTTGCAACAGTTTGTATATTTTGATAAGCACTTAAGCATACAGTTATACCATCTTGAGCAGCTTTAATTATTAAATTATTAGCAGAAAGATTAGATGTATCAAAATTACCATACAGAGCTTCATAACCTATAGTAATTTGACGAGTTTTAACACCGTGGGAACCAATAAGCTCAATTTTTTGCCCGTTGTTAGAAGCATTTATTGAAGGTATATAAATACCTGGAACAGAATTTACATAACCAGGGCCTGCTCCGAAAAATAAGCTTGTATTATTAGAGTTGCCGTAATATAAAATACCTTCAGTACCGTCAGTGTTGAATGCTGGAAATATAGGAGCATCTTTAATATTATAAACCGAACCTTCTAAAATATTATAACCACTTAATGCATTGGTTCTATAAAATTCTAACCAACTACCACCATAAATTGACTGGCCAATATTATCTTTAATCTGTAAACCGGGCCCATCTGTTTCAATTATTACGTAACCGTTATTAGCTGATAAAGTAATATTACCATTAGCTAAGGGATTATGGGTGGCTATTAAGTGATTGGTTGCAACAGTCTTAATACTGTTGAATGCACTTAAGCACATTGTTACACCATCCCCTACCGGGTTAATTAATAAATTATTTTGAGGGTTTGGTAACGTGTCGTAATTGCCGTACAGGGCTTCATTACCTATAGTTATACTTTGTGTTTTTGCTCCGTTAGGGCCTATCAATTCTACTTTACGCCCGGTGTTAGCTGCATTTATCGAAGGTATATAAATACCTGGAATTGAATTTAAGTAACCCGGTCCCGCCCCAAAAAACAAGCTTGTGTTGCTTGTATTGCCGTAGGTGAGCATACCTTCAGTTCCGTCTGTATTAAACGCAGGAAAGATAGGAGCATCCTTAATATTATAAACCGATCCCTCTAAAATATTATAACCACTTAATGCATTGTATCTATAAAACTCAACCCAACTACCACCATAAATAGATTGCTGTATATTGTCTTTAATCTGTAACCCCGGACCAACTGAATCAACAATCGTGTAACCGTTATTTGCGGAAAGTGTAATATTGCCGTTTAAAAGCGGGTTAGTTGTGCCGACAAGAATATTTGCTGCAGTAACCGATAGCTTATCGTTTAGTTTGCCGTAAGCATATGAATCTCCTTCAACGTATAAATTACGAGTTGTTCTGTTTAAAGCAGTAACATCAGCGGATAAAGAAACAACATCAGCAGATAATGCAGAAACTGAAGCTGAAGAAGCACTACCACCTGCACTTAAAATTGCTGCACTTAAAGAAGCTAAAGATGTTGCTATGCCCGCACTTAAAGCTAACAGATCCGTGTTTAAATTGGTAAAATTTTGATTTAGCGCGGTACGGCTGTTTTTTAGAAAGTCTGTAGACTGTAAGGTGGTAATTTGGGCCATATCGGTTTATATTATTTAGTATAACTGGCTTGATGTTTACACAGTAAGCCAGGTGTATGTATTACCATCCCAGGTAAATGTTGCGTTAACCCAGTCGATTTCAATTGGGTTGACTGTGACGACTTTAATACCGCTTAATGCGTAAGGTTGCTGAGTGGGGTGACCAGGAACATAAGAATCTTTAGATAAAATAGAATATCCTGCTGCATTAACTACAATAATGTCGAAATATCCGTCTGACGCAGCTTGATCCGGCGCTTGATAATTAACAACTAATTTATTGTTGCTCTGTATCCAATAATTTAAAGCGGGTACTACATTAGGTAGATCTGGATATTTCGCAGAAAGAGACGGTACCGTTGAAAACGAACTAAGCGTAGTTACATTAGTGTAACCGAACATACCAGGCACTGAACCGCTTAAATACACCGCATCGGTGTAACTGTACATATTGCCTAAAAGGGTGCAGGTACCGGAAAGACTTGTTGGGGTTATCCAGCGGTCGGTAAAGCTTGTAAACGGTCTTGCCGAAACTGTAACTGTTTCATTATAGGGGGTACCGTTTAACGCATTTAATATATTATAAATTGAACCATATTCCGATTCATTAGTAGGAATAGCTGAAACTGCATAAAAATTGCTATCAATTTTAAATATTCTACCAACCGGGCTTGTATCTGATTTAAATAACCAGCCTTTTATTGTAAAACTAGTATCACAGGTAACTCTTGTAGGTTGATTACCGTTAATATCGAATGGATAGCCCATTTTTAAGTTACCATCCCAAAGAACTTCTGTTCTTATCTCTCGTCCAGGCATAGCATCATTGACCAAAGAAATAACAAAATAAGGATCACTCCACGGAACAAAATTACTAAGAATTTGATCCATATCGGTTTGAAATCGAGTTAAAATACTAATGTTAACAACTATGTTGACGGGTACCGGTTGTAAAGTATGAGTACTGGATACATCAGTAGAAGCTTGGTTATAATAATAACCACCGAGTTTATTAAAGACTCTAGTGTTGTCACGAGATATTGAAGATATGCTAAAAGCTACCGCAGGAACCGTTATATGCTGTGCTTTATTAACTAAGTCATCTAACACTCTTTCTTTTGCTGAATACACATAACGAACTGCAACCGCGCTACCTGCATTTCTTTGGTTATCAAATCGTTTTACGATTGCACCATCAAAAGCCTGTAAAAACTGCGTTAGTAAATCCTTAATTTCCCAGTGATAATTGTAGTATTGCACTACGTATACTTACACGATTCTATTTAAAAAGTGTCCTGGTAATATATTTCTATTTTGAGTAATAACTTTTGCAGATAATCCGTCTAAAATATACGTAACGCTCTCGTCTTCTTTAGTTCTAGTACATCTTCCTGCAGCCTGGATTAAGGATATAAACATTTTCATTCTATACCAATCCGATTCTTTTTCGGAAAGAAGCTTTATGCGTTTGTTTGCAAGGGAAAGGTACGGTAATTTTACAATAACCTGCCACTTTCCGTAATCTCCCTTAAGATCTAACCCCATAGTTAAAGATGGGCTCACTAAAACAGTAGGGTCTGTACGTAAAAAATGCTCTTTAACTATAGATTCATTAGTAGCACCCTCTTCTCTGTATAGAAATCTCTTGCCATTTAGCTTATTTTGCAATGCCTGTGTAATAGCAAATGAGTGAGTGTGTATGATGCCCTTTTCGTTTTTGTGATATTCAGCAATTTTTTGTATTTCTTCAATAATTTTAGGTAAATTTGCATCAATAGTCTTATGACTTAATGGGTACTTGCTACTAATAACTATAGGGCTCTTTTTTGCTTCAAAAGTAGACTGTAATTCTATATACTTGTAATCGGTGATACCTAAATTCTTTGCAAAAATATCCCGATCTACAATAGTAGCACTCATTAACACTACAACTTCTGCAAAATTAAACAAGCAGTTAGTGAGTTTATCTATTTTTAATGGAGTGACGGTTACCTTTTCCGCGTCTTTTTCAACAATATACTGAGCATCATCCCAGTGATCTATAGTATGCTTTATAGCTTCAAGTAAATCTTTACGTTGCTGCTGTTTTACTAGTTCAACTTTATGTTTTTCGTAGCGAGGTCTGTCTGAAAACTCATCAATAGCATTTTCTAGAGAATTGCACACATCTACTAACCAGCCCAACACTTTTTTAGGTACTTCAGAAGTGAGTTTATCTATAGAAACCCCCAGATAATCAAACGATCTATAATTAATTACAGCAGAAAAGTTTTTTACAATTTCGTCTTCTAGTTCTGAGCATTCATCACACACTATAATTTGTCTAGTTTTGAGATGATCAGGTAAATTAAAAAACGAAGCGTAGTTCAACACAGTAAATTTCTCAATTAGTGCGTCGTTACGTGTTTCATAGTACGGGCAAATACAATCTCCCCAGCATTTTTTCTTTAAATTAGGAGATATTACACAGGGTGCGTGATCTACAGTAAAACTATCGTCTACTTCGCATTGATAGTTAGTTTTACCCTTAAAAATTAAGCTATCTTCAAATAAATTACCGTATTGATCCTGTAACGCTTTAGTGGTTGTAAGAGCAAACGTACCGTGTGGTTTAAATTTCGAAAAAACCCCAACAAAATCCTTATCATAAGCCTGATAATTCTTTATTAGCTTAGAATATTCTGGATCAGCATCATTAGTAGTATTAGCAAGTGTTTTGCTAAAGAAGGATTTACCAGACCCAGTAGGTGCCTGTACTATAATAAACTTAGTACCGGAATTTATTGCATCCTGTATCTGTTGCAAACCAGATACTTGATGCTCTCTAGGTGTATGGTTCTCAGGAAAGTAGCTGAGAATAGGTTGGTCAATCTTCATTTAATTTAAAGACCTATTATACAGTAAAAACTGTACTTTACAAGGCTGAAATTGTAAGGACTGTGTCGTAAAACCGACTATTTTTGACTTTAGTTACACCTTTGAGGGAAAGTAACAAATCATAGTCATTTTCAGCTAAAGCAGTCAATCTATAATCAAAATTAATCTTATTCCCGTTCTTACCTATAGAGTACGGGTACGGTATTTCAAATGTTTCTTTCTTTTTTTCATTAATTAATATAAAAGAAAGATAATTACCGGAAAGTTTATACAGTAAGAGCTTGCCGCTCTTGTAAGTTTTGTGCTTAAAGCAGAATGTTACCTCTTTTTGCAAAAAAGGCATAATTAAATTGTCGATATTTTCGGTCACGTGTGCATAAACTGTACTTTTTGAGATTCAGACATTTTAGAAAGTACAGAATTAAAAAATTTCCAAAATTCATCTGGTGGTGTTGATTTAATGGCACGTACCACTTCTACGCTTTCAGCGGGTATTAACCTAAAGTCTTGAAGAAATATATCCCAGGTCATTACTAGTCCTTTTTGTTCAGGACTGAACTTTAAATGGCCTGGTGCACCGTGAAAGTTTAAAGCCAGTCTACCAGGCATACTGTTTAAAAGATTCGTATCGTTAGTTGCGAGCATTCTTCTAAAGTTTAATCCGGGTAAAGGTCTACGTCTTGTAAATCTGAGTTCAACTACATTACTGTTGAGGATTTGTTCTAGAGTGCCCGGCGTCATTCATATTACTTAGCGGGTTTAGCTCTACCAAAAATGCGTTCTTCATTAAGAAATACGATATTTTTTAATCCGTTCATTTTAGCGCATTTAATTCCGAAGTTACTTGGAAAAATAACGTATTCTCCGACCTTAGTCTTACAACGTGGACCAGCTAGAATTACTTTAGCTACGCGCCAAGCGGATTGTACCATATTAGTAGGTACAAAAATGCCTTCTCTTAAAACCGCGGTATTGTCTTCATTGCAATCTGCAAACTGGCACATCATAATATCATCTAAAAGACTATCTATACGCCAATCTACGAGATTTAAGTCTGAACCCAAGTAATCGTCGAGACGAACCATACCCTTGACATTATCTGTCTCAACATCTTCATTAGCTTGAAGTGCCTGATTGCGTTCGTAATCGCCCACTCCTTGGGCTTTTAAATCTCTTTCGATTTTATGTGTTAGATTTTTCTTCATTTGGTAATTTTAAATTAAATTGCTCTATGTATAGACTTACTTCTCTACTTGAGATTTCAAGGCAGTTGGCAACCTTAGTTAAGCTTTCATTAGACTTCTTAACAGTTTCTTTTTTCGCTTTTTTAATGTAATTGAATCGCTTGTATTTGCACTTAGGTATTATTGTATCTAAAGCAGTAAACCATTCAGAATTACCTTCAAAACTCTTCCAATATCTATTAGTAGTTTCGTTGACTATATGAGCAAGCGGTGCAGAATACATAGAACACCAACGCTGAACAAGGAACGGTTGAAATTCCTTGTTCTCGTTGATGTTTTCTACGTTAATTTCCTTACCTTTATATAAAACTCTGTTAATGTAATCAAACATTAAACAATAACCTTTGTGGTTGCAACAAAAATATTATCTACCATACCATAGAATAACTGATGCACCTGTTTTTGGAATGTTTCAGCTTGTTCAGGTGTAAGGTTAGTGCTATATGCAAATGCAGGAGCTTTTTTACCAGCATTAATATTAATACCGGTATGTCCAATAGCTACTCCGTCTTTAGAATAGGTTATACTAACCGACGCTTTGCCTTTTTGCTGTATGATACCACCCTGATTGTGTTCAGAATGAATAATAATATCATCGCCCTTCATTTCAATAGGCTTGTTAATATAAGGGTGTAAAGCATTTGCAATATTAGTATTAAATAAACGCTGAAAACATACCGCACCGAATGGATCTAAGTTAGGTATTTCCCAGCAAAAATTAATCATAGAATCACTATAGATATAGTCTTTCTCTAAAGAATCTTCTAAATCTATAAGGTTTAAAGTTACCTCTACAGGTGCAACAAAGCTAACAATATTACCTATAGCTAAGGTACGCTCTCTAAAATACTTATAAGCAAAGCGTTTATGTATAAAGTCACCGTTATATATGTTTTGGTCTGTAATGATCATAATAGTAAATTATAATATAAATTTTAATAAGCTCCAGATCTAGTTTTAACTAAAAACCAGTCTTGTCCAAGGTTAAATTCTTCGGTAAAACTTTTTAGTCCAGGAGATGCGTGCGTAACTCTTATGTTTGTGGTACCGAGCTTTAATTTAGCTTTATTACATTGCAAGCTAAAGTCTAGGTCGTAAAAATGAAATTTCGAAGGACAGGTTTCGTCAAATTTTACACCTGCTTCAAATATTTTTTTAGGGTTAAACGCTAAGAACAGACCGTCTAAAAGAACCACTCTACCGTTCTTACCGAAGGTAGTATTAAATACACTGTTATTACTAATGCTTACGTGATCAACACTACCCTTTTGATCTTCCTTCGGACACATTAAATGCCAAAGCGTGGGTGGTTGTATTCTCGGGTTTAAGCCACCAGCTAAACCTACTATATCGTATTTACCAAATGCTTGATGTAGTTTGTCTACCCAATTTTCATCAGTAATAACTACATCGTCGTGAGCTAACACTAAAACACAATCTTCATCCTTGTAAGTGTTAATATAGTTATTATAAATTTTAGATATAGCTGTGGTATTATTAAATGTACCGCTTACAGTAGTAACTTTATCTAAACCTACACTGCTAACAATAGTGTACTTGTCTCTCTTTTTAAGGTCAGAATAGGAAGCAGCAGTAGAGCAAAATCCGAGATAAATTTTCATTAATCTTGTATAACAGTTTGTAAAGGTATGTTAGGGAAACGACGAGTTAATTCTTCGGCAGTCGTATCTTCAGTAACACCTGTATCATACAGATAAATGTTGTGTAATTTGTTATTCTTATCGTTTATTTTTTCTGCTAATTCAAGTAAACGTTTGCGATGTGTAACTGTGTGGTCAGAACATACGTCGCAATGCGCGGTAAAAAGCAATGATTCTACTAGTAATTGTTTCTCTTCTGTATTTAACTGTAAGCCTTTCATATAGTGCTTACAGTATAAAGGTTTATAAAAATAAATCTACTACTATTTACCGAAAAAATGTATTAAAAGATCAGTAACACTACTTATTAACGCAACCCAAATAGCTGTTTGCATATGCCAATGTAAGCCCTGCTGCTTTTGATGCTTAGTATCGCATTTACTTATAGTGGTGTGCATTTCGTTATGGTACACTTCCATTAAGTCTCGTGTTTCGTTAAAACGGCTATCTATTTCTGCTCTTAAATGCGCAACGTCATTATTAAGAGTTGCAACCTGCTGCATTAAACTCGGGTGACCATTGCCATCTCGTACAATCTTACTAATATTAGCAAGATCTTCTTTAACATTAACTATATCTCTGTTAATATAGTCGATAACAGTATTACGTTCAGGTGTAGATTTTTTTGCGGGCATACCTATACTTAGAATATAAAGTATGGAGATTTATGCTTAAATTTTCCTGCTGGCACTATACAATCGTAATCCTGTATTGCATAAACAATCCCCTCGTTTAAGGATTCACTACCTTCAAATTCAGTAGACGAAAAACATCCCGTAACTGGATTAGCAAATAGTGTACTTGCACTTCTAGCTAAATAGGTTTTTTTGTGTTTGCTATTAAAAGCCCATATAGCATATGTACCTTTAAGAGATTCCATAGCTTCTGATACTTTTAATTTAATTTCTAACATACGCGGTATAATACAGCTATCGGTTCTACCGGTAAAATCTTCGTCAGGAAAATACTCTCTACATAAACTCTCAAAATTACTAATAATACCGTTATGAGCCACTATCCAATCACCATAAATGAACGGGTGATTGTCTCCAGGTTCAAACGATTTCGTTTCTACGGTTGGTCCTCGAGAGTGATACAAGTAATAACGACCGTGGGTATCTATACCTGGCGGATTAAAACAATCTACAGGTTCATTGAAGATACCTTCTGTCTTTTGAATACCGTACTGATTATTAGAGTCTAATACCAACGTACCCGAACTATAATGACCTCTCGCAAGATTATCTTTGTATAAACTAAAAGCTATGTCTTTAATTTTACTACCCGCTATACCGCACATATTATGTTAAATAGGTTAAAGGTTTACAATCGTATCGTTCCCAAGGAATATTACGTGAATATTTAATAGGGTCAATAGCTTTATTGTCAATAAAGCCTTTAATTCGTGCAGCACACGACACACATTCCCCGCAAGCAGGATCAGTACCCTCGTAACAGGTATGTGTTTGTCTAAAGTCTACTTGTATGTCAATGCCAGTTTTAATAACCTCTTCTTTAGAGTAACGCATAAACGGTGCATTAACCTTAATTGTGTTCTTACGATTAAGTCCGTATATGTCGTTAACTTTATTGAGAAACATTGAAGTACAATCCCAATAACCTGAAAAATCGTCTGTTTCTACAGCTCCATAAAATAGGTCTTGTGCACCGATTGATTCAGCCCAACCTGCCGCACTTGTTAATAATAACAAGTTTCTGAAAGGTACATAACTTAAAGGCTGAGCATTACCAATATCATCTTTAGCTTTTGGTATCTTAAGATCCGTATTAGTTAAAGCAGACATTGTAGAGATATCTCTAAAGAAATCCATATTGATTACTTTATGCTCTTTAACATTGCAGGCTTTAGCTTGAAACTTAGCACATTCAATCTCTCGAGCAATCCGTTGACCGTAATTAAATGTAACGGCGTATACTTCATCGTATTTAAGTGTTTTGGTTACATAATGTAATAATACGGTACTATCCATACCGCCTGATAATATGACTAGTGCTTTCGACATATAGTTATAATAGTGTAGATTTATAGAAATTCAATAGAAAAGTAGTAAATAATGTATATGAAGAATGTGTTCCAAGATGCTTTTAGGGAGTCTTTAGACAAAGAGGGTGCAGGTATTATGCACTATGCTGATCAAAAAGCAAAAGAAGCCGGTAAAAAAGAGTTTAAACTTGGCAACAAAACATTCCCTGTAAAGGAAAAAAAGAAACTTGAAGATGAAGGTAATGCCTTCGGTCAAGCTGTACAAAATACTCCTAAAGGACAGGAAATTAAAGTTCACGGTCATAGTACCGGAGAAATTAAAAAAGAAAATGATCCAAAGTGGATCCAGCACGCTCACGTGAAAAAGGGTGGTTTACATAAAGCTTTACACGTTGCGCAAGGTGAAAAGATTCCTGCTGCTAAACTAAGCAAAGCTTTACACAGCAAGAATCCGCACGTTAAGCATATGGCTCAATTTGCAAAGAACGTAAAGAAAGAAAATGCTTTAGAAAAAGGTTTTGCAAATGTAGTAAAGGAAAATTTAGCTATGGGGTTTGAAGCAGCTCCAAAAGCACCTGTACCACCAGCTCCAGCTGAACCAGCTCCAGACGAAGGAGAAGCAGCCTGGAAAAAATCTTTAGATCCGCAAACTGATCCAAACAAATTCGATGCAGCTAAAAACCCGGCTCTTAAGCTTGACACTGAGGGTGTTGTTAAAGCTCGTGAATGGATTAAAAAGCTTGATGATATGGCAACATTCATTAACGGTACAGATGAGAGCAGTTTAAATGCACAAATTAATGCATTAGAAATGCGTAACTCTATTCCTTTTAAGGGTATTGTCCGCCGTGAAGAAAAACGTATTACTAAATTAGCTGAAAACTTACGTGGTTTGGCAGAACTATTTAAGACTGTTGTTACGAGTTCTGGTAAGAAGATACACGACGCAACAAGCCGTATTAGCTCTCGTTAATCAGGTCTTTTGATCTGAGAGTATTGTATTAAACCTTTCATACCTTTGTATGTGTTTTGTACGATATTAGTATATTGTATTTCGTCTTGCTTTTGCACCGTACAAAGCTCATTTAAATCTTTATATTGTGCGTATTCTTTAGGCCAAATAAACACAGACTCTCCCTTGTCTAAGAGCTCCTTAGTTACTTTATAAGAAGTCTTATCAACCCATTGATTGTCTAATACATAAATTAGTTCGTGCATAGGGTACGACTTTTGTATCATATCTAATTGCTCTTCAGTAGGGTGTATACCGGCTAATGCTACACTATTACGTAAAAACATAGCATCAATAGGGCCTTCCTGTAAAAATATGTATTCAATATCTGGTGAAACTCTATCTAAATTAAATACCCCTTTGTCACTATTTGCTTTAGATAGATATTTTGCTTTATCTTCGTCCTCTTTGTATAAAGCTCTCGATTGATAGGTTATAATCTTACCCTCAGTGTTATAGAACGGAAATACAACTCTATTTTTGTGAGTCATATCAGTCAAACTTATCCAGAGCGTTTTAGGCTTATTAACAGCAGTGCTTAAACGTCTTTTACTGATAAAACTAAGAGCATCCTTAACTACCTGGTTTTCTTTATAAAATGATACCTGATTACTATCAAATAGATTAATACTATCGTAAGGTAAGGGATTAGGGTTTATTTTCTTATAAAAATCTGATTTTTTGATAATATCTTCTATCGTGTCTGCGTGACTTCCAGATTCTGCTAGTATTTCACTAACAGACATATGAGTCATTTCTTTAACAAACTCTAATCCGTTTTTACTCTCTCCGCAATTATGACAGAATAAGTGATCATCTTCAGGAATGTAAAAAAATCTACGTTTTTTACCTGCACTCTTACCTTCGTGACAGTATGGACATTCTCCCGCATACGTGTTAGTATTCTTTTTAAATACAGGTCTCTTCGCATATTGGAAGAACGTCTGTATAATAAAATTTTGCGGTACAATCATAAAAGTAAATATATAATATAATGGCTCTAAAGAATAGCAAATTTATTCAAGGAATTTACACTCCTATTAACAAAAACAAATATATGGGTAGTGCTAATCCTGTATACAGATCAGCATTGGAAAGAGACTTCTTTTTGTTTTTCGACAAAAACCCTAATGTTACAGCCTGGGCTAGTGAAAGCATAGTTGTGCCTTATTATAGTGATGTTGATCATAAAGTACACCGGTATTATGTAGACTTGATAGCAGCTATCAAGGATAAAGATGGTAATAACAAAAAATATTTGATAGAATTAAAACCGTTTGCTCACACTCAACCACCTATTCCTTCGGATAGAAAAAAACAGAGTACGGTACTGTATGAACATTTAATGTACAAACAAAATCAAGCCAAATGGAAAGCCGCGAGTGAGTACGCGGCTAAAAAAGGAATGGAATTTATTGTATTGACTGAAAAATATCTTACAGCTCAGTAGGATCTACTGGCTCATCTCTCATATCAATCTTTGGCTCATCAAAATCAATTTCACCAGGCTCTTCTTCCGGTTCTGGTCTAGCTGCTGGTTTACGGCCTGCTTTACCCTTAAGGCCGCGCAGTCTTAAAATAGCATCCTTAACGCGCGCCATTTTAGCAGCTTTTTCAGCTCTAGCAATCGTATCAATGTCTGGCTCCTGCTCTTCACCGCCACCTGATTGTGCATCAGCCATAGCTGATTTTACTACTTCAGGATCAAGATTAAGAGGTGTTTCTTCTGAATCCATTGAACTAATACCAGCTAGCACTTCTTGTTCAGTAGCATTAGGGTTATGTTGTAGATAATTTGCTACAGCATCTTTAGTTCTTAAAGTGTCTGGTAACTCTTTGTATTTAGTACCAGCAGGCGCTGCAGCTGGTGTAGCTGGTGCGCTACCTTTTTGTGCGTTAACCATATTACGAGCTTTCCAGTATGGAATACCCTGTGCTACAAGTTTATCAATTTCTGGGTTTCTTGGTTTTGCCATTTCCAATTCAAATGTAGATTCGGCAATGTAATTAATGGCTTCGTCAAATTTCATAGTATAATAATACTTACTATAATTTAAACTGTTTTTTATCCGTTATACCTAATTGGTCTGCAAGCATTTGTTGTTCAGCGATATCTCCCTTAATTAAGGAATCTTCTTCTCCGAAAAACTCACAATTATTATTAATGTACATATTCATTATAGCAATACGCTCTACCGGATTTCCATAAACCGGAATAATTGGCGGGGTGTCATCGTTGTCAAAGAAACGAGATCTACCACTTTGCCAGGCTTGATAGATAGTATCAAAAAGTACAGCTATTTCTCCGCGATAAACTGGATCAATATCTCTATTCTCTTTAGTCTGAAGAAGTACGTCATTTTCTTTACATAATGGTATGTAAAATATTACTGAATAGGATTTAACTGCTTCTCTTACCTGTGTAACGGTTTTATCAATAAAAGTTTCATCAATATCCGAAACACCTTTATCATACAGCCATAATGAGTATACTAAATTATCAATCGGTGTACGATCAAAGATTATCTTCTTTTTACCGTAATTTGCCATTGCTTCATCAACGAGATAATTTAAAATCTCTTGTTGAGACTCTTTAGTACCTTTCTTATTAATAGGTAGTTTTTTCTCTTTAATAAGATCCCGATACGTTTTTTCTGGCTTATTTAGTTGAGGCCACTGAAGCATCATATCGTTTACAAGTGTGGTTTTACCAATACATTGAGTACCGATAATACCTATTTTACTAAGTTTGGAATGGCTCATTTATTAAAATTTACGCTTTATAGGGATATTAGCAACCTCATTCATCATCTTCAGGTGGTTGACCGGTTTCCACATCTACCCAATCAAGTACACAATTGTGAGGTGGGTTGTAACCTATAGCTTTAACAAAAGCGTTAAACTGCTCTGTTAGTTCCTCTAAGTCGGCTTGACCGTCAAATATAATTTCAATTTTACGAGGCACACTGACATTAATATCGTCATTAGTATGCTCTAACGTATATGTGAATTTTATTTCTTGCTTCATACTACCTCCTCGACAATACCGAGAAGTTCAGCAATTACTAATAAAGCACCAGCAGAAGCTGTATGCCCTACAAACAAAGCACAACCCGCAAGAATGCGGATAACGCTTTTGCCTAAACTAATGTAGAAGTGTGATTTTGGATCTGGATTGTAACTCATATATTATACTTTAAGGGCTTTGTCCCAAACCTGCAAGTGCATTCTGTTCGAGAACTTAAAATTATATTTCTTACATAGTTCAGCTACTACAGGCCCAACCTCTAGTAGTTCTTTACGACTACCACACATAGGCATAACCCATACATTACTAGAAGGTAAACCTACATCAGGATTATTAAGATAGTTTTCTAATACTTCGTTTAAGTCTGATTCTTGCTTAGCAACAAACTTAAAGCAAGCATCGTGTAATACTAGATAACGTAGTACTTCTGGTTTGAAACGTTTATCAACTGGATCTCCATTACTAGATAATTTAGGTGAAGTAGTAAACGTTACATTAACACCGAGACAGGACCATTCATCATCAGGCATAATAGTTCCGTTAGTTTCAAAGTCGATATGTAATCTAGGCTTACCGATATCATTAGCAGTAAGAGTTCTACTGTAATTAGCGAAACCCCAACGATCTCTAATAAACTTAACAAATAATAGTAAATTCTTCTGCTGAATAAAGGGTTCACCACCAGTTAACTTAAGTAAAGCACCTTCTTTTAATCTTTCGTGGTAATCATTCTTTTCAAAGAGTTGTGCTACTTCTTCAAACGTCATTTTATTCTTCTTAGACCAGCTAACGTAGCTATCACAACCGTTTGGTGAGTCTTCACTCTTAAAACCAATACAGGTTAAGTTACACATAGCCATTCTCATAAACACTGAAGGGTAACCAATATAACGACCTTCACCTTCTAGTGTGTAGAATACGAAATCATCAGAAATGAATAAAGTTGTATTAGGATCTATATTAGACATATAGGTATTATATATTATGCTTTATAAATTGCACTATTATCTGGGTGTTCCCAAACTTCTACTTTAGAACACCAGCAACGGCCTGTAGTTAAATTATCAACGTATTCGTTTGCTAATCTATGGCAAAGTTCAGCAAATCTTTCAATACCTACACCGTCTTCAAGTACCACTAGTTCAATCATTTTACGTTGTTCTAGCTGTTTAAATATATCTAAGTCAGGGTCTTTTGCCCATACAACTGTCTTATGATCGAAGTACTCCTCTAAAGAAGTTTTAAGCTGCTTTAAAGCACCAAAATCTACAACCCAGTTGTTTTGATCTAAAACATCACAGGTAAACCAGAACTTAGCCTGTAAGCGGTACCCGTGAATAAAGTGACAATGACTTTGTGCGTAAGGCTGTCTAAATGCAGCCGACCCTAGTGGAATGACTTTAGTAGATGTAAATTTACCCATACCTTATAGTATGGTATAAAATAAAAAACTCAACTTAAAAAATGATTAGAATATCTTTCAATCCATTCCTCTAAAATACGAGGCTTAATATCTGGTGGGGTAGAAATAACTGCATTACTTTCATCCGTTGAGTCATACAAATATCTTTGTATGTACCTTTTCTCATCCATAGTTTTCAAATTGATATAAATTCCGGCTCTTTTATCCTTAATTACAGTATTGCCAACTAGTGCAACTCCCACACTATCAAACCTTACAAACTTATTGGGCTCAGTGTATGTACAAAGGGTGTTAATAAAATCGTCTTTCTTTTCTTTAGAGAAAAAGTAAATAAATATAGGTACATCTTCACTACTATAAGTTTTATTTCTATATTTTAATATCACGCAATTATTTACTTTATTTATAAA
>Ga0208253_1000264_pt1 | contig 22906 bp, 29 predicted proteins | sample CryBogCBE10Oct08_FD_184573 | JGI IMG/M metagenome (GOLD analysis project Ga0208253, IMG submission 184573) | Freshwater microbial communities from Crystal Bog, Wisconsin, USA - CBE10Oct08 (SPAdes) | ecosystem: Environmental > Aquatic > Freshwater > Lake | place: Crystal Bog, Wisconsin, USA...
CGAGGACGACATTATGTCGGCTCTTGCCAATCCTACTGGCGATCAACTAGCTGCACTTAAAAAGATTGACGCGGACTTTAAGGTTCAGATGAAATCGTTGGACATTGATTTGGAACGTATTTCTGAACAGGATCGCGATTCAGCCCGTAATATGCAAATTGCAACCCGCGATTGGATCCCCCGTGTGTTGGCGGTTGGCGTCACTCTTGGGTTCTTCGGCATCATTGCATACATCCTGCACTTTGGCCTTCCAGCCACGGGTGGCGAGGCCCTTTTGATGCTGATCGGTACGCTCGGGACTGCTTGGACTAGCGTTATGGGTTTTTATTTTGGCTCTTCCGCTGGCTCCAAACAAAAGACCGATGCTCTTACCGCTTCTTTGGGGAATAAGCAGTGAACACCAATTTCTCCCAATGCTTTGCCCTCGTCCTTAAAAACGAAGGTGGATACGTTGATAACCCTTCCGACCCCGGCGGGGCTACCAACCTTGGCTGCACTAAGGCAACTTGGGAGGCTTGGGTTGGCCATCCGGTGACTAAGGACGACATCAAGGCGTTAACGCCCAATGACGTCATGCCCCTGTACAAAGCCAAATATTGGGATACGGTTAAGGGCGACGATCTGCCGGAAGGCGTAGACTATGCCGTCTTCGATTTTGCCATTAACTCGGGTCCGTCCCGCGCAGCAAAAACCCTGCAGTCGGTACTCAATACCAATCCAGACGGCCAAATCGGACCCACCACGTTACGCGCTCTTGAAACGGCAAACGCTCGTGAAGTTGCTACAGCGGTATGCGAAGCCCGACTAGCCTTCTTACAATCTCTGTCAACTTATGGTACTTTTGGCAAAGGCTGGTCCCGTCGGGTGTCAGAAGTCGAGCAAACCGCATTTAACATGGTGTAGACATGGATTATAACACCTACGTCCAGCAGATAGCGACAATGGCGGTGGTTCCGACAACGGATTCCAACTTCCAGATCATTTTGCCCCAAATGATTTCCTATGCCGAACTGCGGATGCAGCGTGACCTTGACTTCTTGTCAACCCAAATCAGCAATTCATCTTATTCTTTTACGCAAGGCAATGGGACTTTAACAATTCCGACTTCTCAATTCGTCGTTATAGAAACATTTGAAGTAATTGACAATTCAGGAAACTCTTCTGCTCTTTTGCCCGTTGGAAAAGAATTTATTCAAAATGTATATGGCACAGGTTCAACGCAAGGGCTTCCGCAATATTTCGCAGTTTATGGTGGCGACTCTGCGACAACTGGTTTGACTAGTCAAAATATGATCGTTGGTCCCATACCGGACTTGACCTATTCCGTTCGTTTGACAGGAACCGTGCGTTCTGCGCCTTTGTCGTCCATGAACACACAAACCTACATATCGGTCTATCTGCCAGATATGTTTATCATGGCTTCCATGATCTATATTTCGGCTTATCAACGCAACTTTGGTCGCTTGAACGATGATCCTGCCATGGCTCAAACGTATGAAAGTCAATATCAGGGCCTACTCAAAAGCGCCATGGTCGAAGAGAACCGCAAGAAATTTGAATCAGCTGCATGGACGCCTTATTCTCCTGCACCTTTTGCCTCGCCAACGAGGTAACCGATGCCTCATAATACGATCAAGCTGAAGCCCGGCGTCGAAACAAATACAACCCCCGCGTTGAATGAAGCGGCATATTCATCGTCTCAGCTTGTTCGTTTTTTACCAGAACGCAATGGCTATGGTCTCGCACAAAAGCTTGGTGGTTGGGTGGGGTATCCTTCTTCTGCTATACCTTTGCAGGTGAACAGTAAAGTTAGATCGTTAAAGGGCTGGGCGGATCTTAATGCTGTTAACCACCTAGGAATTGGCGCTGAGTCTTCTCTTAGCGTGTTAACGAATAGTACTAACGTACCAATTACTCCTCAAACGACCATTACTAATTCTGGGCCAAACTTTACAACCACAAACAATTCAAACCTTATACAAGTGGTTGATTATGGTATTATCGCATCAACATTAGATTACGTGGATTATGTAACACCTGTAACGATCGGCGGGTTATCTCTTAATGGTCCATATCCTATTTATTCTGCTACTGCCGCTGTAAGTGTTGCAACAAGCACCGCAAGTGGTACGGGGACAATTGCGACAATTACATTTCCTGCTCAATCAGTCGCGCCTCCAATTGGATCAATTATTTTAATTAGTGGCGTCACGCCATTACAATATAATGGTTCATGGGTTGTTACGTCTTCTTCGACCACATCGGTTTCATTTGCAAGCACCGCAACAGGATCTCAAACGGTTGCTGGTACTATTCAATACGGCGCAAATTATTCAATTCAGGCTGCAAATAATGCTACATCGTCTGTTTCAAACGCTGGCGCATCTTATTACTTCACAACAACAAGTGGCTCTTCAATTGTAACCTGTACTTTTGCTAATCACGGTTACAGCGTTGGAAGTCAATTTTACATTGGCGTGTCGACAGGTGCTACATTTACAGGCTCAATTTCTGGCACCTTATTAACGGTCACTTCAATTTCAAGCGGGTCTATTATAGTTGGTGCGACTATTAATGGTTCTGGCGTTACTGGAGGAACAACAATTACCGCTTTAGGAACTGGCAATGGTGGCGTTGGAACTTATACTGTCAGCACTAGTCAAACCGTATCATCAACTACAATAAATTCAAATTTAGCTGGATTAACTTTATTTGGACTTTACACTGTTTTATCGGTTACCTCGTCTAGCATCTTCACTTTTTCAGCACAAAATACAGCAGGAAGCGCCGTAAGTGCTTATATTAATAGTGGTAATATTCAATCAACATTTTACGTTGCTCAAGGACCGCAAGCCACCAGCACGGGCTTTGGCGTAGGTGGTTTTGGCGTCGGTGGCTTTGGTGTCGGAACTACGCAGCCAAGTGTTCCCGGAACATCAATTACGGCAACTGATTGGACGCTTGATAACTTTGGTCAAGATTTAATTGCTTGCCCTGCGGGTGGTGCAATTTATTATTGGGATCCAAGCGGTCAATTACAAAATGCTCAAATCATTGGCGGTAACGGTCCTCTTGTAAACAGTGGCATCTTCGTCGCCATGCCTCAACGCCAAGTAATTGCTTACGGCTCATCGTTTACGCTTTCGCCCGATCCGCTTCTGGTCCGCTGGTCAGACATTGGCGATTTTACGTCATGGAATGGCACTGTTACCAACCAAGCGGGTTCTTATCGTATCCCAACGGGATCCAAGATCATGGCTGGTATCCAAGGACCACAACAGGGTCTTTTATGGACCGACCTTGATTTATGGGCGATGCAATATGTTGGAGCTCCGTTTGTCTATGGGTTCAACAAGATTGGCTCAAATTGCGGCGCTGTATCACGTCATTGTTCGGGTCAGTTAAACGGCGCTGTCTATTGGATGAGCCAAAAGCAATTCTTTATGATGGTCGGTTCGGGCGTTCAATCTATCCCATGTCCTGTTTGGGACGTTATTTTCCAAAACATCAATACGTCATATCTTTATAAAGTTGCTTGCGGCGTAAACAGTCAGTTCAACGAAATTACTTGGTACTATCCTTCTGCCTCGTCCACAGAGAACGATAGTTATGTTAAATACAATACGGTTCTTGAACAATGGGATTTTGGAACTTTGGGTCGTACTGCTTGGATTGACCAGTCTGTTCTTGGATCTCCCATTGGTGCTGGGTCTGACAATTATTTATATCAGCACGAAATAGGAAATAATGCTGGATACGGGGTAGCTATGCTATCATCTTTCCAGACAGGATATTTTCAGCTTAACGAAGCTGATAACTTGATCTTTATTGATCAAATCTGGCCCGACATGAAATGGGGTACATATTCTGGTAACCCTAATGCCACGGTGCAGATTACATTCTACGTTACCAATTACCCCGGCGATACGCCCGTGCAATACGGTCCCTATACAATGACGCAGGCGACCGAATACATATCTGTCCGTATTAGGGCGCGTTTGATGGCATTTAATATATCTTCTAATGATACGGATACTTTTTGGCGGCTTGGTGCAATCAGATACCGCTATCAGATTGACGGGAGATTCTAATGGGTGCGTCACTCGACGATATTCTCACCACGCAAAAGAACGGCGTTATCGCTATCAATAACCTTTCCGGTTATTTGCAAACACTTGCCACCGAGGTAACAATCCTTGCTGGTTTTGCGGCAGGGAACAACCCAACCAACTCATGTCCTACGGTTGTAGCCACAACAACGTCAATTGTGGTTGGCAAAGGCATTATGTTTAGCATTTCCATTCCTGCGTCGTCTGGGTCAAACCAAGTGCTTATTTACGACAGCGCGACAACGGGCGGCATTGGTTCGTCTAACCTTATTTATGCTTCACTTCCCGCCAACGCCTCTAATTTCGTTCCATACCGCGACACCCGCATTCATTATTCCAATGGCTTAGTCGTTGTTTGCCAGACGGGTATGTCTGCCGTCGTTTCTTACACGCCAAATATCTGAGGTCGTCATGCCATTAGCACACGGTAAATCTCAAAAGACGATCAGTCACAACATCAGCGAGATGGTCCATGCGGGTCATCCGCAAGATCAGGCGATCGCGGCTGCGTTAAATACGGCTCGTTATACAAAAGCGGGTGGTGGGCCTATGGATACTCGCAGCATTCCGTCAGTGGAATATGCCAAACCCGTGCACATGACGCACACGGGCCCTATTCATAGCCCGGTTGCCGGCCGCACGGACCACTTGCCAATGAATGTAAAAGCTGGATCCTATGTTATTCCGGCGGACATTATCGGTGCCATGGGCGAAGGCAACACGATGGCCGGATTTAAAATAGCTCGTCGCATGTTCTCATCGGCGCCTTATTTTAATACCCAAAAACAGCCCTACACCGAAGCCGCGCAACCATATGCCGAGGGAAAACCGTATACAGGCCGCGCAGAAGGTGGCGAAACGTTAGTAGAAATAGTGGCGGCCGGCGGAGAATATGTTATTAGCCCAGAAGATGTTACACGTTTAGGCGGCGGTGACATCGATCACGGTCACGACATACTTGATCATTTTGTGACTGGATATCGTAAAAAGACCATAGATACGTTAAAAAAATTACCGGGGCCAAAGAGGGATTAATGACCGAAGTACGTTTAGGAACACCCGCAGACGAGACGGCGATGTTGGAATTGGCGCTTCGTGCTTGGGAAGAAAACGGAATTAAAGACGTAAATCCAGAGAAAATGCTCGGCATGATCCGCCCGGCTTTATATCTTTGGCAAGGGTTAGTGGGCATTATTGGAAAACCCGGCGAAAAGATTGAAGGCGCGGTCCTTTTAAGACTGTCGCAAATGTGGTATTCTGATAGTTGGATGCTCGAGGAAAAGGCTATTTTTGTGGATCCCGCATTTAGGAAGAGCGAAGGCGGCCGTCGTTCGGCCACCAAATTACACGCTAGTACTTTATGCGACTTCTCAAAAAAAGTCGCTGACGAGTTGAATATACCCCTGATTATCGGGGTTCTGTCCAATCATCGGACCGAATCAAAGATCAGGCTTTATGAACGTTCTTTTGGGCCTCCTGCAGGGGCTTTTTTCTTATACAATGTCCGCACTGGGCATGAAGAGCATGTGACGGAGCATTAAGATGGGTGGCAAGACCGGCACGACGACCCAGAGTGTACAAATCCCACCAGAAGTTCTGGCTCGGTATAACGCGGTCAATACTACTGCAGAAAAAACTGCAGCTCAACCATTCCAACAATACAGCACCGATCCAAATGCTTTTGTTGCGCCTCTTAATCAACAACAACAGGCCGGTATTAGCAACATTAATCAATACGCTAATGCGGCACAGCCTGCTTATGGCGCAGCCATGCAAGGCACTGCCAATGCTTATGGCGGATTGACGCCTGAAGGTTTTCAGCAAGGCGTCTCGGGTTATATGAACCCGTTCGTTAATCAAGCAATGGGTGCCACGGCTGCCCAGATGCAAAACATTAACCAGCAAGAGCAACAAAAACTTCTTGGCAACGCTATTAGTCAAGGAGCATTTGGTGGCGATCGCGGGAATATTGCTCAAGCCGCACTTATGAACCAGCAAAACCTTGCTATGGGTCAAACGCTTGGCCAAATGGCTTCGCAAGGGTATCAAAACGCTGCTCAAAATTATCTTGCCGGTATTGGTCAGCAAGGTGCCTTGGCCAACCAAATGGGCGCTTTAGGCACTGGCGCTCAAACCGCTGGACTTACAGGCGCACAGGCACAACTCGGTGCAGGTACGCTTGGCCAACAAACGACGCAGGCAGGCAATACGGCTCTTTACAATCAGTTCCTGCAGCAGCAAGCTTATCCATTCCAAGTGGCTCAGTTTCTTGCAAACATCGCAGAAGGCACTGGCGCTCTGTCTGGATCGACGACGACCACGCAACAGCCTATGCCATTCTTCTCCGATCGTCGCCTTAAAGAAGATATCAAACGCGTTGGCACCGCCCATAACGGCCTTCCAATTTATACATTTAAGTATAAAGGAGACCCTGCCGAGCAAACGCATATTGGTTTCATGGCTGATGAGGTTGAGAAAAAGCACCCAGAGGCCGTTGGTCTTGCAGGTGGATACAAAACAGTCGATTACGATCGTGCCGCTCGTGCGGAAGGCGGTCTTGTTATGCCGCAGCATGAAGGCATGGGCTTTGGCCTTGGCGGCCGTGAACACCATTATGACGGTGATATGGTCGGCCAATTAACGGCCGCTCAAAAAGCCATGTATGAAAAATTAATTGAACAGGCAGGTCAGCAAGCCGGTAGGACAACAACCGGAACCCCGGGCATGTCGTCTTATGTTCCTCAGGCGCAACAACAACAACGTGAATTAAAAGTTGCTGGCGCCCCACCAGCTAACCCTCAATCCGGCTTATCGCAAGTTATGAACGTAGCGCAAGAAGCGCAAGAAGGTGCAAATTTTTTTGGCACCGATAAATATGGTAATAAAGGTTTAGGTAAAGCAGCCGCAGATAATGTTTCTGATTTTTTAAAGAAACAACAACAAGCTGCAGATCAAATGGGCCGTACTCCTGAAGGTGGTTTCCAAGCCAGCGGAGGTCTTGTTGGTTACGCCGATGGCGGCGACGTTCCATATGAAAAAGAAGAAGACAAAAAACTCGATATTCCTGAAGATGATAATAAAAAACAACATGGTCTTATGACCGCGGCAAACCCAACAGGTGCCCCATCGCAAACTGGTTTAAGCGTTGGTGACGCGCTTGGTGCCGCTAAAATGGCTGCATCTGCCGGCCCAGCTATTGGTGATTTCTTGGCGTCATTGGCAATGTTTGCAAACCGCGGAGGCGCCGTTGAGCGCGAACATCACGACGGCAGCGAAGGCAACGTAGTAGGCGGTGGAGACAAACCGGTAGATGATCCATTTGACACGTCAAATGGCGGGTTCACTAAAGCAGTTCCAGATCATTGGAAACCACTGCTTACGGCTATTTCTGGCCCAGAAAGCGGCAATCAATACGACATCGTTAACGGCGGAAAAACACATATTGATCCTCATCAGCCTCACCCCGGCCTTGTAGGTGAAGGTGGAACAAGCACAGCGTCCGGTCGTTATCAATTTACCAAAGACACTTGGAACGACACGACCGGCAATCAGCCGATGACGCCATTTAATCAAGATGCTGCCGCAATTAAACGCGCTACTTTAGATTATAAACAACGCACCGGCCGTGATCTTGACGCTGACCTTAAAAGCAATGGCGTAACCAAAGACATGATTTCGTCTCTTGCTCCAACATGGTCTGGCCTTGGCCCAAAACAAAAATTTGGTGGGTTATCGCTTGGTGATTTGTTCGGTGTTGGTTCAGCTCACGCGCAAGAAGCGCAGCAGCAAGGTGGCTTGGGTGATTTGATGACAACGCAAAACGTTGTCCCTCTTCTTGCCGGTCTTGGAGCTATGGCATCATCAAATAGCCCGTATCTTGGATCCGCTATTTTGCAAGGTTTAGGTGCAGGCGCCAAAACCTACGCAGGCATTCAAACGCAACAAGCTGGTCTCAAACAAACCGAAGCAGAAACGGCCGCCAAGAAAGCGGAAACCGCAAAGAACCGCGTGTTTGCCGTTGGCAATCAATTGTTTATCAACGCTCAATATCCAGACGGCACCGAAGGCAACATTATGTCTGCCTACGATTGGCTTTACGGTGATCCTAAAACGCGTCCTCGTCTTACTGCGGATCAGGAAAACCAAATTCGCGAATATGTCGCTAAAAATCCATCTGCTGGATTAAAACCACCTGCTGCGGGATCTGACGTTATTGCGCCAACGCCGAGCGGTAAAGATACAGCAATCGTTTCTCAACCTCTCGCTCCTCTTGCTGGAACGGACGCATCAAAGAATGTGGCTGAACCTGCTCAAGTTAAAGGAGAATCTACAACTGCTCCGCAATTGGCAAAGGGTGAAACGAGCGTTACGCTTTCTCCTGATGCTTTGAACTTGGCTAAAAATAACCTTCAACAAGCGCGTGTGGCTCAAGATCCTGCAGGGGATGTGTTTAGTGGACAATCTGCTCTTGGCCGCGCTTCCCGTGATCAACGTAGTCTTTTGTTGCCTTTGGCTGGATCATTCTCACGTATTCCTGAAACAGGAGGATCATCAGGCGGTCAACTACAAGCGGTTTTGGCTCCAGTTATGGATACAATGAACCATTTTGGCGCTGTTCTTGGTGCGCCTAATTTGATTAAGAATCCAAACATTCTTACAGATCAAAAAGAAGTTGATAAACTTGTTACACAATTACAGGCTCAAGCCACATCGGCCGCTGGACAGCATGCCTATGCTGCATTGCAAACTTTATCCGGTGCGTTACCGAGCAATTTAATGGATAAAAACAGTCAAGCTCGTTTGATGGCTCAACTCATAACAACCAATCAAAAAGAAATTGACCGCGATAATTATTTTAATCAATTCTACAATACTGTTGCATCAACGCCGGGTGGCGCAGCTTTTGCAAAATACGCTGGTAAAGGTCTCGATCAGCAATTTGAGAATGATTACAACCGCGGTACTTATTCTACTGAGGCGGCAAATCTTGAACGCATGTTTAAGACGCCCGTCAAGGAAAGAAACAAACGCAATCTTATGGATGTTTTGACGTCTGGCGAACAATTAACAAACGCTCAAAAAGCAAGCATTCGCAATAAGTTTGGAAATAAAATTCTTCGTTATTTTAACATTGATGAATAAAGGTGCGTCATGGATAATACCGATCAAGGTTTTACTTTTGACGAAATTCCGCAATCCTCTACCCCAGTGGATGATAAAAACGGTTTTACGTTTGATGAAGACAGAAAAACTATTCCTGTTGAACAGCCACTAACTTTAAAAGGTGGCATGGGAGCCGCTACAACCGGCGCTGCAAAAGGAATGGCAAATATAGCCGGAACGGTGAAGGACATTGGATCTATCCCTTTGGCTGCCGCTCAACTTTATACAAAAGCTACGACAACGCCTGAACAATATCAGGATATTAATACGCGTTATCAAAAAATATTTGCGCCTGAAAACCAACCTTCTTATTTGTCGGGGCCATTTGATTTTATTCCATCCTCGGAAGACATTAAAAATTTAGTGTCGCCTTATTTGTACCAGTCTAAAAACCCTGCAGAACAACGCGTTGAATCTGGTACTGAACTTGGCACAACGGTTGCCGGTGGCGGAGAAGGTAGCCTTCTTTCCAAAGCCAGACAATTTATGACAGGATTAGGCGTTGGTTATGGTGCCGAATCTGTACAACAACAAAATCCAGAAAATCCCTATATAAAACCAATCATTACGATTGGTGGGTTACTTGCGGGTGAAGGATTGGGCGCTGCTGGAAAAACTATGTTTGGTTCAGATGAAGCAGCCAAAAAAGCTGTTTCTGAAGCATTGCAAACCGATATTCGCAATGGAACAATTGATCCATCCAAATTTTCTTCTACCGATAATATTTTGGATGTTGCTCCGCCCGGAAGCAATATTCGGAGACTTGTTGAACGTCAGGCAAACAGGTCATCGGATTATCCAAATGAACTAACTCAATTTAATGTTGAGGCCGGATCCCCACAAAAACTTGATCAACTTCGTTTGGGTGTAAAAAATTCTCTTGAACAAGTGGCACGTCATCCAATGGATGATGCTTCTAGTTTACAGAATTTTGTTGAACAAGCCGATCGTGCGGATGTTGACAAGCTTTATGATCTTGCTCGTGCTAACCCTAAAGCAGCGGCAGTTCCTCGTAGTATATTTGGTGAAATAGGTGACTTCCAAAACGTGAAGGACGCAGAAGCAATTGTTCAAAAAAATATTGCAAACGATATCAACGCCAATCGTTATGTAATTCCTACAGAAGCGTCTGCAGGAACTGAAAGCACTTGGGTTGCAACCCCTCAAGGTCTGCAACAAATTTCGGGAAAAGCCGCGCAAGCTGCTCAAGATGGAAATTTATCATATTGGGATCGCGTGTATCGTCAATTGCGCGATACTGGAGATACTTTATCTCGTAACCCAGAAACAAAAAACGCGGCACAAAATAACTATAATGCTGCAAAACAAATTCGTGATGCGCTCGATCAGCATATGACAGAGAACGGGTCTTCTCTTTATGCAAATGCCCGTAACAGGGCAAGAGAAGCATTTGAATCCAGTGATGCAATAGACACGGGTGAAAAAGCTTATTCAAAATTTAGCCGCAGCCCTCTTGAAAACCAACAAATGGATCAAGATTTTGCATCGCAAACTGACGCCCAAAAAGCACTTGGGAAGTACGGTTTTATCAATGCTATGAATACCGATTTAAATAAGCCAAACGGTTTATCTTCTATAGCAAATAAAATGTCATCGGATATTAATTTCCAAAGCCGCGCCAAAATGATTATGGGTGATAATGATTACCATCAAGTTCGCGGACAAGTTTTGGCAGCCGACTTAAAAAATAATGCTAAGCGTTTAAACATACCTGCCAATCCTCCAGAAAACCCTAGTTTTTTACAACGTGCTAAAAGCATAGGAACTGCAGGTGCGATCGGAAGTGCAGTTATTCCTGCCGGCATTGGCCTTTATAATACTTTGATGGATGCAGCTTTTGCCAATAACTTGTTAAGTGCAGGCGGATTATTGGGGACTGGAGCCGCGGCAATGGCTGTGGCAGGAGGCAAGGCTTTGTCAGATTCAAATGTAAAAGCAACCGCTAACAAGGTATTAAATTTGGTTGCCAAATCAACGCCTCAAGATCTTGCTACGTTATCAAAAATGACCGAAACGGATCCGGTGGCTAAAACATTTTTAATGAAACTTACCGGCGCTTTGCAGTCTTCTCAGCCGCAAGAACAGCCACAGGAAGCGGATGGCGGCCGTATTGGCCGTGCAACCGGTGGCCGCGCTGGTAAAGATCCAAAAGCTCGTGCAATGCAGTTGATCAACATGGCCGATCGGATTAAAAAGGAACAAGGCAACGAAACGAAGCCTTTACTCAACTTGGATGACACTACCGTCGCCAAGGCATTAGCAATAGCCAATAGGGGTATATAATGGAAAATCTTGAACTTGATCTTAAATTAACAGTCTTGCACGTTAACGCTATTTTGAAGCATCTTGGCGCAGGCGCATACGCCGAAGTCGCAGAAGTTATCAACTTGCTGCATGGCCAAGCAAAGCCTCAGATTGAAGCCGCGGCCGCTCCGGCGCCTGCTGTGGATCCTATGCCTATTCCTGCCGAATAAACTTTGCATACGACAATTCGCGGATGACGTAGCCCTGCTTCTTTGACGAGAACCGGGCTATGTCAAACGCGTCAAAGTTGTCCGACAAATACATTACCATCATAGCAAAAATCATGCTGTCGCCGTAGTAAGCGATGATATCTTCGTTTGGATCAAAATCATCCATACGATCGGCAATGCGATACTCAAAGCGGTGAAGGTGTTCGTCACCTATTAAATTATCAAACATTGGCATGTCGCTGACGTACACGACCGTTTCTGCTAGGTTGGATAGTTCTTCTGGGTCGAACCTAAAGCTTGGGTTAGGGACGAACACTCTGCGGTACAATTTCATCTATAAATTCCTGTTCTTCCAACCAAAAATGCCATAACGGCATTTCGCTTTTTAATTCCAAAATCATCTTCTGGGCTTCTTCTAATTCTAGATCCGTGTCTATTACCATAGACGGGCCCATAAGAAAATTTCTCTGTTCTCCCTTTATCATATACCACACGCTCATAAGCAACTCCTAACCCATCTTTTGACGTCACCCCGAAAATTAAGATTTCCCCGGCCGTCCGATGGCGTACACGATGCTATAAATATTTTTTTATGGGTACCCCTTCGGGCATAAATTTTAAAATGCCTGAACGTGTGTTGAATCTCTTCTATATCTGCTCCACATTTGGAGAATACTTCTTTTATCTCCCTAACCCTTTTGTTCATTTAAGCCTCTCAAATCGTTGTACATACGATGTAATTCCGTAAGGCCTGCCAAAGCATTATCCCTTTGGCGCTCTGCTTCGGCCAACTTTTTACGAAGCTCAATAATATGATCCACCGTTACGGTGTCCGCATACCGGCTTCCGGGCGGGTATGGTCCAAGCCAACGGACCATTTTCTTGCTTTCATACCCTGTCATTTTTTAGCCTTTCTATAACGTTTGACTGTGATTTTCCGACGAGGGTGCTGATGCTCGTCAACCAATACCAAGCCGCGCTCGACCAGCTTCTCGAGCACCTTCTCGATGTTGTCTTTCTTGTGGGGCCGTAGGCGGTTTATAAGTACCCCCAACGTCTCGCCGTCATCGCCGAGCAAGTTCTGTATCCTTGACACGATGGCGTCCTCTGGCGCGTCTTTCTGCCGATCGTTACCGATGACAATACGAGCCTTGGTTTCAACGTCATTCTTAACAAGCGCATAGGCCCACCTGACGTGCTCCTGTGTGCGTATGCCCTCTGGCGCCGCCAAGATAAACGAAACCTTTGCCACAAGCTCTTTGCCGCGCAAGAACAGCGCTTCAAGGCCTGACCGTTCGGCCTGATCTTCTGCAATGTTGTGCAAAATCTGACTGGTTTTTTTCAACAATGCCAAGCCGTCGTCCGTCGTAGGGATGGCAACTTTATCCCCATGATTCTCAATCCGGCCAAGATCCATCACATCAAATGACCCGGCCATGTAAATCTGCTGCAGCGTATTTTTCATAACCTCCGGCATCGGCCGCGGCTGAAAATCCGGCTTTTCTGCCGGCACGGTCTTGGTTTCAATGAACAACAACGAACGGCCAATAAAACCGTTTGTGGCGTTCTCGTAATCCACCGAATCATCAAAATTGGAATTGGTGGTAAAACCCATCAAAGACAAAAACGGGTTCTTGATGCCAACATTAATATGATCCAAGCTTTGCTCTAAACGTACCCGCTTGGCTTCAAAAATCGGATTAGGACCGTCTTCGAGCTGGCGCTCAACTTGGTTGATTTCCTGCAAAATTGCTTTGCGTATTTCTTTTTTAACGTCTCCCGATACCAACAGCGTTCCGCTGGCTTTGGAGTAGATTGACATAATGACGCCAATGATTGCTTCAAGATAAGAAGCGGAACCGCCTTTTTGTGCATTTTTGATCTTCTTCATTAAGAAGCCAATTTCGTCGATCATATAGAAAGACGCTTGATGCTCGACTAAGTTACGGACAATTTCTTGCTCTGATTTGATTGTGCCATAAGCGGCACGTTGCAGATCAACGGCTTCCATAATCTGGATGCCGCCGCGCAAAATACTTTCTTTACCGGTGGCCGACCCCGCGACGCAGAAAGCAATTAAGTTCGACGTCGTATTCCGCAAGGGATCCATATACTTTAGACCAACAAGATTGCCCATTGAGACAAGCGCTGATCCGACCGCAATCGTCTCCCGCACATACGGGCACTGATCGTGGATCCATGTGGCTACATCGCCAACGAAGCCCGGTGGACGGCGCAGATCGATGCCGGACAAATCAATATCGTCCTCCTCGACGATCTCGAGCACTTCGTTTGGCACGAACGTTACAGGCCATTCCCAGCCGCCTTTTTGAGCGTAGTAAACCAACGTTCCAAGCGTTACCGGATTGGCCGATTTACCAAAGCTGTGCCATTTCTTGGCCATGTCTGTTTCGTCGTGCTTTGACGACGTCGACGACCAAGCTCTCCACAAATCATATGCTGCACCGCCCGAAGCGTGGTGCAATGACATGCCGATTCGGATCCATACTTCGTAATCTAAGTTGTCATTGTTGATATACGAAAGCATGTCGCCGAGCTCGGTGGGCGATACGTCAACCGTGCGGCCCTCATACGTGGCGCGGTTTCTTTCTGGCTTGCGTAGAGCGCTGATAAGCGTTTCCGGAGCGTCCTCGATATCCGAGGGGGATCCAATCAACGTAACATATCTGTTGCCAGTCGCATGTAACGAATCGGGGCCAACGACAAAACCACTACTTTTAAAATCAATGCCGGGGTAATCATCGAGGTGCTGGACAAGCGCAAGTTCTTCTTGAAGTTTGAAATACAAGTGCTTGGATCCGTTGCCAGATCCTGTTTGAACGATCAAACCTGCGCCGGCGACTTCTGGATACTTTATGAGCAAACGCTCATATGATTCGACGCCGCCGTTACGAGCGTCGACGTCAATAACCAATAGTCCTTTTACCAAAACACCATAGCCAGAACTTAACTGGTCGGTTTCTTCAAACGTTTCTAATTGCTCTTCGGACCAGTAAGGCACATTGGTCCATCCAGACATAACAGGATGCTTGCCAACAGCTTTGCACTTTAAGTTGCCGCAGCCGCAAGTATTGCTTTTTGTTATTGGATGAAGGCCAAAAATGCGATAACCGGCCTCCCAAAAATTCCGGTAATTCGACATCTTTTACCCCTGCCAAGTATCAATTATTTCTGTTACTAAATCTAAAACGCCAACTGACGCTAAATCAATTTTAGTTGTTTTGCCAAACAAAATAGATCTTAAAAATAAAGATGACTTTGATGGATCTATTTTTCTTTCTAACCCACGAAGAACGTGATCTTTTTTCTTCGCGCTTGGCCAATTTCCCAAAAAAATTTCCAATTTCTTTTTCGCATATTCCATATCATCTGATATATTTTTTAAATTATCAGGATGGTAATCGTCTTGCATTCTGATAAATTCGTTTAAAACCATATCAAGTGGTTGAAACCATTCATATTTTACAAAAAAACCTTTTTCTTTAAGTCTTTTGTGCATTTCTTGTTCACACATCAATGCTGATTTTTTACTATCATAACAAACTTTTGTAACTAACTTTACGGGAAAAGGATTTTGAGCTTCAAGAGACTTTAATCGAGCTTCAATATTAGAACTAATCCCAACTTTTGCATGATTTTTGCAGCTAATTAAATACAAAAAGTATTTTTGATCATTTTTCATTTTCACCACCAAATAAATATAATGAAAGTTTTTCTACGGTTTCTAACGTAGGATTTACATTCTTCCCAGACGCGACTGCTCGAACAGTGTTTTCATGCAATTTTGTATAAGAAGCTACTTTTGAGAGATTTCTATCCTTTAAAGCGCTTTGAATACGTTTTAATTGCTCTTCAAACGTAAACCGAATTATTTGGTCTGGTTTGTCAAAAATTTCCATCTTTGTGTCCTTAATAACAACAACGGTGTTGACATTCACACATCGACCCCTGTACTGTCAACCCTGTTGAAGCAGAGGAGTATGCCAATGGGCATTTTAGATAGTATATCGAAGCCGGTTGATCGTCCGGTAATAGTAACGATCTGTGGTGATAGCGGTATGGGTAAAACCACCCTTGCCGTGTCTTTTCCAAAACCAATCGTGATTCGCGCAGAAGATGGCCTCCAAGCCATTCCTTCAGATCAGCGCCCTGACGCGTTCCCATTGTTATCGTCGCCTGACGATCTGTGGGATCAGTTGAAGGGTTTGATCAACGAGCCTCACGATTACAATACACTGATCGTCGACAGCGTCACCGCTCTTGAGCGTATGTTCGCACAATACATCGTCGATACAGATCCTAAGAAGCCGCGGGGCATTCAACAGGCTCTCGGTGGTTACGGTGCAGGCCGTGACGCCGTGTCTGGCATGCATCAGCGGTTGCGTAAGGCGGCCGGCATTTTGGCTGAAAAGCGTGGCATGCACACCGTGTTTATTGCACACGCCGACACTCAGAAGATCGAACCGCCGGACGATGACGCTTATATGCGTTACACCTTACGTCTGCACGAAAAGAGCCTCCCAGCCTACGTTGATGACGTAGACGTTGTGGGTTTCCTTAAGCTGGAAACATTCACAACAGGCGATGAAAATAAGAAGAAAGCTATCTCCGATGGTACTCGCATTCTTATTACACACGCCACAGCGGCTAACGTTTCCAAAAACCGTTATGGGATCTCAGAGCCCATTATTGTTAAGGCCGGCGTTAATCCGTTTGCTGATTTTATTCCCGCTCTTAAATCAACCGCGCAGACCAAGAAGGAGAAAGCGCAATGAGTTTCTGGAACCTTTCTGACGGCGACGATATTGCCAAAACCGGCTCAAAGTATGAGATCGAAGGCGGCTCAATGGAGCCTATCCCTAACGATACAAACTGCGTAGCCAATATTGAAAACGCTTCGATCGAAAGCAATCGTGACGGGCTTCAGTATATTAATATCCGTTGGTCCGTATTGGCGCCATCGGAATATAAAAACCGCAAAGTGTTCCAAAAGCTTTGGTGCCTCGATGACGATCCCCGCGCAAAGGATGCGGCCGTCAAAAAGGACAAGGCCAAGAAGATGCTTTTTGTTATGGATAGCAATGCCGGTGGCAAGATGTTCTCTAGCGGCAAGCCTATGACTGACAATCTCCTTGCTACACTTCATGGCAAGCAGATGCAGATTAAGGTCATGACGTATGAGATCGAGGGAGACAACGGCAAGATTACGGGTAATTGGATCTCGTCTATTTCCCCTAAAGCTGGCGCCGCAGCACCCGCACCAAAGGCTAAGGCGCCTGTTCAAGTCCATGATGACGAGGATGTGCCGTTCTAAGGGGCGAACGGTCGAGGGGGCGGCCTACGGGCCGTCCCTATACAAAGGAGGGTTTAATGCCACAATGGTATTTTAAAAGTAAACTTGAACAACAAGAAGAAGAGCGAAAAAAACTGCAGCAAATTAAATTTGATAAAATGTATTATGAAAATTTGCGGCGGATGAGTGAAGCTACGATGACTCAAAAAGGTAAAGAAAAAATAGGGGTAAAAACCCGAGCAAGAAATACAAAGGTATCGTTACCAAAATTTAGTTGGGACAACAAAGGAGATAAAAATGGCATCGATGTCGACTGAGTATGAACAGGTTTTGGTTCTTGGCGAGATTAAAGAACAATTGGAAAGATTAAATAGTTCCTTGCAGTCAATTGAATTTTCAATTGATCATTCGGGTACAAGTTTAAGAAATCAATTTGCAATCGCTGCTTTAGCTTTGGTTAAAGACGCATGGAGTAATGATGAACTTGCCATAAAAGCATTTGAAATTGCAGACGCGATGATGGAACGTATTAAATAATGGAACAACGCAGTGAAGAATGGTTTAAAGCCCGTCAGGGCCGGGTTACAGGGTCCGCAGTGGGTGCCATTCTCGGGGTGTCTCCATTTACCAAACCGGCCGATGTCATGCGCCGCATGGTGCGTGACTGGCACGGTGCGCCGTCTGAGTTTAAAGGCAACATAGCCACCGACTGGGGCACCACTAATGAGGCCGGCGCCGTTGCACAATTTGAAATGAGAACAGGCCATATCGTCGAGCCATGCGGGTTTTATACCCATGAAGAATGGCTCGGCGCTTCGCCCGACGGTTTGGTCGGGACATCTGGTCTGCTGGAAGTCAAATGCCCTTTTGGTCTACGCGATAAAACTGAACCTGTTTTTAAAACAGCTAAAATGCAGATCCATTACTATAGCCAGATGCAAGTTCAGCTATACGTTACCGGCCGCAAGATCTGCTACTTTTACCAGTGGGCGCCCAAAGGCGACGATCTTGAAGTGGTGGAATACGACCAGCGCTACATGGACACGGCACTAAAAGCGCTTCGTATGTTTTATGATCAGTATCTCAAAGAACGCGAATTTCCGTATGCGGAGAAATATTTAGATGGGCAAACGCAGCAACTTCAAACGTCACAAGCTTGATTTATATGCGACGCCAGAAGAAGCCGTTCTGCCTCTCCTGCCGCATTTAGACAAGATAACGTACTACGCCGAACCATGTGCCGGGGACGGCGCTTTGATTAAGATCCTACAAAAGCATGGCCATAAATGCGTGGCGGCTTATGACGTTGAACCTAGACACAAGATTGTGAAACCACTCGATGCGACATTTCTTAAAAAAGAAGACCTCAATCGCGCTGACGTCATCATTACGAATCCGCCTTGGGGACGGGAAGTGCTTCATCAGATCATCGAGCGGTCTTTTTTTCTGGCGCCGTCGTGGTTTCTATTTGACGCCGATTGGATGCATACGAAACAAGCTGCATCATACCTTCCGCGGTGCCAGAAAATTGTTTCTATAGGCCGGGTAAAATGGTTTGGTAATATCGCGGGTAAAGATAATTGTTGTTGGTATTTGTTCAATGAATCCCCAACAAAAACAATTTTTGTAGGGCAATGATGATTGTAAGATTAACCAAATCTGAGCTGATGGTTGCCGGGCTGGTTGGCAATATGCGAAGCATCTCGTCTTTGGGGCGGTTGGTGCAAAACAAGCACTCGCCGACCGATTCCCAATGGCAGATCGACGTTGACGGTGCAGCGGCCGAAATGGCTTTTGCCAAGTGGATGAACGTTTATTACGAGCCAACCCTTAACACGTTCAAAGATCCCGATGTAGGACGCGTTCAAATCCGATCTACCAAACACGAGCACGGCAAGCTTATTGTTCGCGATCGGGACGTTAAAAATGAAATTATTGTTCTGGTCATTAATGCCATGCCGGAATATAGAATGGCAGGCTGGATCTACATCGACGATGCCAAGCAAGATAAATATATTTACGACCCAAATAGCAAGAATGCCCCCGCGTGGATGGTTCCACAATCAGATTTAAATAAAATGGAAGATCTTGATGTTACGACCCTATCAGCAAAAAGCACACGACAAGATAATCCAGTGGATCAGCAAGACGACTGAACCCTGCTGCATCGAAGCGGCCACAGGCGCCGGCAAGAGCCACATTATTGCGGAGATTGCGTCGACCATTCACCGCAAGTCAGGTGGCAAACACGTACTGTGCCTTGCGCCAAGCGCCGAGCTTGTCGTTCAGAACAGTGAAAAATATAAAGCCACCGGCAATCCGTATTCGTTGTTCTCCGCATCTGCCGGCAAGATCTCGCTGCGCCACCCGGTGGTTTTTGGCACACCGTTAACGGTCGTTAACAGGATCAAGCGCTTTGGCAGCCAGTTTGCCATGATTGTTATTGACGAGGCGCACGGCATTACACCAACCATCCGCACGATCGTGGATAACATGCGAGAGCAAAACCCCAATGTCCGCGTCGTCGGCATGACCGCCACACCTTACCGCATGGGCTCTGGCTATATCTACGGGATCCGCCCCGATGGCAGTCCCGTTCCCGATCGGGAAACAAAAAAACCATACTTTGCAGCCTGCGTCGATCGCATTACCGCTCAGGAGCTTATCGCACAGGGGTACCTCACGCGGCCTGTCATCGGTCGGATACATGCCGAATCGTATCACACCCTCGATATGGAGCTTAACAGCCGCGGCCAGTTTGACGCCGAGGACGTCGATCGCGCTTTCATTGGGCAGGGCCGAAAAACCTCTGCCATCATCGCAGATGTGGTTGCACAGGCCCGTGACCGCCAAGGCGTAATGATCTTTGCGGCCACCGTTCAACACGCCTACGAATGCTTAGAAAGCCTGCCCCGGGGCCTGTCTGCGATTGTTACCGGAAACACCCCAAGCCAAGAACGGGCCGCTATTATCGCAAGATTTAAAGCGCGGGAGATCAAATACATTGTCAACGTGTCGGTACTAACCACAGGCTTTGATGCCCCGCACGTGGATCTTATTGCCATGCTCCGTGCAACCGAATCAGTTGGCCTGTTGCAGCAGATCATCGGCCGCGGCCTACGCAAGAGCGATGGAAAAGACGATTGTTTGGTTCTAGACTATGCCGAGAATATTGAGCGTCACTGTTCAGACGGTGACGTGTTCAATCCTATTATTAGTGCCGTGCGGTTTAAAGAAGATGCCAATTATCTTAAATGCAGGTGCCCAACATGCGAGGTAGAAAATGAATTTAAGGCCAGACCCAATCCGTCAGGATTTAATATTTCGGCAACGGGTTATTTTACGGATCTTGATGGGGTTACCATCTCTTCTGAGTATGGAGATGTGCCGGCACACTACGGCCGTCGTTGCCAGTCAAAGCAACTTCTTGCCGGTCAACTTGTTCAGTGTGGCTACAGATGGACCACAAAGCAGTGCCCACACTGCGAAGCCGACAACGACATAGCTGCGCGTTACTGCAGCGAGTGCAAAGGCGAAATCGTCGATCCGAACGAGAAGCTGATCGCAGAGTTCAACGAGATGAAAAGCGATCCTACGCGGCGCCAGACCGATCGCGTAATGTCATTTTCAAAAAGACCATCGATCAGCAAAGCCGGCAGGCCAATGTGGTTGGTGAACGCCGTAACAGAATACCGCACGTTTACGTACTGGGTGCCAAAAGAACCTACATGGTCGCAAGGATACACCGATCGTGCCATGCTTCTGGGCCTAGGCGATACCAAACCCGAAACCATTACCTATCAGAAGGAAGGTCAGTGGTATAAGGTTTATGCATATAACAGGAGGGCAGATGAAGTTCCCAAATAACATAGCCGTGTATGGCGATCAAACATACAAAGGCGAATGCCCAAGCGAAGGCGTCGAGCAAGTGACGTTCTTTACAAGGCTACGCATGCGTTATCCTGATTCGTGGGGGATCATCGCAATCCACCCGCGCAACGAGGGCATCCGCACATGGGCCAAGGCTGCGATCGAAAAGGCCGAAGGCATGGCCAAAGGCGCAGCGGATATTATTATCCCCGGAAGCCCGTCATTTGTTTGCGAGATCAAACGCCGGGACCACAGCAAATCTAAATGGCAAGATGGACAACAAGAGTATTTAAATGCCGCGCAAAAAGCAGGGTCATTCGTCTGCGTCGCCCTTGGAGCAGATGCAGCTATTCTCGCCTTCGAAGAATATTTGGGTCAACGTAAGACCACCTAGCCACATTATTGACGACGTGATGTCGGGCAAAATAGAATTGGAAGATCAATCACTTGCCATTCAATCGGCATGTTCGTTTTACATTTATGAGACGGCATGCGAAACTCTTGCCCCCGAAACTAAACAGGAGAGACAGAAAGTACTGGCAACCCTTCCCGACAAGCTAAAACCGCATGTCAGGGCAGAAGCGGAAAAACTTTGGAGAAAACGACATGATGATGATTTACGCATTTGGCACAGTATTCGTGGGCCTAACAGCACAGGTGATAGCGACTGGAATTTATGAAGATTACAAATATTGGAAGGATAAAAAATAATTTTAAATAAATGCATTTTTTTGTTTGCATTCTAAATCGGACCGTGTATATGTAATCACATCAGCGCGGTGCTGATCCAAATTTAGATGGAGATTTCAAATGTCAAACCGTTCCCTCGCCGACCAATACTACGATCTCGACCAAGCTGAAAAGGCTGCTGCAGATGCCAAAAAGGCTCTCAAGGCCGAGATCGTAGCCCTCGGTACCGACATCGTCCTCGGCGACGAAGTCGACGTTAAGGTTTCTCTATCCCAGCGTTCCACGATGGATTTTGACAAGTTGTTTGCCACTTACGGCATCACCGAAGAGCAGTTCAAGCTGTTCTCGGCATGCACCAAAGAAGGCAAGCCTTTCGAGGTTCTCAAGGTTGTCTGCAAGAAAAAGGAAGCCGCATAATGAAAGAACTGCACACCATCCTTGCGGTGGTGCACGACATGGGTCTTGGCTCTTCAGCCAAGATCCTCTGGATTAAACTATTCGATAAATATGGGTACAAGCCATTCTCTGGCACTTACGAGGAAATGGCAGAAGAAGTTTTTAGTAAGCGCTATACCGTCCGAGCACAAGTCGCAGCCCTGCGCGAGATTGGTGCAATCGACGTCAAGCAATACTATGAACAAGCCAATGCCGGTTGTACTTTTACCCTTATCGATCCTTACAAATGGAAAGATTAAAATGGCAACACTGTTAGATTACGAACGACTTCAGCGTAAAGTAGCCGATCTTATGGCTGAAAACGCAAAGTTAAAACGTGAAATTATACCTCATAAAAAGGATGAACAACGTTGGGAAAACATCGAATCTCAACCGGACGTTGGAACTTTTTCAGAAGAAAAACGTCTGCGCCGGATCATCAAAGATTGGGAGGAAAGATACGATACTCTGACGGAGATCTTGTATCGCCAAGCGACTGGGGAACCGATCGGCTGGTACGAAGTGAAGAACCAAAAAATAACATTTATTCAACAACTGAAAAAGCTATGGGGTTTGAAATGACACTTATTTCCAAGCGCGAAAAAACACACGGCGTATGGCGCGAACAATCCGCCATGAGCCAGTCCATCAAAGACGTTTTTAAAAGCGGAAAGAACTGGGAAAGGCTCAACGACGGACAACGTGAAGCGCTCGAGATGACGGCCGTCAAGATTGCTCGGATTCTGTTAGGTGATCCTAATTACCGCGACCACTGGGATGATATCGTTGGTTATGGCCAGCTCGGCACCGACAGCAGCGCAGTCAACATG
>Ga0208253_1000268_pt1 | contig 22773 bp, 45 predicted proteins | sample CryBogCBE10Oct08_FD_184573 | JGI IMG/M metagenome (GOLD analysis project Ga0208253, IMG submission 184573) | Freshwater microbial communities from Crystal Bog, Wisconsin, USA - CBE10Oct08 (SPAdes) | ecosystem: Environmental > Aquatic > Freshwater > Lake | place: Crystal Bog, Wisconsin, USA...
ATTCAGTATTTATACTGATTTTTTAATTTTCAGCACGATAATCAATACTATGATTTGTTATAAATGGTGTAACCCTACCCATTGATATCCAATATGTTACGGTCATATTAGTATCTCTTGTTGGATATACCTTAACAACGGCACGAGATAATTCACCTTGATTATATATTGTTTCGGCAATTACATAGTCAGCATCTTGAGTTATTACTCTTTGCCCACTTGTAAATCTTGTTGAAACATAATTAGCCACAATCCTAATTGCCTTTTGAGACCACTCACCATCGTAGTTTATATTGTTATTATTGGAAAGGAACTTAAATGTTTTCATTTGGTGTAAATGTTAATGTTACGTTTATATATTCTGTTTCTCGTCTTGGTAATAAGAATACTTGATTACCTCTTACTTCATATACGTCGGCATAATTGTATGCTTCATGATCTCTTGTTATAAGACTTGCTTGAACTATGGTACCATCAAGATTATAAACAAAAATCATCGTTCTACGATTGTTTTGGTCTATTGGAGTAACTCCTAAGAACCTGAAATTGGGGACATCATAATCCTCAGGATTAAAACATTTTCTAAAGAACTTAAATGGTTTCATATAAGGATATATTTTCTTGAGTGGTAAATTCACAATAATATTCTGTATCAGGAAACTTTACACTATAATCTATCCCTATTCTATTAGGTATATTAAAATATGGCACAATATTATTTATCTTATAGAAATAAGTTACCCCTTCACCAATTTCGTTTTCTACTCTATACTCTACTGGTGAAAATAATGTCATATTCTCCCTATGTAAACCCACCGCTACTTCCATTATATGTCCATACATATCTAATGGGATGCTGTAGGTTGTATCGCTATCCTTGGTGATTATTAGAATATATTGTATTCTTATCCCCGAAAAGAACTTAAATGGTTTCATATTCATAATATATTATTCTAACAGGATAATAAAAATTATTATTATCAATATATTCTCTATCATCTTCAGTTAAAGTTGAACCACCTGGCATAATTGCTTGAATTGATTGAATGACGGGTATTTCCAATCTATTATAAAAAAATCTTTCAAATGTTCCTTCATATTCTCTTGGTATCCAATTATCAGCAAAGAGATGAATACCTCTTGCCCAAGCAATAACTCTTGAGTGTAAAGTGGTTTGGAAATCCTCATCATTATAATATCGGATTGTTTGTTCATTTTCCAATACCGGTCTTGGTAACTCTTCTACCCGTTGCCAATCTCCGCTAAAAAATTTAAATGTTCTCATACTTCCTCTAATGTTATATCATACATTGTTAATGTCCCATCTTCAGTTTCTTCCACTCTAAAACAATAGTATTCAAATTCAGAAATGTCCAAAAATGATGTGTGAAAAACTTTGTCTAAATCTTCATCTAAATCAGATCCAGCGTGCCATAATCTACCTTCGTTGAAGACTTTTTCTTGTTTGAAATAATCTATTGGGTAACTATAAGGACTACCAGGATTTATTTCAGGATGATTTTTTAAATGTTTCATCCTACAATATTCTAAATGAACAATATATTCTCGACAAAAATGATATATTGTAGAAATAATTTCATCACTGAAATCAGATTCAGATAAACCTTTTCTAAAAAATTTAAATTCTTTCATTTCTTTTTATTAACTCTCTCTGAAAAATACAAAACCAATCCATTTTACTTCTTCCGTAATAATTTTCGGGTATTTCTGTTTCTCCGACACCTGCTAAACAATTCATAACATTTTTAATATGATTGGTGCTCATATTTTCAATCTTGATAGCAACTCGACGCATTGTTATCCATTTTATGTTCTCACCTTTAAAAAATTTGAATTCACTCATCATCGGGTTTTATTTTGATAGTTCTTTTAATTGTTTTAGGTTCTTTTTTTGTTTTAGCAACCGGTTTCTTTTTCTTCTTTGGTTTGATATTGTGTTCTTTCTTATGACAAGTCGAACATAACGACTCCAACAGTTCATTATCATACTCCCACGGCATAAGTCCATCGATATATTTTATATGATGGACTTGTAACCGATGGGATTTCTTTCCACATCTGCAGCAGGTATGTTTATCTCTTTTCCTTATGAAAGATGCTTTAATCTTCCATTTTGGATCTTGCAATAATCTTCGATATTCTTTTCTATTCATTTAAATAAATAATACCATAGGGTATTAATCTTCATCTACATATTGGAATTCCTTTATGTAGTCCTTCGTTTTTTTCTCTTTAGCTTTGATTGCATTATTCAAATCTAGTCGAACGTTTTTTTGGGTCACAATTTTATTTTCCAACCAAGTACTATAATCAAGTTCTTTTGAATTGTGAAGCTGCCATTCCAAAAATTGAATTAATCTGTTTTGGAAAGTCATCTGTCGTTTCAAATTGATGAAGACTTTGGGTGTAACTTGAATATACCCATTTTGTTTTGTTTGGTCAATTGTTGTTGGCTCAGTCAAATTAATTTTTTCTGCGATTTCTTTTTTTGTTGTTGGGAATAATATACCCTTCAAATCGCTAAATTTATTTAATTTCATAATGTAATGGTTTTACCTTTAACCATAAAGGTTTTAATTTCCTAATAAAATTCTTTGAATATCTTCAGCATCGTCTCTACTAAAGCATTGGGCGTGAATTGAGGCACCGCCATTCGTGGTAATGGTAATGTCACATCCAAACAACTTACCGTGAATTTGGATACCGTTAATCGCATTTCTCGATATTGTAACCGAGTGAGATGCTAAGAAAAAACTTCTCGCACCATTGTTTTGTTTAAAGGTCACCAATTTATCACTAATAATGATTCTTTGGGGTGTTGTTCCTGCGCCACCTAAAAGCATTGACGAACTGAATTCTTCGTACATATTTTTTGTTTTAGAACACAAATCTACAATATAATTTCGAATATACAAAAAATATCAAAGTTTTTTTTTCGAATTAAATTCCGTATATTATAGCATATGAAATTAGTATTCAGGTTTTTTTCAGGTTATCAAATAATAAGTGCATACGACTCATTTGCGTTACCAACTTCAATAAGATACCGAGTTCTTAATTAAAATAAAAAACCCCTCATTTCTGAAGGGTTTATACCTTGAGTGGTATCGTGTTTGCACACGAATTATTTACTTTCTTTTCCTATTACTTTATATTTTAATGTGTTCCCATCGATATATTCTTCGTAATAAACATTATCTTTGGTTACATAGCATTTCTTACCGTTGATTATGATAACTTTTGTTTCAGCAGGTAATTCAGGAACGATTGCACCAACAACTGGTGAAACTACTTCATATTGATTATTATTTTGAACATAGTAAACTCCACCATAATAATAATAAGGGGAGCCACCATACATAAATGAATAATAACCCATTGGAAGAACTCCTAATGCAAATCCAATTGGAGGATAAAACCAATTGAAATAAGGATCATAAAAAAAACCACCTCTGTAATAGAAGTTTACTCCTCTGTGTGCATAAGGTAAGTAACCCTCACGAACAACCATTCTTGGAGCTATGGCCACTGACGATCTGAATGCAGGTGCCGATGAAACTGTAATTCTTGGTTGAGATGTGTAACCTCCTCTGAATCCACCGCCTCTAAAGCCACGAAATCCTCCTCTTTGTGCGCTTAAAGCTTGGAAGGATAACATTATTAATACGATTACTAATAATTTTTTCATAATATATGATTTTAATGTGTTTATTATAACAATAAATATACCAAAAATACGTTATTGACCTGATTGTTCTGTATTAGATGGAGAGTTATTTGCTCTAATTTTATTGATTAATTCAGCCGTCATTGGGTCACAGAAACAAAGTTTATTGTTTTTTGTATCTACAAACCCCAAAGCCACTGGTAAATCTCTTTGTCCAATTTTACCGTCTTCAACTTCTTTGATGTCTCTAATAAAAATCATACTATCGAGCTGATCTTCTGTTATTCCTTCTAACCAAGTTTTTAATTCTCTAATTGTCATTTTAATATTTTTTATCAATATAAAGAATTTAAATTGAAAAGTCAAATTCCTTATGATATATTCTTTCTTTTGTGCCTGAAATTTGGGAGTACCATTCTCCAATTGCATCTAACCAAACATAAGGTTCGGTTGGATCCACGCCCCAATTGAATTGAGAATAATAGACAGGGTCTTTTCTAAGTAGATTGGATTTATGTGAGTTATGAAATTTATCATCACCCCACCAATCAGGAAAAAGAATCGATTCGTTTATCTCCTCAAATTTCATAGTATTATTGAAACCACGGTTAACCCATTCCTTAATTGATTCATTATAGTAAAGTTTCAACATAGGAACGTGATTTTTCCATAAGATACAACAAGGATGATTCAACCATCCACTATAGGGTTTTCCGTTCAATTTGGGCCTTCCAGTGAGTGCTGAGATAATCTGATAAGCTTCTACTCTTTGTTTACCTAATCGTTTATTGTCTAAAACTCTAAACGATTCGGTTATGTCTGAATAAGGTAAGAAAGTTTGCATAGTTTTAAATTAAAAATTCACCAACTTTTTTTCCGTTTTTATAATCCCTGCGCACAAAATAATAATCATAATCTTGTTTCTTTAACCATCTTGTAGCTTTCTCAGCATCAGCTAAGGTATCATACAGTTTAATCTCACCATTGGAGAAATGAACCTCATATTTACTTTCTACTTTTTGTATCTTCGGTGTTTTCTGCATAATCTTGTTTAAATTTTAATAATACTGAACATTTTTCATATTCTTCTTGTTCTTCAAAATGTTGAATCATATCATCAATTAATTCATAATCCATTGAATAAATTGATTTATTTTTCACAAATTCATCATACTTTTTATCGAAATCAAATTCGCCGTAGACTACTATGTGACCAGAATTTTTTTCGATTGCTTCGTGAACTTTCTTAAAAAAATCTGCTAAAGTTTGTTTTCTATTTTGCATCATTTATTTTTATTATTTTCCAAATATTTTCTATTTGATGACCTAACATATCATCCCACATAGCTTTCACAAATCTGTTCCTACCTTTTTCGTTTTTTATTTCAAAAATAAGTTCTTCTTTTGTGCTTATGGACTCTTCGTTAGTAACTTTGTAATCGATGTCATCTAATATAATGTTCTTTATCATATATCATATTCTAATTGGTTAACAAAACAATTTTTTCTTGCCATAGTAATTATTTTTATATTACTAAGACAATCTTCATCAGCTCTAGTTAATGCTGTGTATAAATCATTATCTACTACAGCTTGTACAAATGAACCACCTTGCTGAACATTATCTCTTGTCATCATTACCGAAACGATAATATCGATGATGTGTTCACTAACTTCTTTTTTCCATCCACTAACAAATTTTCTTGCTATTTTTACATAGTCTTCGCGTTGATATGCCATAATTTTAAAATTTATATAAACGATTGTGATTGTATAAAGCCACAGGATTACTTTCTGCTATTAAACCATATTCCTTTTTAACATTGTCATAAAGGGCATCAGTCTGTTCTGTGATATATTTTGAAACGATATTAACAAATCCGTAATTAGATTCATCAACAACTTCTTGTTTGGTACCAGGTAATCCGCAATATAGGGCCTCACCCACTTCACTGATAAACATTCCCGAATAAAAACCAGTCAAGCCAAAGTTATCAACGAACTGATCGGCGTTACACCAAATGTACACATTGTCTTTTTTTGTTTTCAGAATTTCAACAAGTGTTTGGTCGATAACATATGCGCTATATGTTTTGTCAGGAAATTGACCTACCGCAAACAAACCGTATGGGCTACCGTGACCCATCATCATAATACGGTCGTGCTCTTGGATTAATTTTATTAACTCAGCTCTTGTCACTCCACCAGTGATGACTGTCTTATCAGGTATTGGATTATAAACAATATCTAAAAAGGTTGTTGAGTTGTCTTTGGGATGGATTACTAATGTTTTCATATTTCTAATCTTAATTTTCTATAAATGTTATCAGCAAATTTTCTAAACTTCTCCTCAAATTGATAATGAGAATCGAATTTTTCTATGTTATTAATAATTGTTGTATGATCTCTACCACTTAATTGTTCACCGATTGCTTTAAGCGTATAGTCTGTTTTATCATACAAAATTTTGCAGTAGATGTTTCTTAAATTAACCAAACTTCTATCTCTTGATTTAGAAACTATTTGTTCTGCAGTAAATCCACTTTGTTCGGACAACACCTTTAAAACTTCTTCTTTAGTTGGTTTATAATCATTAGGGAATAAGTACCAATATTTTTCTTTATCCAAGGTATGTTTTTTAACACCAGGAAAAGAATAAGGGCTAATTAACTCTTTAATCATTATTTTAATTTAGATTACAAAGATAATTAACCCTTTTGAATATTCAAAAATTATTTTTAGAATATTTTATCCCCTTCTCAAAACGTTTTGATAGTTGTTTGTAATTCTTTCGATTGCAGAAGTTGTACGAGTATCTGGAGTCTCAGGTGACACATTAACCGGATATTCTCTTTCTTCTATCATATCATTATAATCCTCAGAAACTGATGCTTCTTGAGTTGTTTGATCCATATCATCAGTATCCATAACCGCAATCGCTCTTCTTGAAGATTTAGTTTCATAACCTAAATCCTTATCTTGTTTAGATTTTTCCTTTTCGTCTAATAAAGAGTGATTTGTTTTGGCTTTTTTATTCATTGATACTTCAGCTATCAACTCTCTAATTTGAGTGGTAATTTCAGCTTGTAATGAGTCAATACGATTATCTTTCTGATTCCACCAAGAAAACTCAGGGTCATTTTTATCCAATGAATTAAAACTTGCAACTTTGTATCCGTTTTTCTTATTGATACAATAAACTAAAACACCTTTCTTAGCATATTTGAAGAAATAATCAGGATTATTTTCTTGAGTTGTACACCACTTAGTGTTGGCACCATATTTTTTAGATGCTTCGAATGTTAGAGGTCTCAATATTAACCACTCACTATCTTCAAATAGTTTGATAATTTGTTTTTCCATTTCTTTTTCACTCACTTTGATTTCAGCTACTTGAAGTTGAGAAATGATTTCATCAAATGTTTTATATCTTGATACATCATTTTGTTCAATCAAACCTCTTTCATTGTATTCACAAAACTTTCTAAAGTTTTTGAAGTCATCCCAAGTAAACATTGACTCAATAAATTTGGAATAAAAAACGATTTCAAAATCACCAAATTCATCCAATTGTTCTTTTGTTAAAAATGGAAATTTATCCAATAGATTTGCTTTAACTTCTTTTACGTGATTTTTATAATCAGGTGTATTGTTCATAAGTCTTAAGAACATATCAACATATTTTGTTTTCCCATCGGGAGAGAACATCTTAAACAAATCTATAATGTTAAGAGTGTAATTTGGGTCTTTGGTTAGTTTTTTAATCGTGGACATAATTTGTGTTTTTTTTAAATATAATAAATCAATTCGGCAATTCCAAATTTTTATTACTTATTTTTTAATTCTTGAACGAATGAGTAATCATCACTAGATAATTTATTCAAATCGAAGTTTGCCATTTCGTGTAAAATTGATTGTCTGATGGCTTCTTTTGATACTGAATCCTTTTCTCTGCGATACTCTTCGCGTTCTTTGTTTAAGAACTGACATTTACCTTCAACATAAAATTGTGTTTCTTTAAACACAGTTCTTTGTGCATTTTGTTGGGCTTTACCGACGGTCTTAGTATAACCTACGTTTACCCATCCAAAGAAGAAGTTTAAGCCGACTAAAATCATTAGTGCTCCTACGAAAATTCCGATTGCTGCGAATACTTGTTTCATAATTGTTATTTTTAAATTTTAATTTATTGTTAATGGGAATGGTGATACTATAACTTTCGGTTCAATATAAACCGGATGAGGCGTCCCTTCCTTATCAATCAACATCAACCACGTACCATCAGATGATGCTGGCATAAATAAACCATTCGGTTCTGCTTGTGGAAGTACAATATTTCCTTGTTCATGTGTTTCCCAAGTTTCCGCAGGTCTTCCAGGATTTGAATATTGAGTTGAATATGGAATCCCATAACCAATACATTTACCGATAAACACTAATTTACCTTGCATTTCATTGTACAAGTAAGCATAGTTTACGATCTTCTCGTTATCTCTTAACTCATAGATTTGTTTCAATAACTTCTTCTCTTGGAAGTTATGAATGGCGGGTAACCCTGTTTCTCTTTGTGCTTCAGCTAAAATTTGTCTTTGTTGTATAGCATCTATTTTATCTGGTGTTTCTTCAACAGGAATATTACAACTTACTAATGACAATGCGATTAGTGACGCAAATAATAATTGTTTCATTTTAAATCTGTGTTTTTTTTAAAAAATTTTTATTGTTTTTCTTTTTTTACCATTTCAACAAGGAATGATAGTTCATTGAAAACTTGCACCAATCCGGCTCTATCATCCAACAATGCCGAATAGAACGGTTTGCGAGATTCCCAACCTAAATCAATACCATCGATATTAACCCCATCACAAGGAATGTTATGAGTGTAAAGATAATGTTCAACAAACTTTAAATCTTTATTAGCAGTCCAACAAATTACTTTACAATTGATATCTTTCAATTCACGAAGTAATTCAATTACTTGATGATATGTTGAACCTTTTAAATGGTAATCATAAACTGTTCCATCAAAATCGTAACCAATAGATAACGATCCATATTTTTTATACTCATCTAATAAGCGGATGAGGGACGCATTCGGTTTTAAAAACTCGTCTTGTAAATAACTCATATTAAAATACGTTTAATTGTTTAACATAACCTTCCTTAACTGTATAATCAGAATTGGGTTCAACATTAATATCACTTACTGAATTGGTACAGAAAATACCATCAATGTGTTTTGATAATTCGTATAAGCCGGCACTGAATATTCCGTGAGTAACGATTAAGTATATTGGTATATTTGTTTGTTCTTTTATCACTTTGGCAAGTTCAATAAACGTTCTTCCACCATCACAAATGTCATCGATGATTATAATCTGTTCAATATCAGATAAGAACAATCCTGGTAGCTGTGTCTTAACAATATTACCACTAATAATATCTCTAACCTTTGATGCGGTTGTGACATTCGTTATGTTGAATTCTTTTGCAACATCATAGATTTTTTTTAATGCACCAGCATCGGGTGATACTATTGCGGTTTGTGCTGAACGACCATTTAAAGTTTCTAAAGCAAAATCAACAAGGGTAAAGTTAGAAATCTTTCTATAGTTATTTATACAAGCTTCTAAAACATCACTATGTGGATCCATAACAGTTACATATTTAAAGTTCTGACTGTTAATGATAGGACAAATAACTTGTTTTAAATAATTTATACCACCATCTTGAAACTTTCTATCGCTTCTTGAACCACTAAAATATGGAACATATAAATGAACATAATCCGTTCCCATATTTCTTAATGCTTGATTTGCACAAATAATAAGTTCAAGGTCTTTAAAGTTGTTCAAACGCGATCTGATTGTAACAGTTTTCATTGATAAAGAATCAGTTAAAACACTGCTTTGAATATCAATTGTTTGTTGACCATCGGGAAAGTTTGAAATCTTAAATTGTATTTCCGATAGATTCGGATATGCTAAGTTTAATATCATAATTTGTTTTTACCAAGATGAAGAATCTGAACTTCCTGAATCATACGAGCTACCTGAGTCATATGAACTTCCTGAATCATACGAGCTACCTGAGTCATATGAACTACTGCTATCATTTGATGATGAATTGTCAGATGACCAATCACCACTAGCACCGGCACCACCTGATTGTCCACCACCAAATCCATCAAAATTATTTGATGAATCAGGAGTTATTGAGCCACCCATATCATATGATATGCTGTTGTTGTTATCGCTTTCCAATGCTGACACAACTGCTGCGGTTGTTAATACTGATAAAAGAATACCATCATCGTTATCGGTAGATCTTCTTTCTCTTTGTTCCACATAATGGGTGGGTACAGAATCAGTTTTTTCATATTTCACTTTACGATGTTCAGGTAATTTATCATAACATTCTTGTTTGATAACGTGTCCATCTTCCTTATGTTTCCAAAACATAAATTTATCTAAGAAATTCATAATGTTTAATTTAATTGTTGTCTAATATTTGTTAATGTTGTTTGGTTATAGAACCCGCCATCCTCATAGATTACTTGTAACAAGCCTGTGTTTTCTTCTTCATCAGTACATTGTATTTTCACATAGTAATCACCAGGTATTGTATTCTGTTCAAATCCACTCATAACAGTTTCATCATCCGCTTTGAACACTGCAACTTTACCTTTTAATGATTTCTTAGTACCATCATCAGTAATAGGGTCTTTGTAGATATCATAACCAACTTTTTCAGTATTTAAATTTTGGTCAGCAAATTCACCAAATACTGGTTGTTCAACTTCAAACCAAGCACCTTTTGCTGCAAATCCTAAAGTGTCTCTTGTGTTGAATTGATATGTGAATGAACCAACACCTAATACTATGTTTGTTGATGCAAACCCTTTAGCTGCTAATCTTTCGTAGATTTGAATTTGTCTATCTAATGTGATTGAATCACCATAGATTGCTCCGATGTGTGGGTCTAATACTTTGTAACCTTGTTCGTTAACTGTGCCACCAAAAATATCCCAAAGTAATTCGATTACACCTTTCGCAGATGGGTCCGTTATATTTTTATTTTCTGTGTATTGTAATTTATCATCATCACTATAAGTAAAACCATATTCACCACAAATAATATCAACAGGGTCTCCACTATCAGGACGAATAACTAACTTACCATTTCTTCCCATAATCTTATCTTTCAAAGCTGGTAAGAATTTAGTAATTAACTGCCACAAATCAAATGTATCTGATACAACAGATAAAATACCATCAGGAAATTCATCCATCCAATCTGATAACATTTGTTGTTCACCAACTGTAAAGATTTTAGTTGTTGATACACTATGCTCAGAAGCATTTACTGAATTAATACATACTTCGTTTTCAGGTTCACCATAGAAATAACGAGCACCAGGGATAACAATTAATGTATCAGAACCTCTGAATGATGTTGCGTGACCTAAACCACTTGATAACATATCCCAAGGACTCAATCCACGAGCACTAAAATCGTGAGCTAAGAAAGGAATTAACCAAGCATTAGTTGGATCAGTTTTCATAACCCACTCAATCAAATTGCGTTTATATTGTAAAGCAATTGTTGCAGAGGTTGATGGTTTCCAAGCTAAACTCGAAACAATTGTTTCAAGATATAATGTTAACCAAGCGAATCCATCAACTGTGTTGATGAAAGTCATATGAGGTATGTTAGGTAGAGTTTCAATACCTTCTGGTAAAGCTTTAACTCTCATAGGCAAATAACCTAAATCATATAATGCTTCAAAATGAGACGCATCATAATCCATTCCAAGATATAATGACATATCTTTTCCGAATTGTGTAGCAACTCCTTTTGGTTGACCGAAAAAGTTTTCTGTAAATTCATCGTGTATCCATTTCCAAACTAATTGTTGTCCGAATGAAACAATTTTTTTCGCACCTTTCGGTCCGTGTTTTAAACTTCTTGGAATCCAAGTTCCATACAATTTGTTAGTGTTTTTTGCCAACATTCTTTTGTGGCCAACTTTGTAACCATCTGTGTAGAATAGTGAATTTGGTTTGAACATATTTTTATATTTAAGATGTAAAGTTAATATTATTTTTGGATATTCCAAAAAATATTTTTACTCATTTTTGTTATTTTGTTTTTCAATTTCTATTTGTTCCAATCTTTCATCAATCATTTTTTTAATATTCAACAAAATCTTTTCTTCTTCTTCAATTGGGAATTTTTTTTTCAATTCCTCCATCTGTTCTTTTTGATTTTGAATTATTATATCAAGAAAAATATTAATCGACATCAATGTTAGTCCAATCCCAACATATATGTTATAGGGATAAGGAACCATTTCACTACTAAAATAAAATCTTATAGCAGAAATGGAAAAAACTATTAAAAGTACCCATTTGAATAATTGTGAATTTTTTAATGTTTGCATATATTAATTTTACGCACTTGCGTGTGAACCAGAAAAACCAAAACCACCATTTATACTGAATTTTAAAAAATATCCAAATAAAAAGTGGTCCAACTATCAAATAACGGGATGTTATAGTAGTTACATACAATATCCACATTTCCCTTTCTCCAAAAACCTTCGGGGCATATCACTTTTAATTTATTCGATCTAGCGAATAAACCTAATTCAAGTAATGAAATGGGTGATTTTGTATTTGGGTCAAAGTACATTATGATTAGGTCAGCGTGTTCCAATGCGTTTAATTCCCAATTCACTTGCTGATAGAACTGAGGATTTTCAAAATCTTGAGCCCAACTTGAATCCCAGTCATCTCGTCGCGGATTAAGAACGTCCCATCCTGATAAATTGAATGTGTTAGTGGCTTCTTCTTGCCAATTTTCAGCCTTACCCATTTCAATGGAGCCAGCTAAAAATACTGATTTGCGTTCCCTATTACGTTTCGCAAAGTTTTGTGGTGCTTTATAATTTGACATATATATAATATAAATAAAAAAAAGGAAACTACAAAATTTTTTATGGATATTTTTTTAAAGAATTCAATTTGATATGTTGAAGTGGTGTCCTTTCAATAGTTGCACAAAGACCCCAACTCTCAAAGAAACTATTATAACCAATAAAATATAACTCACCAACCCAAGTTTTACCTTGACCATCTTCAATAGAAACTTTTTTACCTATAAACTGTTCTCTGATATGTTCTAATATTTCATCAGATATCTTTTCCATCGTCTAGTGAATTAGGATAATATAATAATGTTGGGTTCTTTTTTTGAATGTCTACTTCAGGATATTTTTCTTTGAATTTAATTACATCAAATTTTTTTGTGATAAAATGGAAACCATTCTTTGTGGGAATAATGGTTTCAACTTTTTTACCTTCGGGCCAACATTCATCATCAATGAATTGATTAATTGCGTGTGCCGTTATCCATAATTTAGTATCAATATCTATAATCCATCTCTTCTCATTTGTTTTTAATTGACCAACAACAGAATCAAATAAATTCTTCTGTTTATGTTGTCCATTTTTAATTTTTTGAGCAAGAGCCATCATCATTTCCAATGAAACGTCTTTATGATTTTGTTTTTGAACGTGTATATAAGCACGAGCTTTGAACATCTCACACAATTGTTTAATTTCATCATACCTCTTATCAAGATATTCAAGATTATCAATACAATATGTTTTAATAGTTCTAACAGATTGATGATTATCTTTTTCATTCTCGGGTTGATCTTTCTTACGCTTCAAAACATATAGCATATAAAAATCACCTTCTTTTTCGAAGTTCAATAAAGGTTTTATAAGTTCAATATTGTCAATCATATTCAAATAAATTTTTTATCTTTAGAATAAATTTCTTGAATATTATGAGGATTATTATTTATTTCATCAATAATTTTATTAAGAAGATTTTCTTCTTTGGTATAATATTCAGTATTGCCGTATTCCAAAACAGTTTTCATAATCAAAGCTAAATAAAAATTACCATATCTACTGTAATGGTAATCAGGTATAGTACCATAAGTTTCATCGCTTATTAATATTTTATCAAAATCGTTTATATGGTTTTTAAATATTTCATTTTTAGGACAATAGAAAAACCATTTTTCGTCTTTGATTAAATTTTCCACGTCTTTGAATGGACACCACATTATTGGTTTATATTTTGAATGTAAATCTACAATATGTGATAAGAATGGTAATAAATTCCTATTCAAATAACCATTGTTCAAAAAGCTGATGTCTCTATTAACAAATTCTTTCATAAATAATTTTTTTATTGCAGGGACATTATCAACTTCATATGCGTGGGAATGAACAACAACTTTTTCTCCGTCATCTTTAATCCAATTATACCTTAAATGAGAAGTCCAGTTGATTATTATTCTATCCCCTTCTTGAAAATTTTTATCAATTTTTGAAAACTGATAAATAATATCTTCCATTGAACAGCCCAACTCAGCTAAATTAATTATCTCATAACCCCATTGCTTAAGATAATCATCATAATAAAGAGGTTTGGGTAATTCATTTTTTAAAATAAATCTTAGATATTCAGTGACGTGCCAAAAAATTTTACTATTATTTTTTATTCTATCGAGTTCAATTTGAAATAAATTTTCAGTGAATGAATCTCCAAGTAAGAATATTCTCATTATTAATAATGTGTATAATATCTAAATTTATATTCAATTTGTCCAAACATTCCTGCAAATCCTTTTCCATCAGTTTTGATATTAATTAGAATGTAAAATCTAATTTTAGAAACATCCTGAATCAAAAGTTCTTTTACGATATCTCTTGCTACTCTATGGAATTCGTAAGGTCCGTTCACATAACTTTCGCCTTGTAGAATTTTAACAACTTCTTTTTGATGCGGTAATGAATATCTATCTGTTTTAACACGCGCATCAATACCAATACGTGAAAGAGTTTCAATTAAAGATTTCTCACATTTCTTTTCGAATTTTTCTAATTCTTTAATATAAGTCTCAGGTGTTCTTTCTTTCTTTTTTTTATGAACAATCTTCTCATCCTCAATATCAACATCTAAACCAAATAAAGGCATAAAAATCGCTTTATCAAGATTTTCGGGTATTATTTTTTCCATAAATTTAATTTATTAATTCATCTATTTTGAGTCCTCTTTCTTCAAGTACTTCAGATATTTTATCGAAAATCTTTTCGTGTAAATCATAGTGACTAGTTACCATTTTTTCATCTGCATCTATTTCACGTTCCACAGATTTTCTAATTTCATTTGTTATTTCCCATAATGCAACTGCCATATCTAAAGATTTAACACATCTCATATGGGCCATTATATCGTCAGGGTCATTCAAATCAAATTCAAGAATTGCTTTCATTATAATCCCAATTTTTTAAGTTCTTCAATAGTTTTTTCTGTGGATGTATGATGGATACCTATACCACCTGCTTCTTTCCAACCCTCGATGTTATCTAAACGATCATCAATCAAAACTGAATCAGGTGTAGCCAAATCTTTCTTATGTTTTGCTGTTCTTAAAATTAGTGGAACACCAGGTAATTCTCTTTCAACCCACTCGTGTTTACCAACTCTTGAATCATTTTGTCTAGATGGTGCTGATAATAATTTGGGTTTATATTTTTTTATATAATCCCATAATTGGTGACCATCAGATTCCCATTCTAAATCTACCCAAAATTTTTTACCTGCTTTATTGATTGGGTCCCAAAAATGTGTGTCATTATAAAACTCACCTTTGATACTTTTACCTGTTAACTTTTTATAACCTTTATCAAAGTCAACAAGTACTCCATCCATATCACAGAATATGTGTAATTTTTTTTCCATATGGTAAAATTAAATATTTTTTTTGATATTATAAAAAAAAATTAGAAATTAATAAATTTTATCTTCGAATGTAACCTTTATAGCATCTTTTTCTAATTTAGTTAATCTCTGATTTAATTCATCAATTTTTTTATATTGCTTTTTATTCTGATATAAAAGGAAATAAATAACTGCAACAAAGAATAATAATTCTATTAACATATATTTTTTATTTTAATTTGATAAGGGGGCTTTAATACTTGGATGGGAATTGTAATTCGCTATTTCAAAATCTACAGCTCTCCAATACTTAGTTTTCTCAATTATTGATGGTTTTTCACCATTTATCACCAATTTTGGTAATTCATATGGTTCTCTTGTTATTTGTTCCTTAGCAGCATCGATATGATTCAAATACAAGTGTGTGTCTCCTAAATTACCTATCAATTCATCAGGTACCATATTAACTTCTTTAGCTAATATTTCCAATAATAATCCATATGATGCTATGTTGAACGGCAAACCGAGGAATGTATCTACCGATCTTTGGTTCCACATCAATGAGATTGCTCGGGTTGGGATTTTCATTTCGTCACAAGTCTGCAATGCTTGTTCGATTAGAGCTGGATATTTTTCTTGGATTTTGCCTCCTGCCAATTCTATTCTCTCTTTAGCGCTCAACTCTCTCGTATAAACTTGAAATCCATAATGACAAGGTGGTAAAACCATTTCGTTTAATTCGCCCACATTCAAAGCACTAACCATCAATCTTCTACTATCAGGATTTGATTTTAATTGTTCTATTAGATTTGCAATCTGGTCAATACCTTTATTTTTCTTTCTTACTTTGGAATTACCATCTTCAATGCGTTCTTGACAATCACAAAAATATGGGTTTATTTCACCACCTTTATAGTCGGTTATCTGTTCAGGTTTACCATTCCAATTCTTCCATTGCTTACCATATATAGGACCTAACTCACCCCACTTCTTAGCAAACTCATCATCTGTTTTGATTTTATTGATGAATTCTTCTTTTGATAAATTATTATAATGTCCTGCAGGTGATATATGTGTCTCGGTCCCATCATCATTCTTAACAATCTTGGTTTGTTTATAATTCTTATAAGCATCACCATCCCAAATATGACAACCATTATCAACAAGATATTTGATGTTGGTATCTCCACGAAGGAACCATAATAACTCAGTTACCATTGTCTTCCACGCCATCTTCTTAGTTGTTAGCAACGGGAATCCTTCACTCATTTTGTGACGAATTTGTCTACCGAATACTGATACAGTACCAGTACCAGTTCTATCTTTTCTAGTTACTCCGTTGTCAAGAATGTCTTGAAGTAAGGATTGATATGATTTATCTAAGTTATTCATTTGTTTTATTTTTACTTTTGTGTTTAGATAGGTGCAGATCAGCTTTCCAAGATATTGCAAGTATTGCTAAACTACAAAGTGAATTACTCACTAACATAGGACCAGGCGTCGATTTCAAGATTGTACCACCAATAATAATTATGATTGATGCAAATGTTATTTTATCTGTGGTAACATTTTGTCTACCATATAATCTTAATTGTTCATCAATCTTTTCAAATCTGATTGAATCTTTTTGTGTTTGATTCAATGTATCAATATGGTTTTTTTTCCAATTGACATAGTCCGCAAATTGATTAGATAAAATTGTATCTTTCACTTGTGCTTTGATACCTGATATGAATGAAAGTAAGGTAACAATTAATAAAATTAAACCTCTAATCGTTTTAGTTCTAATATTTCTACCCTCCAAACATTTTTTACATTCACCATCAATCATTGTTACTTCCGGATGCTTCGGGCATTGATTCCATTCCATTTTTCTTTCTTTTTTGTACTCCTATTATTATTTTACCAACACAGTATAAAACACCTATTGGAAATATCCATATAATTGTATCCATATTAACCTATTACTCCTTTCATATCATCCAAGTGATGATCTAATGGTCCCATTTCAGAACCAATAGATATCTTTTTCATTGGGTTTATTATTTCTCGATGCAAATCATAAGGTCTAAACTCGGGATGACCATCCATACCAACGTCCATTCTACGACCATTACTAATCTTTTGATTGTGTGGTAGATGACAATGTCCGTGAAGCATAATACGACCCTTTCTAAGTCCATTCCAAGAACTTATAGGATAATGCATACATTCCATCGTTTCACCCATATAATTCAATTGTAAGAACCATTGAACACTTGAGAATAAACTTCTACAATTACCTCTATTATTATCAATATGATGATCGTGATTTCCCAAAATCAAATGAATTTCTTTACACCAGATTCTATTTCTGAATTCTTCAATGTTTTCAAATCCACCGAATGACCAATCACCAAAATGAATTAATATATCATCTTGTCCAACTACCTCATTAATGTTATTTACAATTGCTGTATTCATCTTATCGATAGTCAAAAAATCTCTTGTTTGTGATTCAGGTATTGAACCATCAGGCATACGCCAATTGGTAACCCCACGACATATGTTTGTGTGACCATAATGGCTATCTGAAGTCACCCACACTTTTCTATTATTATCTAATTTTAACATTTCTTCTTGTTTAACTTTTAACTTTTTTTAATTGTTCTTTTAACGCTTCCCATCCTGCAGGTGTTAAATTATAATTATTTGAACCTACAATGAATCCCTGTAACCATATAACAAATTCTTCCGGTGTCATTTTCTATAGTTTGTATCAAATATACAGAATTTTTTTTAATATACAAAAAAAATCCCCGAAAAAAATTCAGGGATTCTACCGAAACACGACGTGTGACAGCTATCAGACATTGTCTGAAGAAGGGTTATTTTTTAATATCATTCAAAATATCATTAACCATATTCACTATTCTTTCTTCAGAAAGATTAGGATTGGCAACTATTTTTTTACCACCTCTTTTTTTAGGGGCTTCCTTTTCTTTGTTTTGTTTTTCAAAATCTTGATAACCTGCAGGTGGAGCTGGATTGATGAAACTATTGATTAATTTATCAATATCACCTAACAAATCTGCACCAATAATTTGGTCAGCAACTTGTTTCATTGCTTCTTTAAGTGCGCTTGCAACTTCAACATTTTCTGTAACGCTAGGACCATTACCAGCAGGTTCAGAACTTTTTGATACTGTACTCGCCTCAAAAGATTTAATTGGTGTAGTTCCTTTTGGAATATTATAAACATCAAAATCTTCGTCTTGTGTTAAATCAACACCAATACCTAAGAAAAATTCTACTTTGATTGTCCATTTGAATGAATCACCAACTTTCTCACCTAAAATGTTGAATCTATTTCCTGTACCTACTTTATTGTCGACAATTGCTTGTTTTTGTCTTTGTTTTTCAACATATTGTCTGTCTTTGTTTATAATTTTACCTTTTGTGAATTCAGAATTTTCTTTTGCTTTAGAAACAACTTCAATAAATCTATCGAAAGAATCCCAAGTAATATCATTCCAAGAAACCCATTCAATTTTTTCGTTGGTTACACTTATTGTTTTTGTTGTTTGTTTTTGAGCTTTTTCTTGACCTTTACTTCTATTTAGATTATTTGAAATAATCTCAGGTAATAAAGATGTGTGTAATTTTTTAGTTACAGCTTGAGCAATAGGTTCTTTAGCGTTGTATGTTAAAAATTTGTTTGCATTACCCAAAATACTTCTATGAATATAATCACTCAATGGAAGAGCCTTAACATCTTGTGTGTCCAAAGGGAAATCGATATCTCTTCTTCTTGCTGCGTGAGTTGCACCAATTTTAGATTTAGTTGCGTTGATTGGATCATATTTCATTGGTACCCAATCAATGTTGAAGAAAACTTTATAGCCTTTAGCTTCAAAATCTTGTAAATCTTTTAAGAAACCAGGGTTTTTAACTTTTAGATAATCGTAAAATTCTTGATTTGATTTGAAATCTGCACCTTCTAATGGACCAACTGCGATTCTTTTTACTCCCATCGCGTTATATGCTCTCCAATGTGCACCCTCAACTTCACCTGTAGGAGCATTTGGATCGTTTGTGAATGATGCTGATGCTGGTTCTTCTGATTTACCCTTTTTTACTGGTATACCTAAGTGTGGAGCAGGATTGACCCAAGACATTTCATCAACGTCTCCAGTATGTGATGATTCTTTAAGAATTGCTAATAATTGTTTCTTTGAAACCTCTATATTCATTTGTTTTTGATTTATTTATATAAATATCGAGATTTTATCTATTTTCAGTATCCCAATACTTTTGTCTAAGTTTAGCACCAAGTTCCATATCATTTGGTGTGTTAAGAATATCCTCGGCTGACATAGTAATCAATGTGGTTCTACGTTTCATAACAGTGGAAACATAATCTTCATCATAAGTTTTGCTTGTTTTCACATAACATTCGTGACAACATTGTCCTGCACCTTCAACATAGTCATATCTAAAATCAACGTGTGTATTAATATCAACTGTGGTTTCCTTACCACAAATAATGCAAATTTCATTTGGCATAAAATAAGTTTTAGAATATAAATCTAAGGAAAATATTTGATAAAAGGAATATATTACGCCTGAGTATTAAGAATACTATTCATTTTGCTTCCTGATTGAGCAATTAAAGAATTTTTACTACCAACTCTTACATTTTGAAGTCCTTTGTTAATTTCATTTGTATCAGTTACTCCATCTTGTACCTTTTGATTTACATAAGAAGCAAACTCTCTGAACCAACCTTCACCATTAAATGTTCCGTAAACAAATTGGAAAACTAATTTAGGATCTGTAGCCACTAATTTTTGAGCTTCAGGTGATAGGTATCTTTTGAAATAAGCAGTATATTCAGGTTGCATCATTTTAACAACCAATTCTCTTAATTTAGGTGCCAAATCTCCGCCCATATATTCAGGGCCCCATTTGTCTTTAGCGTCAGCGGCATCAATTAATGACCAAAACTCTTGACCAGCTTGAGTTTTACTTTCAGGACCATTTTTTCTATCAATACCAAACATAGTTTCCCCTGAATTACCATATCTCATATCCTTAACTCTACCATCAGCAAGCATATTAGGATGATAATAACCACCCTCTAACTTATTGATAACCAAATTAATCATCTTACTGAAATCATCAGGACTTACTCCTATTAAACTACCTACTTTAGCTGTGTTAACTACTTTGTCTAATTCATCAGAAGTGACATTTTTAGTTTTAAGTAATTCAATCATCTTCTTAATCATTTCAGGAGTTGCGCTCACAGTAGCTGCTGCTCCCTCTCCTGAAGCACTTGGTGTCCCATATTGTAAATGGAAATGACCTGCAGTAGCTGCTCCAGATGGGTGAGTATATTCGTCAATATATGAAAACTTACTATCCTTGCTCTTGTATGTATCGAGTATAGATCTGAACTCTTTATCTGTTTCAGATGTATAAGGGTCTAATGTTAAATCAATAGCTTCTCCTTGGGTATGTTTACTAACATAACCCAATTTCTTATGGAACTGATCATTACCACCTGTAATAGTTACCTTTACTTTTGGGTAAGCTGCTTTGAAATCATTTAAAATATGAGTAACAAAGGTTGATAAATCATCAGCAATTTCGCCACCACCACTCAATTGACCTGGTTTTATGTTATAACCGTCTTTACTAACTTCAGCACTTATATCGGCTGCAGCTTCATTGATTGGTGTATTTGTAGCTATTTTATTATCTGTATCGAATTTTGTGATTGTAGCAGCAGTTTCGGGACCGAATTTTCCATCAATACCGTATTTTGGAAGCTCATATCCCAAAAGATATAATGCAATTTGAAGTGATTCAACCTCTTTTTTGTATGTAATTGAACCTACAGGTTCTTGTTTAAGTCCACCACCGTCTGCAGCTGCTTCTAAATTCTTATACAATTCAGAAACACTATCACTAACATCACTGGCTTTAGTTGGGTCATTCGTCTTATTTGGGGCAACATTCAAATTTATATCACTTAAAGTGTCTTCTTTTAAAACAGTGTTTTTGCCATATGTTAACTGATGAATCCTTTCTAATTCTTCCTTAAGAGTTCTTTTCTTCATACCAATATAAATATCAGGAATTTTGATTTATCCCAAGTAATCCGTATCATCTTCATTAAGAACACGATACGCAAGAAATCCAAATATTATTAAGATAATAATTGGTATACTAATCAACCAAAACATTTATTTTCTTTTTGCTTTATTAATAAATTTTTCAAAGTCTCTTTTACTTTTAAAATATGGGTCTCTGTAATCTAACTTCCAATCGCAGTAGTTATAATCATTAATCAATTCTTTTGGTTCCGATATCCTAACCTCATCGGGGTCCTCTTTAATCAATTTATTAACTTGTTGTTTAATTCTGTGACGAATTGTTCTCCAATATAAAGCAACATTGGCCTTATCCTTGAGTATTGGTTTCTTGTGACTCCTGCTCATTGTTTAACTTTTTAATGATTTTCTCCTTAAGTCCGGTTTGTTTTAGACCCTCACTACTTTTTGTTTGGAAAAAATTCTCACCTAAACTCGTTAATTTGAGATCGTCAATTGCAACCCAAGTATCAGGTTTGTTGTAATCAATCCATTCTTTAATTTGATAAGAACGGTCATCTTCCAATTCAGAGCTCATCTTTCTTTTGTATTGATGAGTCACAAACTCGGGTGACTTGATAACCCCATTACCTATAAATATCTTGTCAAGGTCCTCAAGATTCCAATGCATCCTCCAATCCGAACTTAGAACGATTGTTGCGTCAGTTGCTTCAATTATCTCATTAAGAATTTTAACACAATCTTTATTCCATCCATAAGGAACACGTAATTCTCTGGCCCAAGGGTTTTTTTGACTGAATTTATTACGATTCATCATAAACTCTTTGTCGGTAGCTACAACTCCATCTATATCTAAAAAAATGACTTTCATTTATTATGCTTTTAATGCTTTTTTTCTTTTTTTTTCTTCAATTTCTTTCAAATGTTTTTTGTGTTTAACATTATTAGTTTTTCTATGTAAAATAATCATATAAACTAATGAGAAAAAACAAACAACATAAAATGGGTGATTATCTATAAATTCAAACATATTAAAAATTCCTTATTGTGATTGCAATTGATGTTGTATAGTCTATTGGTTTAACACTTGGATTAACATATGTCGCATAAGTGGATTCATTGAATATATTAATCAAAGATAATGAAAGCTTTTTATAAAGAGGTATTTCAAATTTTAAATTA
>Ga0208253_1000272_pt1 | contig 22730 bp, 25 predicted proteins | sample CryBogCBE10Oct08_FD_184573 | JGI IMG/M metagenome (GOLD analysis project Ga0208253, IMG submission 184573) | Freshwater microbial communities from Crystal Bog, Wisconsin, USA - CBE10Oct08 (SPAdes) | ecosystem: Environmental > Aquatic > Freshwater > Lake | place: Crystal Bog, Wisconsin, USA...
AGGCCCTGTAGGGCCAGAAACGGTGCTTGCAGCACCTGTGTTACCAGTGTTACCTGTATTGCCCGTAGCGCCTGTATTACCTGTTAATCCAGTAGGGCCTGTAGGGCCTGTTGCACCTGTGACTCCGACAGCACCTGTCGCACCAGTGTTTCCTTGGGCTCCTGTGTTTCCAGTACTTCCTGTATTTCCTTGTGCTCCTGTGGCACCAGTGGCCCCCGTATTTCCCTGGGCACCTGTATTGCCTTGTGCGCCAGTATTGCCAGTGGCACCTGTTGAGCCAGTGCTTCCTGTTGAACCAGTTACTCCAGTTGACCCTGTGGGTCCAGTAGACCCTGTGCTTCCAGTAGAACCTGTTGAGCCAGTAGGACCTTGGGGTCCTGTCGTTCCTGTGCTACCTGTAGACCCTGTGTTACCTTGGCTTCCAGTAGGTCCAGTCTGGCCAGTGCTACCTGTAGCACCCGTTGAACCGCTTGCTCCAGTTGCTCCAGTAGAGCCTGTGGCTCCTGTATTTCCTGCTGAACCTGTTGCTCCAGTTCCGCCTGTTCCGCCTGTACTTCCAGTGGCTCCAGTTGCACCTGTGTTACCTGCCAATCCTTGATAGCCCTGAGGACCTTGTGGCCCGATAGGGCCTAGTTCTACAATGTCAAGTTGGCTAACAGCAATGTCGTAGACATTTGTAGTGATGGGGATTTCAACAATGGAAATCGTATCTGGGGTAGTTGTCATTAGTGAGTCACACTCACGTTCACGATGAAGACACCCTGAAGAATTTTATAGACAGTTCCGTCTGTATTGTTTGTAAGGTTTAAGTCATACTGATAGTTGCCTGCTGGGAGAGCAGCGGTATCAGTTGCTGAAATGTAAAGGTTGATACGGCCATCGGCGGCATCAATGACGGCACGGCCATTGGAAGTTGAAAGTTCAACAATGGTTGCAGTATCTGATGCGTAGCGCACCTGCATATCTGCTGAATAATTTGTGAGGTTTACAGGCACTCCGCCAATCTTCCAGACTGGCTTGAGTTGGAAGGTTGTGCCCTGATAAACGGCGAGGTTGTATCTACCTGGATTCATGGCTCCCCTTAAACTGTCGTAATGTTTGCGCCGTAACCAGCGTTAATCAAAATTGTGCGTTCCGCATCTGTGATGGGATATACATGGCCACCGATGTAGTAGTAATCAGCGGCTAGAGTTTCATCCACTCCTGGGGTACGGACACGAGTTACTACTGTTCCATTAACAAGAAGCGTGTCCCCACGGGCAATACGGTAACGCCAGAACAATCTTCCGAATCCACCTGGAGTCTCATCAACTGCTGGCGGTGTAAATTGGTATCCCATGTTTCTCCTTGTTAAGTGATAAGGGTGGGAGTGTGACTTTATTTCAAGTCGTGCTTAACCCCACCCTTACCGTTACTTCAAACTACGCTGTGTGGATTGAAGATGTTGTTTCAATACGGACGAGGGATGCGTCACGGTAACGTGCCCATCCAAGAACGCCGTACCATCCGATTGGACGGAAACGCATCAACTTATCAACAACTGGTCCGAAGATAACATGTGGCTCTTCAGCAACTGCTTCTGCAAGTGCCTGCTTACCAGCAACGAGTGTACGGAATACACGTACGCCACCTGTAGCGTTGACATATGAAGAAGTACCAAAAGTACCTGATGCTGAACCAGCACCTGTACCGTCAGCGAAGTTAGCCATACGTGGTGTCTCTACGAACATAGCACCTTCGTATGTTCCGATTGTGCCTGGCCAGAACTCAGCAGCACCTGTCTCTGAGTACTTGTGGTCATCACGCCATCCGCCAAGACCTGTCTCAGCACGGAGGTCATGTGAAACTTCTGGGTGAATACCAACCCAGTAGTACTCGCCCTGACGTGGGACAGCCTTGTTAGCACGGAGTTTAGCGACAGCCAAACGGATGTCACGAGACTTGATTACGTCTGTTGAGAGGATTGACTTGTTGGTTGTGCCGTTTGTGTATGTACCTGCATAGGTAGATACGACAGAACCGTTAACTTCAGCAATTGCATTTGGTCCACCTGTGAGGGTCTGGAGTGCAACTGTGTCGAGAGAGTCAGCCATGTTGAATGCGATGATGTCAGCAATTGCTGGGTCAACATCTGAAAGTGAGAACAACTCCAACTTACGTGTAGCAAGAGAAGCGTTACCATATTCATTAAGTGTTACAGAAACCTGTGTTGTGTTACCGAGTGCTACTGCATCTGGGTCAACAGTTTCTGAGAGTGTTGCTGTTGCTGCTGCGAGGTCTGTGTAAATCTGGAAGACTACTGAAGAACCTGGCATTGCCTGCTGTACTGGCTTCTTGTCTGCGACATCGCGGATAAGAGGCACAGCACGGAGAGCGAATTCTACATAACGGTCATACGCGGTTTGTACTAGGTAGTTACCTAGCGACGAACCAGAGGTAATGTCTGTATATGCGTTGCTCACTGTGTCACCTTCTTTCTATAAGGTTTGTGCGGATGGATTGTTTTAGTTAGCCTCTAAAACGCTGGCTTGGTAGACCTGTTAATGCATTGAGTTCATCAATGTTTTTAGCCCCAGCAATCTTCGCGGCCAAGTCCTGGTCACGGGTTGGGGTTGCTGCATTTTGTGTCGCAGCGTTAATACGCTGATACGATGCTACGTTTGCTTGCTGTTCTTGTGAGGCTTGAGCAGTTTCTTCTGCTGGCTTAATTCCGAAAATGTCAGCATTCTCAGAAAGCCAAGCATCAATCTGCTCTGGCGTTGATACGTCGCCTGGTACAAATTTGGCGACCTTATCTGGTACGCCTTTCTGTGCCAATACTTCCTTGACTGAGCGTGAGCGTAAGTCTGACTGAATAGCAGCCAATTGTTCTGCTAAGTCTTTCTTTTCTTTCTCTGCTCGCTTCAATGCCTTGCGAAGATTCGCAGGACCATTTGCATCTTGAGTCTCTTCGATATCATCGAAGTCGTCATCTTCATATTGGTTTGCCATGTGGCACTCCCTTTTCGTTAGTTGTGACGCAGGCCGCAATGTCTCTCAGGGGAAAGAGGATTGGCTCCTACTACCAGTCAGTGGTACGCACAACGGATGCTGGTCAGTCCGTGTGGAATTTAGTTATTACGAAATGCCTTCTTCACTACCCATGAGGCTTCCCTTGCTTACGCCAGAGGAGCCGCCAAATGGATTGGCAGCGGCTGCTTTAACACGAGCAAGTTCTGCTTGTGCAGTTGCGTAATCTTGAGCGCCTGGTGTCCCAAAGGTTGCTGTCTGTAGTGCTCCGCCAATTGCTCCTGCTGGTAAGAATGCTGGAGACTGATTAGCAACTGCTTGAAGCGCTGCTTGCTGAGTAGCAATTGACTGGAATCCTTGTTGTGCCTGGCCCTGTGTCACACCTTGACCTGCAAGTTTCATTGCATAATCTTGGTTAATGTTTGAACCAACACGTGCTGCTTCAGCGCCAATCTGCGCTGCTGCTACCTGCTGTTGAATAACAGATGCTGCAATGGTTGGGTCAAGAAGGTGAAGGGCAATTGAACCAAGAGTCATTCCATGCTGTGTCTGAAGTTGCTGGATGACAAATGGGTCCTCAGACTGAACAGCCTGTAGGGCTGCGTTGACTCGTGTCTGAACTTCGGCTGGGGATACATCCTGAGCCATAAGTTTTCCAAGAACATCATTGCTCAATGTGCTTGCTGGCAATCCTGCCATTTGCATAACCTGCTTGTACGACTGCTCATTGGCAATGTACTGAGATGCAGGAAGTGGGTCTAAGCCATTGGCCATACGCAATTGGTTGCCAGAGAAACGGGCTTGCCATTCCTGGCTAAGGCCATTGAATGCTGCCTGAACTGCTGGGTCATTAGAAGTAAATGTCTTTGGGTTCTGAGCAATGTTGGCGATAGTTGCTGCATCTTGATAACCAGCAGCGAACATAGTCTTGATGTAATTGCCGAAATCCGCAGGGAAACCGTAACCAGCAAATAATGCATTAAGCGCATTAAGAGCGTTGCTATCAGCCGTAGACATGGTTGGCGTTACTGGTCCAGTTGGCGCAGGTGTTGCTGAAACACCAGCAGCCGCGGCAAGGCTTTGTGGTGTATATCCGCCAGAAGGTGGTGTTACCATTCCGCTTGGGCTGATAGTTGCACCCAATGATTTTGCTAATGCTGCATTTGATGCTTCCTGAGCAGCAAGTTCTGCTTTTGCTGCATCAACTGCTGATGTGTCAGTAAGTGCTTTAACATCTTTTTTTCCTTGCTCGACGCTTGCTGCAAGCATGGCAGCATAATCTTCCAAAGAACCTGCAACTGGTGCTGAAGATGTTTGGCCACGATTTCCATAATCGGTTGCAGCAGCCATATCTGCTGCCGAAGTATTTCCATCAACAAGTAAATCGTTATAATAAGGTGCCATTATTTATCCAATCATCCTAGTGCGCTTAAGCCAAAAGCGCTTAAGAATTGGTTGCCGATGCCCATAAGGCTTGTCTTAGCATTCTTCGTTGAAAGCCAACGTGGGTCATTCATTACTTGCTTTGCAAAGTCTTCTGGGCTTGTACCTTTTTGCATGGCGTTGCGAATTAATGCACCGTCACCAGTTGGGTCAGAAAGATTGATTGTGTCTGGTGAAGATTCAAGCAGGTTAGTCAAACTATTGATATATGGAGCAGCAAGCGACTTGATTGTTTGACCAGCGTCAAGTTGGGTGTTGTACTTTCCACCATAGACATCTTTAGCCTTATTGATTAAATCTTGCTTCCAGTAGTTAATGTCGGTTGGGGTTCCATTAACCATTCCACCTTGTGCAATTTGAGTTGCAGCGTTATTAAAGTAATCTCCACCCTGAAGCGTTGGAAGAGAAAGGTTGCTTAAGCCAAGGTCAGAAGCAAATGAGCGAAGAGTCTGCTCATCAGTCTGAGCCTTACCACCCATAATTGTTGGGTCAATTTTACCTTTTGATGCAATGTATTGGGTAATGGCTGTTTGATTAGCGCCAGTATCCCAGTACTTGTGAAGGATGTCATCAATAAGGCCAGGCTTGGTTGGGTCAAACTGCTTGCTGGCAAGTGGGTTATTTGTTTGCCCAGGAGTCATGGTGATTGGCTGAAGGTCAGGTGACGACCAGTCTAATGAGATACCAGCCTGTGCTGCGTAAGCCTTGACATCTGTGATGGCTTTGTTGTAAGCCTGAACATATGAGCCTGGTTGAGCAAGACGAGTCTGTTCAGCATTGAGGAATGAACTATAGGAATTTTTGAAATATTTGCTATTTTCGTAAATTGCTTGCCATTGTGGTGTGGAAAGCGCAGCGCCTGGGGCATTAAGGGCTTGATTGAATGCAGCCTTTAAGTCAGGGTTGGAGTCAATAATTGCCGCTTCAGAACCATACTGCTGGCGGAATTTTTCGTAAGCATCTTGGTTTGCAGTCTGTCCAGTAGAACTTGTTGGTGTAGCAGAACCAAGTTTGTTGCCTTTGGCATCTACCCAGTTGCCTGCTTCAATTCCGACGGCACCCTTAGGCATCATGGAAATAGCAGGGGCTACTGATGTTCCAACAATTCTTCCCTTGGAATCAACCCAATTACCAGCAGAATCTACGCCAACGGCGCTACGAGGTGCTGTCTTAGAATAAGTTGGTCCGCTAGAACCTGATGTTCCTCCGCCTGCTGCACCACCACTTGAACCTGCTCCTGCGCTACCTGCGGTGCCGCTACTTGCACCTGCACCCGATTTTGCACCAGAACCTGTAGTAGCAGTATCTTTTGCAACTGCTGCATTAAAAGCATCAGTTTGTGCTTTGTTTAATTTGTTTGAAGTTACTGATGTTTGTGGCGTAGCAGCCTGGGCATCTGTTACTTTTTTCTTTGCTTCGTCAAGTTTAGGTTCAAGGTTTGAAGTATCTAAGCCTTTATCTTTTAAGCGAGTAATCTGTTCTTGAATTTTATTAACATTATCTTGTGCTTTTTGAACAGCCTGTTTGCTCTTACTTTGCTGTTGCTCAGGTGTAATTTGTTCGCCAGACTTGACTTTTTTAATATTGTCATTAATTGTCTGTAAATTTTTGTTTGCTTCATCAAGACGAGTTTTGGCTGAATTGTAATCAGCAGAACCAACTGGATTGCTGTCCATTTGATTTTGGGCTGCTTCCCTAGAAGACTCCCAGCCATCTGCTTGGTTTTGCAAAGAATCAAGTTGCGAATAAGTATCAATAGTTGTTGCTGTTGTTGTTGTCTTTTCTGCGCCCTTTGCAGCAGGAGCAGTTTTTACTGCAGCCTGTAAAGCATTCAACTGGTTGATAGAAGAATCGTTTGCCTGCTTGATATAGGCATAATCAGTGTCAGATGATGATGTGTTTTGATAAAGTTTTGTGGCAGCATCTGCACGCTTTTTGGCTTCAGCAATATGGCTTTGAAGTTCATCAGGAGTCATATTCTTGATATCGGAAACATCTACCTCTGGTGGCAAGTTGTACTTTGCCATAGGGTCTGTCTTGGCTGCAGGTGCAGCAGCAGACTTAGAAGTCTTTGGCTGTGCCTGTACTTTTTCACCAGGATTGTAAAATACGCCGTCTCTGATAAATCCAGCCTCAGAACCATCTGGGTTATAAACAACAGTAACGTTTCCAAGTGGGATAGTTTTATCTACACCAATGTTGATAACTTGGTCGGTCCACTGGCCCTTTTTAAGTTTGTAGTTTTTCTCAGCCACTGAATCCTCCTGTGTACTTATTATTGGACTGCTTCATGGCATCAAAATATGCAGTTGCTGCCTGATATGTACGGGCATCTGCAGTACCACGAATAAGATTCCCAATAAAGTCTGAAGCATTTACACCAGTTGAAAGGTCGGTACCAGTAGTAGCACCTTTCTTACCAACACCTGCTCCAGTGGTCTGGTAACTTGTGCTCGTACTTGCCAAGCCTTGATTTGCTCGTTCTGCAGCAAGAAGTTCAGCACCATATTGTTGAATTTCCTGAGGCGTAGCAGCACGGCCAACAAGACTAAGCATTGTGCTATTAACAAGGGATGCAATGTCTGGTTGGGAAGTTTGGGTTAATTGATAAACATTGTATGTTGAAGGGGTGTAATAAGCAGAGTTAGCGTTTGGGTCAGCACCAAGAATCGCCTTGGCTGCATCTGCTTGTGCCTTTGCTTTAGCCGCAGCAGCGGCCTTTGCGTCAGGCGCAGGTGCGGGAGTTCCTTTAGATGTGCTCATTATTTCACTCTCTTAAATACGCTGTTGATAACGTTTGTAAGGTTTGGTTGCTCTGCTTCCAATTGGGTTAAGTATGCAAACCAATTGTTTTGAGTCATTGAGTACATTGGAGTATGAGTTATTCTTCCACCAACATTCAATGTATTTGCCAGGAGAATTTGATGGTAAGCATCGTACATAGTAAGCAATGTCTTGATTCCATCAGCCTGCGGACCAGTTAACTTGCCAGCAGTATTCATTTTCTGGAATTCGCCAATGACTGTCTCTGCTGTATTCTTACGGGCAGGGTTTGTGTAATCGGCATACCATGTTGGATTGTTAGCGCCAATAACTGTCTGTGCGTAGTTATTCCAGTTCTGGGTATAAGTAGCAGCAGCACGACGGTCATTATTCTTACGCGCTTCTGTCATCAATGCTTGATATGCATTGTAAACAGGGGCTGCATCAGCCCATCCTTTGGCGATGTAGATTGAATCCATGAACTCCTGAGGAGTTTCCTTTGAACGCAACTGGCGAGTCAGAAGGTAATTTTCCACCTTCAGAGCATCTGTACCAGCCTTAATCTGAGGAATTAAGTAGGCTGCGCCGTACTTGTATTGATTCATCAAATCGCCGTTTTGGTTCAACCAATTCATAGTTGCATCATTAAGCGGAAGGTCTGCCCCAGCAGTACCAGTCTTTGTCTGATATGCGGTATATGCAGTACCTCTCCAAATCATGGTGCCATCGGCAGCCTTGACTTGTCCATGTTCTGCATTAAATGCAGCCGTAGCCTCGGCTAAAGTGTAAGTCTTACCAGTGTCTGGGTTTACCTTATTCATGTAACCAAGGAATTCAGAGCGAAGAGTCTGAAGATTCTTGTTGTAGTAATCGTTGCTTACCGACGGAGACAGTGGCAAGAAGAACGATAGGATGCCCTTGATGAACAAGTTTGTGCGTGCATTGGCATCAATCTTGTCAAGGTATTGTTGCTGAACTGATGCTGGCAAAGCCGCATAATTGTCAGGCAAATCTCCGTGGTAATACGCTGCAGCCATTGCTGAAAGGATGGCATTGTGCACCATGCTTTCCTTCTCATTCATCGTCATGGCATTGAACAAGTCACGCATGGCTGAGTTAGGGAGAAGAGCGTTGATAAGCGTAGTTCCTGGGTAACCACCAGTTGCAGCATTGACTGCAGAATCAGCCCATGGGAAATGGTTCTTGATTAACTGAAGCGGGATAGTTGCAAATGGGTTGACGCCAGGCATCTTTGCTTCAGGAAGTACTGACTGAAGGGATGAAACGTTACCAGTGATTGACTCTGGCAATCCAGTAAACTGGGTAAATCCAAGTGCGTTAGCGGCACGAACGGCAGCGTTGCCGAACTCACCGATAAGTGGATAGACCATGTACTTGTTGCCAGATGAATCCTGATGGATGAAGCCAGGATTGTTGATGCCGTGGTTAATCATCTGGAAGTCACGGAAAGCCTGTGGAGCCTGATATGCAAGGCGTGCGTAACGCTTAATAGCCTGCTCTTGAGCAAAGTAGAATGGAAGCAAGTTACGAGAAATCATCGCAAACTGGCTACGAAGTGCAGGGTTGTGGATAAGAGGCAACATCTGAATGACTGCCTTCTGACCTGCAATTTGTAGTGCTTCTGTTTCGCTCATGTGGCCAGCATCAAGCATTGGCTTCATTGAACGATAATTCTCGTAAAGATAGTGGCCAAAGATTGGCTCACGAGAAATGCTATCCATAACTGGATTAATGAACTTGCGGTATCCAACCTGAGTAATACGCTGCAATGGGTTATCCATTGTATTGCGTGGCTCTTTACCAAGCACCTTGACAGGGCTTGAAATTGGTGGAATAGCCGTTAAATCTGTAGCGTATGTTGGCTTGCCATTGGCAATGTTCTGAATAAGGTTATCGTGGATAGTTCCATCTTTACCTTGAACCAAGCCAGCAAATGCTTTAACCTGAGCATTTGAGAAAGAGTCTGCCTTACCATCACGAAGACCAACAAGAGTATCTCGTAGGTTTGCATATTTGGTTGGGTCCTCAATACGCACCTGGTGAAGTTGCTGAATCTGGCTCCACTTTTCGTCATTAGACAAAGCCTGAAAATCAGGACTTTTTGAAAGACGAATGTAGTCGTTGGCAATGTCACGAGCCATCTGCTCATTGCGCAACTTGGAAAGGTTCTGTGCCCAGTAAGCGTGGAAGTTTTTATCTTTGCCAGTCAAGGACATGATATCTTCTAAGCCAGTTGAACCATGGCCGTTCTGCTCAACGAACTGGCTAGCACGCTCTGCAGCGTTTAGCGAGTAGTGAGCAAAGTGGTCAGAGGCTACGCCTGCTGGAATAGACATACCATGCATCTGGATGAGCCAGTTGGTAAGTACATTCATCTTGTCTTCAGCGACATAAGGAGCAATCTTGCTTGATGCCCAACCTACTGGCTTGACAAGGCCACGAGCGTCAACAATACGCTTGACTAATGGGTCCTTCTCTGCTGTAGCGCGAAGAGCATCTTCAGTTGCTGTTTTCTCAGCAATATCTTTAGTGACTGCATTTTCTTTGACAGTCTTGCCAGCAAGTGCTGCTTCATGGTCCTCAGGTGTTGTCATCTGAGCAAGATGGTCAGCCATGGCTTGACGTTCTTCTGGCGACATCTTGAGGTACTTATACTTGGCTGCGTTAAACGCAATCTTGTCTTGCATGTATCCACCAAGGCCATTACGAATAACCTGGTGCAAGGCTTCAGAGCCTGCTACACGTAGACCAAAGCCTGTTGTGAAAAGAGTCATTGGTGCAAAGATTTTGTCGGTGTAATAACTCCACCAGTCATCAGCCTTTGAGTACATCATTCCGTGTACTGTTGTCTGACGCATTGCTTTGCGCAATTCCTTGAAGTTAACGAAAGCGTTTCCGCCTTGCTGCCATCCCCAGAGAGCAACTTCTTGTGGGTCTGCAGGAGTGCTTAGGCTGTCATCAGGATGATTGCTTGCCTTCATCTCTACCGTGCCTACACCATTACCTGTGGTGTCATGTCCATATATAGCGTCTGAGCGCTTACCACCAGTAGTTGCACGCTGAGCGTGCGACATGATTTTAGAAACCATATCTTCATCATCGGGAATACCAGCAGCCTTGATGACTTCTTTTACGCCTTGTGCATACAGCGCTTGCTTCTCAGCAATTGTTGGCGCAGCCATAATTTCTGATGCCTTTTCAAGGGCAACATCACGTGGCATTGCATAGTAGAACATGTTGTAAAGTGCTGTACCAGCATTATGGTCAGTCCACTTAAAGTTTTCGCCAGACTGTTCAAGGAGAGTCTTATTGATGGTCAAAGCCTTATAGCCAGTAAAGGTACGAACCTTACCTGCTAAAGCGTTCCAACCATTCCAGCCATCGGCAGACTTTGTGTAAAGTCCGCCCCATTGTGACTTCATCACTGGGACTTGTGCGCCGGTCTTTGCATCTGTAATAAACTTCTGCGTACCATCTGGATTCATTACTGGCATTGCCTTTGGCAAGAGCAAGTTACGCTCTTGTGAAATAGGCGTATCGCCAGCCTTTTGAATAATCTTATCTGTTGCCTTGTTTACTAGCGCTCGACCAAGTGTTTTAGTTGGGAGCGACAAAGCAGTTGAAATGTTTGCTTTCTCAGCCATTTCGCCAGAGTAAAGAGATTTAGCAAAGATAGATGCAACGTCACGTCCATCTGTAGCCTTAGACAACTTCTGAATTAAATCAGGAGTGAATTGCGTACCTGGATATGACTTCTCAACATTGACGGCAAATGTTTCAGGATTCTTTGCCATGTTGGCAATGTCATCCATTGCGCGCTTAATTGGATTTACTGCTGCATTAAACTTGCCAGCAATACCACCAGCATCATAGGCGTTCATCACCATGTCACTTGTAAGTGGCTTGCCAGATACCTTCATCAAGAAGTTTGTGACGGCAGGTGAATTCTTAGCCAATGGAATTGTTGCAATGACAATTGGCTTTTTGTTTGCATCAAGAAGTGTCTTGCCAGTTGAGTCAGTTGCATAATCAAGATACTTACCAGCCTTGAGTGAGCCAGCAATCTTTCCAGCCTGAGCAAGTGGGTCTGCAGAGAAATCAAATGTTGCATCTGCTACGCCAGAAACAAACTGACCAAGACCATGGTTGGTATCTTTAAGCGTGCTGAGGCCAGGAATGTTAGATAGTCCATTAGCCAAATCTCTACCAATAGAAACTTGATAATTTGGGTCAATAGACTTTTTGTAAGAATTTTGATATTGCGGAATAAGTTGTCCGCCAAGGTTACGCTCAAGGGATGCGGCGATGCCTGCACCGATAGCAATACCTTCAGGGCCTAGAAGGGCACCAATAGAACCACCAGCAACAACACCAAGGGTGGCAAGTAAGCCTTGCCCAAAGCCATGGTCAACATAAACTGAGTGGATAAACTTGTAGTCGCTTTGGATTTCCTGAAGTGGCTTTGCAGCCCACTTAGCGACAGTTCCAAGAATTGGAGTTGCTGTAATTACTTTACCAACATCACCAAGGGCTGTCTGCCACCATGCTTGTGAAGCGTGCTGTGCAATGTGATTATCAACAGCAGCAGCGTGTGAGGCCATGTGTACAGTTGCAGCAGTGGCACCAGGTGCGTCTGGGTTACCAGATTGAATGGCAGAAGCCATTTCAGATGGAGCCTTTTGAGTGGCGTCTGGATATCCCTTTACTGCAGCATTGGCAGTGTTAACGTTTGCACCAGGTGAAGGTGGCAATGGTTGATTAGTTGACAATTACTGCCCCAATACTGACGCAAGACTCCGTAATTCAGGTGAGGCATCTGGATGTGCAGCGAGTGATTGAACAACCTGTTTGGCTGATGTTCCACCCATTTGCTGTCCTGGCATAATGCCAAGAGCCTCTGGACCTGGGCCAGCGCCGAGAGGAGAGCCAGCAGTTACTGGTTCGTTCGGACGTTGTGTTGGCGCAAGGAGTGGTGTGACTTGTTGTTGTGGTGCAGCAGGCTGGGCTTGTCCGCCTTGCTGTGCTGCTTGTACGATAGCCGTCTTAGACGGTGCTGGTGTCTGTGGTGCTGACGCCATTGGTGCAGATGCTTGAAGGTCCATAAGTTGTTGACCATCTCCATAATTTGGCATACCTGCGATATAGCGCTGTGCTTGCTTTGATGCTGGTCCGCCATCGGTTCTGCGCGATTGTGCGCCAGGGCCTGAGAACATTGCTGGCTTATTTGCCTGTGGCATGTCTATTCTCCCTCTTTAAGTGTCTCAATGGTGCGGGCGGCATACTCGTGGAAAGTCTGTTGCTCCTCCACAAGATTAGCGTGTGTCTGAAGCATTTGGCTTCCAACCTTCAGACCATCTGCAATATCGTTAATGATATTTGCAGTTACTTCAACGATAAGGGCAAGAACATCAAACTTGGTTACCCTTGTTGCTGCCTCGCCCTCGTCGTCTAAATGCATTGTTACTTCATTGGCTTTCCAGCAGTTGTACCAGTTCCCTTGGTACCTGATGGCTGCTTTGTGTAAACAACATTAGATGCGCCTGTCTTGGCTGGGCCAGACTTTGACTGAATCTTTGTCTTCTGTGTTACTGCATCAGATGAACCATGTCCACCCTGATTCTTTGGTGCAGGAACCTTTGTAGTCAATGATGACTTCATTGTTGCCATTTTGTATCTCCTATAGGTTTGTTTGTAACAACCAGAACGCGTTTATACTGGTTGCTTTCTAGCAACTCCTGCAGATAACTGAGGAGAGCCAGAAGATGAAAGTCCTGCAAGCAGGCTCTGCAATGCGGTACCGCCACCTTGCGGTGCGCCACCTGGCATAGGTGCCCCAGAAGGAGCCTGTCCAGGGGCACCTTGCGCCTCACCTGCGGCTGCTTCTTCTGGGGATACTGGTTGTGGCGCAAATGCTGCGGCGAGAACATCCTCAATTGGGTCGCCGTCCATGCGTCCTTTAATTGCTACTGCGAGAGCATTAATAATCTTTGATGGGTCTTGGCCTTGCGCAGCGAGAGATGGAATTGCATTTGCATATGCACCAACTGCTGCGAGAAGAGAGTCACGAAGTTTTTCAACTTCAATCTTTTCTTCTTCCATGGTGACGTTCATTTCCCATGGCATCTGACGACGGAGGAAGTCACGTGAGATAAGTGAATCGCCTCGTGCTTGAAGTCCAAAGACAAGAGCACGGTTAGGGTCAAGTCCAGCCATCATGCCGTATGTGACATCACACCAGTAATCGCCTTGAATATCCTTTGATGGAACGTAGGTGATTTCGTAAGGAGCACCAGCGTTAACGCCGCGTACTTCCTTCTCTACGCTACCAAACATCTTTTCATCAGTCATAAAGCAAAGGCGCATGACATGGCGGAATGCCTCAGCAAATACAGCCTGTGCTGTCTTAACCTGAGTATCAAAGCCACCCATGAGTGCTTCTACGCCACGTCCTGTGACGATAGAACCTGACTGCTGACCTAGACGGCCTTGTGGGTAACGTGAACCAACACGAAGTTCCTGGTCGAGAAGTGCTGACTCCTGGAAGATTCCGTTAGGAATATCAATACCAACACGACGAATTTTCTCTGGGTTAGCAGAACGGATGGTTGCGTCTGGACCCATCTCAAGGACGTTAACGTCATTAGGCATTGCAATTGGAGCCTGTACAGATTTCTGTGCTGCTTCCAACTGGAGTGTTGCAAAGCGTGAGCGTGCAACCTGAACCCACATGATGTCATCGAACTGACCACGTTGGTTCTCATCTGAATCTACGCCTGGGCGTACAGCGATGACTACTGGAATCTCGCCAAGGAAGTTCTTTGCACGGTCAAGGACGAGGTTTTGACGCTCAGGGATAAAGAGGATTGTTTCATCTTTATCGGTGTAGCGGAATACTTCAAGCAAGCGCTCCGATGAGCGCTTTTCGTACTGACCACGAATAACTGGCTCGTGCTCAGGGAAATCGTTACAAAGTTCGCGTACTGTTTTCTGGTAGCGCTTGGTGTATGAGCGCAACTTGTTGAAGCGGTCATACTCTGGGTATGAGCCAATTGGGTTGTCAATGCGAATCATTGGGCGATTGTTTTCAAAATCAGGCTCAACGATAAATGCAAGCATTCCAAATGTCACATAGCGGTCAGCGCCTGTGTACATCTGAGTCTGAAGGTTACAAGAGTCACGGTAGCCAGCAGCAATCATGGTGCGCTTGTCAGCACGCTTGCGTGCACGGTCAGAGATAGTATCTGTTGTGTCGCAGTTAAATGCTGGAAGTGGAGCAATAACTTCTGCTACGTCGCGTGCTGCAACGTCAATGAAGTTAGCCACCATTGGCTTAGGAAAGTCTGATGAGAATAGTTCAGGGAAGACTTGCTGAATGTTACCCTGACGGATAGACATGAGGTCAGTCCAGCGAGCATCACGAGTATGGTAGTGGTCACGCAGTTTGCGTACCTTGATACCTAACTCGTCAATATCTATTGCCATACCACGTGCCTCCGTTAGTTACCATCTCCTCTTGGAGTTTGGCGTATTCTTCTAAGTTCACAACTCTGCGTTGCTTTTGCTGACCACGTGTGAGGAATGGATTCTTGATGAATGTATTTCCGTATGCACCCAGTTGGTTGATATAATCGCGCATCTGAGTCTCTGCAAACCATAGGGCCATTGGTCCGTCTTGCTTACCCTTTGTGCCTGCAGACCACGTAATCAATTGCTCGATAAGAGCCTTGATGTGTTCGTTATCGGAACGAGGAAACTCCAGGAGATTGGAACCTTTAATGTGTTTGCCTTGGTTGTCCGTCGTTCCGAAAAGTGGTGCCATAGATGCAACGCCGAACTCGGCGTCCATCTTGTTCTTACCTGTGTAGTGGTCAACAAGGCGAATGCCTCGTGACGCAAGAAACTTGTTAATCTGTTCGTCTTGAGTCAAGAACAACTGGAAGGCGTTCTTCTCAATTACCCATACCTTTGGCTTGTACTTTTCAGTCCAAGAGAAGATGAGGTCACGAATCTGTGCTGGCGTTGGTGCTGGCATCCGTGCTGCCTCAAGGAGGTAGCGCTTTTGATTTGTGCGGTCACCTGCCATAACAACTGCGAAGGTATCACCAGACATTGCTGGGTCCATACTTGCAACGATGTATTGGTCATTGAGTGAAGCAGGGTGGCCTGGTGCGCCTGGGATAAGCGGTCCGATGGAGCGCATACCTGCGACAGAGCCTCGTACACATTCAGGGCTAAAGATTGCAGTTGACTCAACATCTTGCTGCTGGTAAACCATTGCCCACGTCTTTGGGTCTAAGACACCACGACGGCGCTTGAGGTTCTCACCATCCCAGCGAGGATAGAGTCCGTCAGCATCAGGCATGGTTTCATCTGCTGCCCAAGGGCGGTCAGATTTTGGCCAAAGGGTCTGCCAGTCTTTTGCATCATCTGCAAACTCTAGGACTGCTGGCATAGCCAGATAAGTCCAAGGGCTGGTACCATCAGGGTAACGGTCTGGGTTACGCATCTCGCGGTACATATCCAATGGGTCAACGCGTGTACCTACTACAAGAATCTTGCCTGTAGGGCCAACACGGGTGATGACTTCCTGCTGAATCCAGCGAATCTGCTTTTCGTATTCGTTAGCGTTAGCCAAGGTCACACAGTCATCAAGGATGATGTAGTCGGCACGAGCACCGTAAATTTGACCACCGATACCAAGAGCCTGAAGTGTTGGGTCTTTTTCACCTGAGTCGCGTTCGATGTAAATTGCGTCTTGGGTCCACTTTTCAGCGGTAGCCTTGAAGCCTTCTACTGGAGCGTAGCGACGCTGAAGTTCAATCCACTGCGGAGCAGTCAAACGTTGCTTGACGGCGTAAAGGAATTCCTTGGCCATTTGCTGGGTCTTGGACACCAACTTGATTCTGACATTTGGGTTGGTCACAATCAGATACGTTACAAAGTCAATCGAGACGGTCATGGATTTCGCGTGCTCTGGTGGCATGTTGCAGAGCACGTAATTCTTAAAGCCAGGCTCATAAATCATGTTTGGATGGAGCCATGCTGGCTCCCCGTCTTCCAGCAGTGAAATGATATTGCGTTGGTGTGGGAAAGTCATGGAGTTGAGGTATTTAAGACGGAAATCTTCAAAAGAGATATTCTTGTCGTCATCTGCCACAACGCCCTTGCGTTTTTGCAAAACGCGTGCCAGGTCAATCGCTTCCTTAAATTGTGGGTCGGAAGCGCGGTAGTATTCATAGGACTTGACGGATTTGCCTACGGCGCGGCAGGCGTCTTCAACTGTGACGCCTTCCTCGATGAGGCTGATAAGTCTTTTCTTGGCTTCTGGGGCAGGAAGCGTGGCACCTGGTGCCAGGCGGTAGTCGCCTTTTTTATTAGCCATAAGGCGCGGACCTTCGTTTCCTAATGGGTTGAAAATGAGCAATTGGGGGCCAATAAGCAATTGGCCATAACTATCCCACTGCGAAGCATTGCCTATGGGCAACGCTATGGGGTTAGTAGGGGGCGCCCTTAAGGCGCCTTATGGGGTAGAAGGTAACCGACCCTAAGGAGGTTACCGACGCTCTCACACAGTCTCCGCTGTGAGGCTCCGACTGTTGTGAGAGCCGAACGGAGGGGGCTGTTTTATTTTATCCCCTATATATATTAAGGTGGGGATTTTACCGTTTATCCCGCATTTGGGTGTGTGATGTTCGTCACATACTATAAAAGTGCTGGTCAGAGCCTATATTTAGAAAAAATATTTTGGTGGACTATACATAATAATACTCTATATAGTTAAAACCCCCTGGGTTGGTTTTGTCGCTTTATCGACATTTGACGAGTCTAACCCTATGGTAGAGGTTGAGAGATTATCGGGAATTTGGGCAGAACCCGACGACGGAGGCGGGCGGATTCTCTACGTATTGCTTACGTTACAGGGTGAATTCGGGCGGTAATCGGGGCATTCTGAGGCGATTGGGAGGTGGTTCGAGGCGTGATGGGGGACTGTCCATTCCCACCCCACTCCTCCACTTTCCCCCACTTCGAGGCCTCCCGATTCTGACCCGATTCCCTAACCTTGAGCCTCCTCGACTCAACTCTATGAACTAGGGAAGGTCAAGATTCTTGACCATTCCGACGGCGACGAGCCTTGCTCGTGCCTAGCACTCTCCCCGACAGTCTGCCAATTGGTTGAAGATTCAACTAATGACCATTTGAGCGTGGGAAAGTATGACCACTAATTGACCATTTCCACCTTGACACGCCTGTATCAGGCGCGTAATCTTCTCTATATCGGGGGCAAGCCCCGAACCTATGGAAGGGTACAAAATGGAAAGAATCTTCACGGTCCACTTCACAAATGGGCAGATTATGGAGAATGTAGAGCAATCTACGATTATCCTCCACCTCATGAACTCTACAGGAATCTCTTACATCACCACTCAGAAGGCAGGTGCATAATGCTATCACCTGCTGCAGAAGTAATCGCTTGCCTCTCAGATGATTTATTGGTAGACCATTACCTCCTCATCGAGGCTATCAAGGGCGATGAGAATATTCTCGGAATCTTCCGCGACACCGTCGAGGATTTCACCGAATACCCTGCACTTCTTGAGGCGTTGGAAGGGGCTTTCTAATGGCTCTCCCTGCCTATCCTTCTATCTGCCTCGCTTGTGGCGAGCCTTGCCTAATGTATGTCCTCAATCAAGATTGGTGCCTAGAGTGCCTCCTCACCGCCAAGAATATCCTCACAGGAAAGGAAGTAGCCTAATGAACTTCGCCCAATATCTCCTCACCCTCGCCGTTATCTTCGGCGCTCTCTCCATCATCGAGGCGGTGCGAAATGCGTAAACTTACCGCCCTCGCCCTCGTAGCCCTCGCTCTCGTGGCGATTGGCTACCGCGCCACCCATCACCCCGTCTATGGCAACTGTCACACGACGGCAGACGGGCAAGTGTGCACACTCATCAAATACGTGTCGAATCGCTAGGTGCTTGACGATAGGGCAGGGGCTGAGTACCCTGCTCTATAGCCGAGAACCTCTCGGAACTAACGCCTTATGGAAGGGGCTAACAATGTGTGAAAAGTATGAAGGTTGGACTAACCGCGAAACGTGGGCAACGAATCTGTGGCTAGATAATGACCGCGGGCTGTATTACACAGTGCAAGAAATGGCACGGGAAGCAATTCTTAGCAAAGATGAAGACCAAGAATTCGCTTGTTCAACATGCTTGGCAGAGAACCTTGAATCTCTCTTTGATGAAGCCTTCTCAGATATTGCAGAGATGAGCCAAGAAGGACTCAACATGCTGAAAGATATCGGCTCGCTCTATCGTGTGAACTGGCACGAAATTGCTACCAATATCCTTTCAGAACTTCAGACACAGCAGGAGGTCAGCGCATGAAACTCAATCAAGACGTTTGGCACGGATACACTCGCCCTGCAGGCGAAGAGGTAACGCCAATACAGGCACCAATTGAGAGCGACGCGAAAGATTCCCACGGTTGCGAAAGTCTATGGGTGAAGGATAGCAGAGGCGACCGCCTCAGCGTTTGGCTATGTGAGGTGAGCGTATGAGCCTCGACCTACGCCCTGCCTATGCTGTACGCCTAGAAGGTGGCTCTATTGAATACATCCCCTACTGTGGGGACTGTCTCGTCCCTATCAACGAATGCACACACGGAAAGGGCAACAAATGAGCAACGAGAGGCTGAATTACTGGCGAATGCTTGCCGAGCAACACGAGTTGGAAGTGCAAGAAGCGACCCGCGAGGCGGATATTCCCCGCGCTATTCGTGCCACTATGCAGATGGCGCACGCGCTAGAGCAGGCAAGAATTACGGACAAGCGTGGCGAGTAGTTGCTACTCGTATGACTTCTACGGGCAGGAGTGGCTGACTCATTGCGGGTCTGGCTCCTGCTCGTGGAGTATCTATACTCCGAACTTGCGAGAGGCTAAGCGCCTTCGCCTTAAACACACGCGCCACGACTGTGGCAACGGATACTGAAAGGAGGGGAGACTATGAGCAGAACTCTTACCGAGACAATTGGCGAGCACGCTACTAACGCACTGCACGAAGCGATTCGTATAGCGTGGCAGGCTGGCTATGACCAAGCACTTATCGACATGCAAGAGCACGAACAACACATTAGCCAACTAGTGGCTGAAGATATCGGGGAATAAGTGGACAACTGGCAGGAGATGGGAGCATGCTCAGGGACAGACCCTGAGGCATTCTTCCCAGAATATAACCGTGATGCCGACACGCAAAAGGAGCAGATACTCGACGCACTTAACGCGCTCAGGGTCTGCTCTTTCTGTACCGTATCAAGAGAGTGTTTCGCTTATGCGATGGCACACGATGACTCAATAAACGCTGGGATATACGCTGGCACTCTCGCATTCGAGAGGCAACGCATAGCCAAAAAACAGGGCAGAGTCGTCATCTCAGGAGGCGCACCACGGTTAGAGCAAGCAATCAGGCGACACGCTAATAGGCAACAAATCGCCGTTCCCCCGTTAGGAGTAGAGCCATTAAACGAATCACTAAGAAGGCAGCAGCAACGCTCAGCATAGGAATTGTCCTAGCGAGCGCAATAACGACCCTAGAGGCGGATAGGAAGGCGATTAAACGCCATCCTAGAACCGCTTTACCACCCACTGTAAGCCAGTTAAAGTCGTGGACACAGAAGCAGTATGGCAAAGACGCCATCCAATTCGAGTGCCTCGACCTGCTCTGGACTATGGAATCTCACTGGAACTATAAGGCAGTGGGAGCAAAGACAAGGCAAGGCAAGGCATATGGAATTGTCCAAGCGTTGCCTGCAACAAAGATGAAATCTATGGGCGCAGACTACTTGACTAATCCCTACACTCAAATAAAATGGGGCTTACGTTATATAGAACTACGCTATAACAACAACGCCTGCTGGGCGTTACGTCACGAACTCAATAAAGGATGGTATTGAATGAGCAGTGGAAATAATGTACGAGAGATGGACTGGACGTGGGAGTGCCCAGACTGTCGTCATCTCAATGAAGATGTAACTGTATTTGTGGATGGAGTAGATGATTACGCCAACGCCACCTGTGAGGCGTGTGATTACGAGACAGAGGTCAAGGTATGAAGGACTGTTTCTGCACCAAGACTTATCAATGCCTCGGATGTGAGAGGCAAGAAAAACGCAAGCAGGCTATTGCAGAAGGCCGTGCACTCACTCGCAAAATTGCAGAGTGTGGCACTCGTGCTGGATACAATCGCCATCTTAAACTGAAGGAAGAAACCTGTGCTGACTGTCGTCAGGCGCAGAAGGAATCGGTAATGCGAGCGCAAGCAAAGAGAAGGGCAGCATGAATAGAAACGGAAACAAACTAACGCCTGCAGATGCAGCGCTTATCCTGGCGGAACTGGATAGAATTGCAGAACTTGAGGCACAGATACCGCTACGCAAGATAGAACTAGCCAAAAGATTTAATGTAAGCCAGAGCACTCTCACTAAGATTCGCAATGGCACCACGTGGGGCTGGCTAAGGGAGCAGAAATGAACGAGCCAATAGTATTCGTAGCCATCCTAGCCAAGCAGAAGGAGTCAATGCTCCCTGCCTGGCTGGAATCGCTGAGCCAATGGGACTACCCAAAGGACAAGATGATTCTCTGGGTGCGCAGTAACAACAACACAGATGGCACTGAGGCTATCTTGCGCAAATGGGTTGAAGAGAATGGCAAGTGGTATCGCTTTGTCATTGAAGATTATAAGAACATTGACGCACCAGTGCAGGAGTATGGCGTACATGAATGGAATCCTGTGCGCTTTAAGGCGCTCGGTGCCCTACGTGAGGCCAGTGTTGAGGCTGCTTGGTACGCAGAGGCAGACTTCTACTGGGTTGTGGATGTAGATAACTTCGTCAAGCCACACACGCTACGCACAATGGTAGGACACAATCTGCCAGTGGTGGCACCAATGCTGGGCAGTGCAGACCCAGAGCAACCCGCCTACTCGAACTATCATCTCCTCGCCAATGTGCGAGGCTACTTCCTTGATGACATCCGCTACTACCAGGTATTCAAGCAAGAGATTAAAGGCTTGATAGTCTGTGATGTGGTGCACTGTACCTATCTCATTCGCAAAGATATTCTCACCAAGATTCTTTACCTTGATGGCACTGATGACTACGAGTATGTCATCTTCAGTCGTAATCTACGCAACCTGGGTATCCCACAGTACCTGGACAATCAGGAAATCTTTGGCTATCTCTCAACGCGTGAGAACCTTAAGGCAATTCAGGAGAAGATGAATGGCAATTAAGCCAACGGAATTAAAGAAGTTGGTGGCGCTCCTAGATGAGGAGGCGCCATCGGCTGAGTGGTTAGCCAAAGCAGTATGGGAATTGGTAGAAGAACTGATGGCGCAACGCACGCAATATGTTGTCTACGCTATCCACCCAAGCCTCAATATCGTGCAGGCAGTTGGCCCATATGCAACAAAAGATAAACTGTTAAAAGATTATTCAAAGCGTATTCATGCTTACGACAAGCACTCTCGTGCTATCATTGCAGAGTTAAAGCATCCAAGTGTGATAACAAAGGATTAACACGGAGTCCGTCCTTTCGCCGTGTTAATGGGCCAGTCTCCTCAGACCTTCCACTGAGTTGTAGCGGCAAGACAAAAGCCTCGGCGTAAAAACCGAGGCTTTATCTTTTAGGTACTTCCCCTATACCTAAATCTGGTGTAGTCCGCCTGCAGTATCCTTATAAAATCCATAACCTGTTGGCGTTAGTGTGAATGGTGTAGGCACAGCCTCAATGAATGAGTATGGAGCCTTGCCATTGACATCATAGAACGATGGGAATGTCCAATTGGGTGCAATAACATCCTTGCCATCGCGTGAGACAATTCTGTAGAGCAAGCCACGAACATGGTCTGCTGGCTCTAGCAACCAGGTACGGCCCTTGCTATCTGGCTTAGATAGGTTGGTAATAGTTGGGTCAACCAACATCTCAATGACTTCATGGAAGACAACTGTTGCCGTGCCCTGCTCGTATCTATCTTTAGATAGCACAAGATTCTTGTAAGAGATGCCCTTACGGAACTTACCCAGCGGTGCATTACGGAATGACCCGCCTAAGATGTAGGCAATAGGCTGACCGTTCAACACTTCATGGTAGCCGTAGGCTTGCAACGACTGTGGGAAATGGTCCACAACACAGACGTTCCAACCATTGGCTGAGCGTGTGTTAGATGAAACAACAACTGTCTCTTCTAGGTTCCACGCCTGCACTACTTGATTAACAAAGATGCCCAGTGCCGAGCCAATGCTGGCAAAATCTGGCGCTGCTAAATACTTTGACTCATTAACAAATGTAATCGTTCTCATCTTACTGCCTCGCATTATCTGTTGAATAGAAACCTGACGCATTAAACTTTATCCCTGGTACTGTATACATCCTGCCCATCGTCTGCCCACAGCAGACTGGGTTGTCTGCCTCAGCGTGGATGCTACGCTCTAGCG